>Ga0307376_10000020_pt1 | contig 298815 bp, 287 predicted proteins | sample TR2MG_FD_202536 | JGI IMG/M metagenome (GOLD analysis project Ga0307376, IMG submission 202536) | Soil microbial communities from Risofladan, Vaasa, Finland - TR-2 | ecosystem: Environmental > Terrestrial > Soil > Coastal area > Acid sulfate soil | place: Finland: Risofladan, Vaasa...
GCCAGCCAGCAGTTGGTCGATTAAATCCGGCGATGGTGCTTTCTTTGTTGCGGTCATGGTCACTCCTTTTTGAAGTTAGGCAGTTTCCTGCCAAATGACCGTTTACACAAAAATTTTTACACCCTCAGCGTCAACAGATAGATGCTTTCCTGCAATCTGCTCAAGCCGCGTTGCTGAAAACGGGGATTTTGTGCGAGCACGTCTACTTGTGCCAGCAGGCGTATATCGGCGTGTTCCCGATAGAGCGCTTCCACCTCTGCCGATGCAAGTGCAAAGGGCGGTCCCTGCATTTCAGCCTGGGGATAATCAAAGGCGATCAGCAAAATCCGCGCTTGCTGTGGCAATATATTTAGCAGGTGCTGTGCATATTGCAGGCGCATTTCCGGCGGCAGCGCAACCATTGATGCACGGTCGTACACAGCCTTCACCCCTGCCAGATCACCTCGTCTTAAATCGAAAAAGTCACCGCATATAATATGTATGCCATTGGCTTCATAGTGTTCAAATCTATCGTCGGCTGTATTTGTCGGGGTGTAATTGTTTTCCTTGAAGAACGCTTGTGCCGCTATTTCACTCAGTTCGACACCCACAACAGGGTGCCCCTGCTCGCGTAACCATTGCATATCAACACTTTTACCGCACAAAGGCACAAACACGCCACTGCCGTGCGCACAATGCAGCTCATGCCAGAATTGTTTCAAATAGGCATTTACCACGCCCTCATGAAAGCCAGTTTCTTCGCGCTGCCAGCGCTCCAGCCAAAATTCTTTTTGCATTTTTTGCTCCTGTTCAAAAATCCGATAATCTGCTTCATACAGACTGCGATAGATGTGCACCAACGCTATCTACCCCCTCAAATCAATCTCTCGCCTTGCGTTCAGAATGCGCCAATGTCCAGGCTAAACCGATACCAATCGTCCACCCGGTTTCGCGCCGCACCAGAGGACTGTCATAATTGGCGGACCCTGTCACCGAATCAGCGCGAATATAACTGAAAAACCGCGCATCGGGAGTGAACAAGCGCGACGCCCATAGCGTTGCGCGTAATGCTATCAGGCCGCTTTTGGCATTATAAGCAGGCCGGACCGGCGTGGCTTCAGCAGGCGCAACGCGATAAAAGGTATCAGCAAGCTGCTGGTCTCCAAATACCGCTCCCAAATTCGTGGTTACAATCCAGTTATCGGGCAACTCCATATCCTTCACCCACTGCAACTCGTATGCAATGCCGTGATATTTAAAATGGTCGTTGGCGTCGAATACTGCTCGCATCGGTATCTGGATGCGTGAAGTGCTGCGACCATCAGAAACCTCACCCAGATTTATTTTCAATCTCGGTCCAAATTCCAGCAGCGTTCCCAGATCATCCATACCGCGGCGCGCTTCACTGTCTGCAGCGCGTGAACCCAGAGAAGCGGAAAAGCCGATATCCACTTCGGTGCGCGGTGTCTTGATCGCGCGCACACCTACCGTGTTGCGATCTATGCGCAAATACTCACCGCGATATACGACAAAAGGCAAACCCAACAGCAGGCTCGCTCGCTCATCCGCGCCGGGATAGGCTGGTTGCGTCATGCCACCAGCAATCAATCCCGCTTCCCACAGGGGCAAGTTGTCGCTTGAGTGCTCACCGGTAAGAATTTTGTCTGCTTCCGTGCTCTCATGCGCAAGCAGGGGCTGGACCATCGCAGCCATCACTGTCATTGCCGTCATGCCCTTAAAGGCCAGGCGCATTAGCCAGACTTCTGATTTAAGCACGGCCCGACTCAGCGGGCGGCTTGACGCCCGCTCGTATCAAAAATTCGCGCAGGTGCTTGATTAGATTTCGATCGCACACACTGCTCTGATGTGGGTGGTGCAAAAAACATTCGAGACTGTTCAATGTGACATGGAAGCGCGCCCCGTGCGCAGGGTTAATGCTCGCACCCAAGTGCTGCAGCAGGGATTCGACCTCCCGCCAGTGTATATTGCCGCTGACGGGATCGTGGAAGATGGCGCTCAGTTGGCTATCATGTTTGTGGCTCATGACGATTCTCCTTTTTCTACTGATACAGTGCCAAGTATTATCCCTTGCGGCCGCCGGGTAAAGTGTTTTGAGATAGAATCCATGGGTATGAAATAAAAAATAACTCTTTCTCCACAAGACAAAAAAAACGCTGACCCGATGTCCCGATCTCCGCACTCTTCTTCTTACTCTCCTGGCAGCGCGCCGGATCAGCCAGTACAAACCGATTTGCGCTCGATCGGCAAACTGTTCCCCTATCTGTGGGAGTTTCGCGGGCGGGTACTGCTGGCGCTTGCCCTGCTGATCGGCGCTAAGCTGGCTTCAGTGAGCGTGCCACTGGTGCTGAAGGAAATCATCGATGCACTGGACAAGTCCAACGCCAGCCTGGCATTGCCGCTGAGCCTGATTATCGCTTATGGCCTGCTGCGCTTTGCCAGCACCACCTTTGCCGACCTGCGCGACATGGTGTTTGGCAAGGTCACGCAGCGGGCGATGCGCCGGGTCAGCCTGGCAGTATTTGAGCAATTGCATGCTCTGTCGCTGCGCTTTCATCTGGAGCGCCAGACCGGCGGCATCACGCGCGACATCGAGCGCGGCACCAAGGCCATCTCCAGCCTGGTGGGATTTTTGCTGTTCCGCATCACCCCTACCGTGCTGGAAATCCTGATGGTCGCAGTGATCCTGTTCGTCAAGCTGGACTGGGTGTTCGGACTGATTACACTGGTGACGCTGGCGGCATATATCGGCCTTACCATCACCATCACCGACTGGCGCACGCAGTTTGTGCGCCGCGCCAATACGCTGGATTCGGAAGCCTATGGCCGCGCCATCGACAGCCTGTTGAATTATGAAACCGTCAAATATTTTGGCAACGAACGCCATGAGGCCAGGCGCTATGACGGCAGCCTGGCGGAATGGGAACGCGCCGCCCTGCAATCACAGCGTTCTCTCGGCTTTCTGAACGCGGCCCAGGCCGGCACCATTGCGATTGGCGTCACGCTGATGTTGATCCGCGCGGCCAACGGCGTGGTGGAAGGCACACTCACGCTGGGCGACCTGGTGATGGTCAACGCCTTTCTGCTACAGATGTTCCAGCCGCTGGGCTTTCTCGGCGTGATGTACCGCGAGATCAAACAATCCCTCACCGATGTGGAGCGCATGTTTACCCTGCTGCATCGTCCGCGCGAAGTTGAAGATGCAGCAAATGCAAACACCCTTGCCATCAACGGCGGTGAAGTTAAATTCGAGCGGGTCAGCTTTGCCTACAGCAGCGACCGTCCGATTCTGCATGATGTGAGCTTCACCATTCCTGCGGGTAAAACCGTGGCCGCGGTGGGCGCCAGTGGCGCGGGGAAATCCACTCTGGCGCGCCTGCTGTTCCGCTTTTATGACGTGAATGACGGCAGCATCAGGATCGATGGCCAGGACATCCGACATGTCACACAGGAAAGCCTGCGTGCAACCATCGGCGTGGTGCCGCAGGACACCGTGCTGTTCAACGACAGCATCTATTACAACATCGCCTACGGTCGCCCCGATGCCACACGTGATGAAGTGATCGCCGCCGCCCGCGCGGCGCACATCCTGAGCTTTATCGAAATCCTGCCACAAGGCTGGGACACCGTGGTGGGTGAACGCGGCCTCAAACTTTCCGGCGGCGAAAAACAGCGTGTCGCCATCGCCCGCACCCTGCTGAAGAATCCGGCGATTCTGATACTGGACGAAGCCACCTCCGCACTCGACACCAAAACCGAAAAGGCCATCCAGGCCGAACTGCTGGAAATTGCCAGGAGCCGCACCAGCCTCATCATCGCGCATCGCCTTTCCACCGTGGTGGAAGCCGATGAAATACTGGTGATAGACGCCGGACGTATCGTCGAGCGCGGGAGGCATCCTGAGTTGCTGGCAAAAGACGGCGTATATGCGGTGATGTGGGCGATGCAGCAGCAGGCGGAAGATGCATAGCTTTACTTAGGTAAGCGCTGAATATGCCGAGCCTGCTTGATTAACAAATTACATAAATATAATCAAGCTGTTATCCATGCACCTCAAAACAATTAAAGTACTTAATCTGCATCTCCTAGAACGGAATATTATTCCCGATGTTCAAGCCGTAAGTCTTCGCCTTGTCGATGCTCGTGTTATCCGTACGCAAGCCAATGTAGAGCCAGTGATGTCGCAGAGCAAGGCCGACTGAATTAAAACGGAAATCATAATCCGCACTTACGCCCCATTGCGGATTGAATTGGTATTTGACCCCGGCCTGCGGAAACCAGTAACCACTCGTGTAATTGGTGGCACCCTGCAATTCATAATCACCCAATGCGTAATTTACAGCCAGCCACAGCTTTGCATCAAGATTCTGGGTCATATTCTGGTAACTGCTGATTCGCGTCGCCGATGGATTAAATTGCACATTACCGTTGGCATCATAGTACTTGTTTGCGGTATTAATATTTGCGACGTTGTTGGGCAAGTTTTTCCACTCGATACTTCCCGCAAGATCGGCGACTGCCAGTTCTACGCTAAAACCGCTTTCACTCTGCTGCAGCACCATACCCGCATCCAGCGCATAGCCTTCGCCGAAGGGGGTCGCCAATCGCCCGTAAGGCGCATTAAACTGCGCAAGGTCGGTGATATTAATCTGACTATCTGTGTCATTCAGGCTGGCACTCGCGTTTAAATCCTGCGTGTTGAGCGCGACCAGTTGACCAGACACGGTTTCCAGTTTGATGCGCTTGCCACGCAGGTAAGACAGACCAAGCCCCCAATCCAACTGCCATGGGCCACCCAGGTCAAGCCGAAAACTTCTGCTCAGCCTGGAACCGCTGGCCTCAAAGCCCTTGATCTTCAAATCAAGCTGATAGGTCCTGCCGACATCGTAGCCACTGCTGTTGGTGTATTGTCGGATCAGATCGGAAGTATCGCGATTGGCTTCCACCAAAGCCTCTGCGCGGTACAGCCCCCCCAGACGAAAACCCTGCCACTGCACACCGCTTTCGGCACGAATGCTAAACAGACCGAGATTGCTACCAGTGCGCGGTGCGTAATCGCCCTGCCAGTCGCTGCCATATTGGCTCAACGCCACCTGATCGTTAGCCGCAAAGGCTTGCAGCGAGACATAAACCTTCCGCTCCTGGCCATTTTTTGCCGGGTTATCAACCGCCAGCAGGCCTTCCGCGTACCCCGGCAGCGGAAATTCAATACACAGGAACAGCACCAGGGTAATCTTCTTCATCGTTGCCATGTGATCACCAACAAATTCGGCGGATAAGCTCCGCCGGATTTGATGAAACATCAAACTGCGGTTTTACATCAATGATTCGGTAAAGCCATCGACATAATAAATTATGCCCATCGTCGTATTAAGAGTTGCGACAGGGCTGCCATACCGAGTCACAGCGCCGCTTGATGTCGAGGGTGCCGCCACGTAATGTTGAGTTGTAATGCCTACCTGAAGGCCGTCCTGGTTACTCAAGGTCAGGGTTGCGGTCATGCTTGTGTCATGCGACATCAAGCTGCCGCTGATCGTATTTTTGTTTCCGAAACTGTAGCTTACACTTAAAGAATCCGTTGCAAAGCCAGTATGGACGGTAGCAAGCACAAGTCTCATCAGTAACTGACTGGGTTGCTGTACTGTACCGATAAAGATCAAGCCAGCTTGTCTGTAGTTATCGATAGAAAGAGGCAAGCTCGTAAGGAAGGCAGCGTAATTGCCAATGAACGCTTCCAGTTTGCCAGTCAGAATTTCTCCCGTGCCGAAGTCCCTGATAACGCCGTTCAAGACCACGCTGGTGGGCACGTAATCCACGCCATCAGCATTTGCCCTGAAACTACCCATATCCACTGTGCCAGTGAAATTGGCCGAGTCCGTTTGCACCGCGCCGATCACTTCGGCCGCCATCATTTTGTTGCCGGTGGTGGCAACAGAAGTTTCATCCAGGTCGAAATGGCTGCCGGTATTGAAAAATAAGGTCTGGAGCTTTGACGAATCTACTGGATCGGTTGCCGACACTGAACCGGTCAGGGCATAGCGGAAGTTGTTGGCTGCAGCCAGGGCGGTACGGGCAACTGAAATGTGAATCGTGTCCACACCTCCAGCTGCGGTAGCGACGGCGGCCAAAAGCGGCAGGGTGCCGTCGATGTCGAACGTATTTTGTGCCCTATTTTCTACCCAGCTTCCATAGCCTGCAGGACCTGTTGTCGCGCTTAAGTGGCCGTTGGCGCACCATACACCATTAATTAAAGCCACGGGCAAGTCCCACCTGGAAGCAATATAGCTGTAGGAATTAGATCCTGGAGTGCCTGTCACTGCAAATACAACCATTTTCAAGACGACATTTGCCGGGTCAGAAAAATCAGCGGAATCTGGCCCTGCAATGGCGCAGGATACTGCGCTTACCGTTGCGGCAGCAGGATCCGTCCAGCAGTAGCTAAAAGAGCCCAATCCTTTCATGGCGGCATCGATACTGCCCGTTTCACGAGCCAGGGCCGCAACCGAATCGTAAAGGGTAGGACCTGACACAAACCCTAAGGTGTTAGTACCTGCAACATAGAGATTACGATCAACAAACACATTCACTGTGCTGCTCAATGCGCCAAGCCGTCTGACCAGCTTGTCCATCTGCGTGGCCAGGATGGCGCTGAAATCAGCAGAGTGGCTCGTAGCTTTTCTGCCCGGTAACCCTTCTTGATTGGCGTTCAACAGCGATAACCCTGTAGTACGCAGAACGGCGAACATCTGCTTAGCCGCGCTAACATCGTCCTGATTGCTCCCCACCACAATTTGGGCCACATCCGTAGTTATTTCAAGCGGCTGGATCCGTACCATAAGCAGGCTTGCAGGATCAGCATAGGCTACGGCGGCCTCTTGGTATTGCGTGGCCAAAGTTGAAGGGTCGTAAGCAAAAAGCACTTCAGCAGGCGTTGAACCTGTTCCGTCCAAGCCGTCAAGCCTGTCGTCTTTAAGATCTGAAGCCAGATTATCGGCCACATCAGCCGCACTATATGTTCCTGTTGCAGTTTTTGCCAAGGCTGCCAGCACCAGAGCATACTTGTCTTCAAGCTTGGCCACATCGAGTGTTGTACCTGTCGTTGATGTTACAGGAGTAGGCGCCAACAATATATCCGACAGGCCAAAAACCGCGCCCACTTTAATATTAGCGGTTTGAATATTGCCCACGCTGGCGCTCGCAAGCGAACCGGCTGCTTCCAGTCTGGCAACGGCAGCATTGGTCAGCGGTGTCACACCCACTGTAGTTTTAACTGATGGCATAACGGCACGAAGAGTCTTGGCAAAAGGAACTTCGCGTTCCGATTTTTCATCGTAATACGTCACGCCGTTGCCACCCAGCACTTCTACCACAACCGGCCCCGAGTAGCCTGGCGGCAAGGTAATAGTTGATGTGCCATCGGCGGTAACTGCTCCAATTCCAAGCAGGGTACCATCGATCTTCTTGAGATTGACTGGAGTATTTACACTGAACTTGCCCAGCGAAGCCGTCACTTTAACGCTTGAGGCGGTTAGATCTTCATAACCTGAGCATCCGGCAAGCAGTGCTGAGAGGAGAATCCCCGCGCCTAGCAGTGATATTGTTCTGTCGTTTTTATTCATTAAATTCTCCCCCTCAAACTCTGCAATTCAGCTCACGTTTTGTTTTCGCGCTTACTTGCTTAAGGAAAATCCCTGCACTCAAAACATCCTTACTTTGTTCATACTGCACCTGTAACTACAGTTCGCATCACACATATTGGGTATAAAAACATGGAAACAAGAAACACATCGGATTTATTCAATCTTCTGTCTTTCTTGTTCATATTTTATTTTGCGCTGTCACAAGTCTACCCAGGCTCATTGTTGTGGGATAGAACGGCCCAGTGGCACTAAGCCGTGACGGTGAACATCGGCGGCGCCGCCCACGGTATGCGCGACGATCGCAGCGAGGATTATTTCGAGAGGGAAAAATCAAACAATTGCTGGGTGACGCCGGACTCGACCGCGGCAAGGAAGTCATCGTTTATGCCAGCGAAGCCAATCACTTCGTCTATTTTGGCCACCTTACCATGCAGCACTTTGCGTGACAGAATTCACCTGTTTATCACGGCGGGATCAATAACTGGGTAGCGTCCGGCCAGGCCGCGAGCACAGCGGCCGCGGTGCTCGCGGCACTTCATTTGAAACTCACGTGAACAAGGTGTAAGGGTGAGCACCGAAGCTGTGTTGAAGAGCCGGAAGCACCCGCAGGCCGGAAAAGAAAAAGGTCGCCAAGCAGGATGGATTGGCGCTGAAAGACCGAAATGGCGTGTCCCCAATGCGGCAGACGATGCAGCGTCAGCCGCAGAATGAAGCGTAGCCACCCTGTCATCGTGTCGGCTCAGGGGATCTCACAGACAGATGACAGGAATATTAACCTTCTGTAATATTGCACTTTTCTGGCGCGAAGCGCACAACAAACTTAATTATAATCATATAGTTGCAAATTACCCTTTGCTCTGCGATCTTCCTTGGCAGCGCTGATCTTCTGTCTTCCTTAATCAACACCCATTTGAGGCATCAATGAAAACCACCCGTCTGAGCTTTATTTTTCTCGCACTATTTGTAGGCAATTTTGCTGCTGCCGAATGCGGCAGCCCTGTGACCATGGAGGCCGTCAACAAATTACCCGCAACCGTCACCTTGGGTGATATCACCTCCAGGTTCGGCGAATCGTGCCAGGGTGAGGGCCCTGTAAGCTGGTACAAGGGATCCAAAGACAGGCAAATCTGGTTCTACTGGAAAAACACCGGGAAAAGCACCACCGCTGGCAGCAAAGCCAATCCGGTACTGATGGTAACCGAAGTCAATGCCAATGATTTCGACGAACAGAAGATCATCTGGCCAAAAGAACATGCCGGCAAAGAAATGTCCGTCATCCTGCTAAATGAGTATGGTCCTCAAAACAACAGGTAAATCTGCAAACAGGCATCCGGTGTCTGCCATCCTGCTGCGACCTCAATCAGGGTAAAGACTATCTTGCTACCCAGCATTATCTTTTGCCATATGGCGCAGCACCGCCTTGCGCAGCTCCTCTGCCAACAGCATGGCGACCATAAAGGGAAGGATGAACAGCCAAACTTCAATGCCGATTTCTGCGGTGCCAAACAGCTTGTTGCCCCATGGGGTGTAGACGATCAGCAACAGCAGCAGCAACTCAAACACGATCCCGTACCAGATCAGGCGGTTGTTCCTGTACCCGCGAAGGCTGGAGATGGCGGGATGCCGGCATAGAAACACATTGGCCACCTGCATCAGGATGATCGCAGTCAGGCAGGCGGTGGTGGCCTGCAGGTACAGATTGTCCCTGTAATCCAGCAGGGTGCCGGCTTGCCAGCCCCCGCCTTGCAGCACAAAGAAGAATGCAGCCATTCCGGCGAGCGCCTCCAGCAGCCCTAAAAACAGGTAGGCACGCAGCAAGGTGCTCCTGTTAAGCAGCCGCTCCGAAGGGGGACGCGGCGGCCGGCTCATGATCGCGGGCGCAGGTTTTTCCACACCCAGCGCAAGCGCAGGCAACATGTCGGTGCCGAGATCGACCGCAAGAATTTGTATGATGGTAAGCGGCAACGGTATTTTGAACAGCACGAAGGCGAGATACGGCACCAGTTCAGGTATGTTTGAAGTGAGGATGTAAGTGAGAAATTTGCGCAGGTTGTCGAACACCGCGCGCCCTTCTTCTATCGCGGCGACGATGGTGGCGAAATTGTCGTCGAGCAGGATAATATCGGCCGATTCCTTGGCGACATCGGTGCCGGAGATGCCCATCGCGATACCCACATCGGCGCATTTCAGCGCCGGTGCGTCATTTACCCCATCGCCCGTCACCGCGACGATTTCACCCTTGCGCTGCAACGCCTGCACGATGCGCATTTTCTGATCGGCGCTGGTGCGCGCAAAGATCAGCTCGGGTTCGTCGAGATGCAGATGCAAGTCTGCATCTGACATCAGGCGCAGCTTGTCGCCGTTCACCGTGACCGGATCTTGCGCCAGCCCGATTTCGCGTGCCAGTGCGCGGGCGGTTTGCGGATGATCACCGGTGATCATGATCACGCGGATTCCTGCGGCATGGCAGGTGCGCATCGCCCCGTGCACGGCCTCGCGAGGCGGGTCAACGAGGCCGACCAGGGCGGTGAAGATCAGCTCGCTCTCCGGTTCTGCACTATGCTGTGGATTACTGCGATATGCCAGCGCAAGCACTCGCAAGCCGCGTTCAGTCATGTTTTCATGGGCATTCAGCAGCTCGTTTCGGCTACGCTCATCCAGCGGCAGCGGCCTTCCCTGCTGCAGCATTTCGCTGCACAGCGGCAACACATTTTCGGGAGCGCCTTTGCAATACAGCATGCGGCCTGCAGGTGTATCGCAGATCACCGACATGCGTTTGCGTTCGGTGTCGAAGGGGATCTCATCCACACGAGGAAATATCGTGCCGCGCAACGGTACGGCCTTCAGCAATGCCTCTTCCATCGGATCGCCCATCCACTCTTCCTTACCGTTCTGTTCGATGCGGCGCAGGTCATGGCAGTGACGCACGATGGCATACAGCGGCTCTGCTGCAGACACGGGCAATCCGTCAGCCCTTATCAGTTCGCCGGAAAAAAACAATTCCCGCATGCTCATGCGATTTTGAGTCAGGGTGCCGGTCTTGTCACAACAAATCACGCTGGCCGCACCCAGCGTTTCCACCGCGGGCAGGTGGCGCACCAGTGCGTTTTTTTTTGCCATGCGCTGGGTGGCCATCGCCAGTGACAGGGTAACAGTCGGCAGCAGCCCTTCCGGAACATTGGCGACAATGATGCCAATCGCGAACATCAGATTCTCCATCAACGACATGCCCACCAGTTGACCGACGAGGAAAAACACTCCGCCCAGCAATGTAGCCAACAGCGCAATCAATCGGGACAGGCGCTTGATCTCCGTTTGCAGCGGTGACAGCGGCTCGCGGGTTGTCTGGGTCAGGCGTGCGATATTGCCAAACTCGGTGTGCATGCCGGTGGCATACACCATGGCTTTCGCCTCTCCCGAAATCAGTGATGTGCCGGCATGCAGAATGTTGCGCCGTGATGGGTGCTGCTCATCCTCCGGCACTGCCGTACTGCGCGCCACGGGCATAGACTCACCGGTGAGATTGGCAGTATTGACGCGCACACCGAACGCTTCGATCAAGCGACAATCAGCGGGGACATCATCGCCTGCAGCAAGCAATACCACATCTCCCGGCACCAATTCGGCAACCGGTAATTGCACTGCGCGACCATCACGCAGTGCGTTGGCATGAGGCGGCAGCAATTTTCGCAATGCGACCAGTGCTTTTTCAGCACGGTATTCCTGCAAAAACGAGAACGCACCGTTGACCAGGATGACGCCAAGAACGGCATAGCCCAGTGTCGCCATGCCCAGCCCGGGAGATTTCCACTCGGCAACAAATGCCAGTGCTGCGGCCAGCCACAGGATCAATGCAAAGAAGTGAGTGAATTCCTTGAGCAGTTTGCCGAGGACAGATTGCCTGCTAATTTCCTCGATCCGGTTTGCGCCGTATTTTGCCAGACGGCGCAGGGCTTCAGCCTGGGACAAGCCCTGCGCACTGCTGTGCAGATATTTATAGAGCGATTCAATGGGATGGCGTTGCGGATTCACGTTATACGCCTGACGCTATCTCAGTTGGAATTCAGTCCGGATGCCCGACAACGCGGCCACGCCACAATCAGAGGGGGCGAGCAAGATAAAAAACTTGCCCGTTTCGACATTCAGGCTGACATTCCTCACCGCCATGAAATCACTGAAGCGGCATGAACCATTCCTGATTTCGAGTTGCGCCATATCTGGCTAAAACAATGGTCTGCGTGGGGAATAGAGCAATCTGCAATATTTTCTCATGGATCAAGCATGGGTAGGAAAATATCGGCTTCTGCAGGCCATGTAATCTGCGGCAGGATGCTATTAACGGTTCCAGCTGACACCCAGCAGATTATTATCAGCAGTACCATGAAACTCCAGCACGCCTTTAAAGGTCTGCAGCAACGCCTCACCTATCCCTCGTGCCAAACTGCTGTCTGTTGTTGTTATCAGGGCACCGAACTCCGTTTTTTTAACAGCCATGATGCGCAGCAAGGGCTGCGCTTCACGACCACGCATTTCATAATCTCTGATTAATCTTAGAATTTCCCGTTCATTGGCGGAAAAGAATTCACCGCTTAAGGCTACATATCCTTCAGCCAGATTTTTGCGAATCCGGCTACACGCGGGACAGATTGTTTGCTGTGCCTCCGCCGGTTTGGCCAGCCATTGCCAGAATCCAGCGTGATACACCGCTCCACAATCCGTGCAATGCATGGGCTCGTCAAGATTCCCGCTGACTTTATAACTATCCATCTCTGTTTCCAGTATGGCCTGCCCACTCGTGATTTTGTGTAAACCGGCCAGTTTTAAATGAACATTCATGTGTGCATCCTTCTGTTTGAAAGGCTCGTCATATAGGGTTCTTTATGCCGTGTTTTTTGATACTGGAGGTGCGCGAATTTACATGCTGACAATGTCCCTGGCAGCCTTGGGCAGCGTGAGAATAAACGTACCGTCCCTGAACTCAATTTTCACTGTCTTTTCATCGGTATCCGCCGGCATGCGGAAGCTGCGTGCAAATCTTCCATGCGAACACTCTGTGCGGTGAAATTTTCTGTTATTTTCTATCCCCACCAACTTTCGATCACCGTGGATGATGAGCATGCCATCCTGAAAGGTAATTTTTACCTCCCTGGGATCAACGCCAGGTATATCGCCGCTGACCATATAATCTGCATCAGATTCGCTGATATCGACCTGAAGTGCCCAGTCAGGAGATATCGTCATGCCGTGATTCGGAACGGCTCGATTCTGCTGGCGCGAGAACATATTGGCCAAACGATTTGATATATCTTTCAAGCCCCAGTCGTGTTCCAGTCCAAGAAGATTCATTGCATTTTTTCCCTTATAGTTTTAATCAAACCGCTGTCAACAACACACTGACTTGACTGATTATATTTGCTCAAACCGGTGCCCAATAATCCCAATATGCCACCCTATCCTACGCATTTACCTATTCACTTTCTACTGTGAATAATATTAAATAATCCATAAAACACTACACACTCTTTTAACCGAATTGAAATCCGTGTTCGCATTCTGATCACACTTAACTGTTTATAAAATAGGGAATATCCTTATTTTTTTACAAGGTTATAAGTATCAATTGCATAAGAAACTGGGTTAGCATTCAACATGCATTTTCGAGTAACGACTTGAGAAAAATTGAGTGCCTAAATCTGAAGACGATTCGTTTTGATGATATCTGATGGCCACTATCTGGTTTGTGGACGTCGCCGGTTCCATAACCGATTATAAAATTGGCAAACACTTGCCGAATGAAAATTGCATGAGGTACTCATGAGCAATAATTCAAACGAACACGCGCAGCAAATTGCAGCAGAGGACAAGATTTTTCACAGCCTCAGGGTCGCAGCAGAAAAAAAATGGGCCAATCAGCAGCATGCAGACACGCCGACCCGTTCAATAGAAGAGACTCAGCATGAACTTGAAGTTCGCCAAATCGAACTGGAAATGCAGAACGATGAATTAAAGCGCGCGCAAGCCATCATAGAAGAGTCCCGCAATCGCTATGTCGAATTTTATGATTTTGCACCCGTAGGTTATATCACTCTTGGCAGCGACGGCAGGTTCGAAGAAATCAACCTCACCGGCGCAAAGATGCTTGGAGAAGAGAGAAACAGGCTATTGCACAGAAGTTTTGTGCATTTTGTCGCTCCTGAGTACCGCGACCGCTGGCAACAGAATTTTATGTCAGTGTTGCAGCACGACAAAAAATATAGTTGCGAACTTTCCCTCCTGCGCGGTGAGGGAACACGCCTGGATGTTCAGCTGGACGGCCTGCGTCTGCGCAAAAGTGAAAAAGTGACCGTGATGCGCATATCGATGACTGATATCAGCGAACGCAAACGAGCCGAGGAATCGATACTTGAGCAGAAAGAATTTTTCCGCATGATCACGGAAAACATCGAGGATTTTATTGCGGTGGTGGATCTTGAAGGGCGGCGGCTTTATAACAGCCCTTCATACGCCAAACTCTTTTACGATATTGATAGCATGAAAGGGACCGATTCTTTCGCCGAGGTTCATCCTGATGACCGCGAACGGGTAAAAAACGTATTCAAAGAAACTGTGAAATCCGGATCCGGGCTACAGATTGAGTATCGGTTTGTTCTCGCAGATGGCAGCATCCGCCACATGGAGTCCCACTGCGGGCTGATACGAAACAGCCTTGGTCAGCCATCACGCGTTGTGGTCATTTCACGTGACATAACAGAACGCAAACTTGCCGAAGAAAAAATTCGCAACCTGGCCTTCTATGACGCGCTGACACAACTTCCAAACCGCCGCATGCTGGATGACAGGTTGCATCATGCAATGGCAGCCAGCATGCGCAGTGGCCGATATTGTGCAATGATGTTTCTGGATCTGGACAACTTCAAACCACTAAACGATCTTTATGGGCACGGAGTGGGCGACATGCTCCTGATTGAGGTGGCACATCGCATCAGCAGTTGCGTGCGCGAAGTGGATACTGTCGCACGTTTTGGCGGTGATGAGTTTGTGGTGATGCTCAGCGAGCTGGATGTTGATAAAGAATCCTCAATTGCACAGACTCGCATCGTCGCTGAAAAAATTCGCACCATCGTTGCCAAAACTTATGTGCTGAGCATCAAAGTCAATGGTAATAGGGAAATAAGATTTGAACATAATTGCACCTCCAGCATCGGCGTGGTGATATTCATCAATCATGAATACAGCCCTGAGGAGCTGCTTAAACTGGCAGACATGGAGATGTACCAGGCAAAAGAATACGGCCGCAACCAGGTATGCTTCCTCAATACTTGAGAGGTGATGTGGTTTGAAGTCAATTCAACTATCACTGCGCGAAGCATATTTATCCAGCACGCCACAATCGATTCATGTTGCAGTCAATACGCAGACTTGACTGCGGACATAACGCTGCTTCCCTCTCTTGAAATTGCCGGCTAAATCGGGCGAAAACCTGTGCGCATCCGTCCGCCTGCATTTACCCGGCTGTTCATACACTTCCTGACAATTGTTTTAGTTTGTAGCACTCCTTACAACTTAAAACAATCTGCGACACATAAAATTATTATTTATAAACAACATATTGAAGAAACTTTCAATAGTGGCACGGCTATTGCTCTGTTACTAGCGTGTGGCAATTGAATATGCTTTGAACAGAACTATCTCACTAATAAAGGCATGGTCTTCTTCCACAACAGCGCCAGTTTTTGATTGTTGGTATTTTTTTAAGGAGATAAGCAATGAATGCACCACTGCGTCAAATCGCCTTTTACGGCAAGGGAGGTATCGGTAAATCAACCACCTCCCAAAACACCCTGGCTGCCCTGGCAGAAATGGGACAGAAAATCCTGATCGTGGGTTGCGACCCGAAGGCTGACTCTACCCGCCTGATCCTGCATGCAAAAGCACAGGACACCGTGCTGTCGCTGGCAGCAGAAGCCGGCTCGGTAGAAGACCTCGAGATTGAAGATGTGCTCAAGGTCGGCTATCGCGACATCCGCTGCGTTGAGTCTGGCGGACCGGAGCCCGGTGTGGGTTGTGCCGGTCGCGGCGTGATCACATCGATCAACTTCCTCGAAGAGAACGGCGCTTACGACGGCGTGGACTATGTTTCCTATGACGTACTGGGCGACGTGGTGTGCGGCGGATTTGCGATGCCGATTCGCGAGAACAAGGCACAGGAGATCTACATCGTGATGTCCGGCGAAATGATGGCGATGTATGCCGCCAACAATATTTCCAAGGGCATTCTGAAGTACGCCAACTCCGGTGGTGTGCGTCTGGGCGGCCTGGTGTGCAACGAGCGCCAAACCGACAAGGAGCTGGAACTGGCCGAAGCACTGGCAGGCAAGCTGAACACCAAGCTGATTCACTTCGTACCTCGCGACAACGTTGTGCAACACGCCGAGTTGCGCCGTATGACCGTGCTGGAATACGCACCGGACTCCAAGCAGGCTGAAGAATACCGCCAGCTGGCACAGAAAATCCATGCAAACGCGGGCAAGGGAACCATCCCGACCCCTATCACGATGGAAGAACTGGAAGACCTGTTGATGGAATTCGGCATCATGCAAAAAGAGGACGAATCCATCATCGGCAAGGCAGCCGCCGCAGCCTGATCTGGCAACTGACTTGCGGGAACAGCTTATCGTTCCTGCAGGCAGCTCCGCAAAGGGCGTAGCGATATAAAGGGCAAGCAATATGGACTAGCGTCCTTTGCGAAGTTGGTTTTAATTTTTCACTAAAACTTAGGAGGGCAAGATGAGCCTAACCATTGAAGAAACAAAAACACGTAACAAGGAATTGATCGAGGAAGTGCTCGCGGTGTATCCGGAAAAAACCGCCAAGAGACGCGCCAAGCATTTAAGCGTGCATGAAGAAGGAAAAAGTGACTGCGGCGTGAAGTCCAACATAAAGTCACTGCCGGGCGTGATGACCGTGCGCGGCTGCGCCTATGCCGGCTCCAAAGGCGTGGTGTGGGGCCCGATCAAGGACATGATCCACATTTCCCACGGCCCGGTCGGCTGCGGCCAGTATTCATGGTCCACCCGCCGCAACTACTACATCGGCACCACCGGCATCGACGCTTTCGGCACCATGCAGTTCACTTCCGACTTTCAGGAAAAGGACATTGTGTTCGGCGGCGACAAGAAGCTGGACAAGCTGATTGATGAAATCCAGGTGCTATTCCCGCTGAACAAGGGTATCTCGATCCAGTCTGAATGTCCGATCGGCCTGATCGGTGACGACATCGAAGCGGTAGCGAAAAAGAAATCCAAGGAATACGTCGGCAAGACCATTGTGCCGGTGCGTTGCGAAGGTTTCCGCGGCGTATCGCAATCACTGGGCCACCATATCGCCAACGACATGATCCGCGACTGGGTGTTTGACAAGACCGATCCGAACAAGAACGCGTTCACCGCCGCCCCTTACGACGTGGCCATTATCGGCGACTACAACATCGGCGGCGATGCCTGGTCATCACGCATCCTGCTGGAAGAAATGGGGCTGCGCGTGATTGCACAGTGGTCGGGCGACGGCACCATTGCCGAAATCGAGAACACGCCCAAGGCGAAATTGAACGTGCTGCACTGCTACCGTTCGATGAACTACATCTCGCGCCATATGGAAGAGAAATACGGCACGCCGTGGGTGGAATACAACTTCTTCGGCCCGACCAAAATCGAAGCGTCCTTGCGCGAAATCGCCAGCCACTTCGACGACAAGATCAAGGAAGGCGCGGAGCGCGTCATCGCCAAATACCGTGCAATGACCGACGACATCATCAAGAAATTCAAGCCGCGCCTCGAAGGCAAGAAAGTGATGCTGTATGTCGGCGGCCTGCGTCCGCGTCATGTGATCGGCGCCTATGAAGACCTCGGCATGGAAGTCATCGGTACCGGCTATGAATTCGGCCACAACGACGACTACCAGCGCACCACCGATTACGTCAAGGATTCCACACTGATCTACGACGACGTCACCGGCTATGAGTTCGAGCACTTCGTCGACAAGATCAAGCCCGACCTGGTCGGCTCCGGCATCAAGGAAAAGTACGTATTCCAGAAAATGGGCGTGCCATTCCGCCAGATGCACAGCTGGGACTACTCCGGCCCTTACCATGGTTACGACGGCTTTGCAGTGTTTGCCCGTGACATGGATATGGCCATCAACAGCCCGGTGTGGAGCCTGACCAAGGCACCCTGGAAGAAATAATCCGACTACTGAACCTTAATTTTGGAGAATGCCATGAGCAGCCAATCAGCAGACAAACTAATCGACCACGAAATGCTGTTCCGTCAGCCGGAATACACCTCGATGTTCGAGAACAAACAAAAGAACTTCGAATACAAGCACCCTGAAGAAAAGGTCATCGAGATCATCGAGTGGACCAAGACCAGGGAATATCAGGAAAAGAACTTCGCCCGCGAAGCGCTGACTGTTAATCCGGCCAAAGCCTGCCAGCCGCTGGGCGCTGTGTTCGCCGCGGTCGGTTTTGCCAAAACCCTGCCCTTCGTGCACGGTTCGCAAGGCTGTGTTGCCTACTACCGTTCGCACTTCTCGCGTCACTTCAAGGAGCCGACCTCCTGTGTCTCCTCCTCGATGACGGAAGACGCAGCGGTATTCGGCGGACTCAACAACATGGTCGATGGCCTGGCCAACGCGCACGCCATGTACAAGCCCGAGATGATCGCCGTTTCCACCACCTGCATGGCCGAGGTGATCGGTGACGATCTGGACAGCTTCATCAAAACGGCCAAGAGCAAAGGCAGCCTGCCCGAAGATTTCGATGTGCCGTTTGCCCATACACCCGCCTTCGTCGGCAGCCACGTCACCGGCTACGACAATGCACTGAAAGGCATCGTCGAACACTTCTGGGAAAAGGAAGGCGCGCGCAAACCGGTTGCAGCAAAAATCAACTTCATTGGCGGCTTCGACGGCTACACCACCGGCAATCTGCGTGAAATCAAGCGCCTGCTCGGGCTGATGAAAGCCGATTACACTATCCTCGGCGATACTTCCGATATCTGGGATACACCGACCGACGGCGAATTCCGCATGTACGATGGCGGCACCACCAAGGAAGAAGTGAAGAGCGCATACAACGCCTCTGCCACCATTTCTTTCCAGGAGTACTGCACAGAAAAGACGCTCAAGTACATCGCCAGCAAAGGGCAGGAAACCGTGGCGCTCAACCACCCGGTAGGCGTGACCGGCACTGACAAATTCCTGATGGAAGTGTCGCGCCTGACCGGCAAGCCGATTCCCGATGCGCTGGCAAAAGAGCGCGGCCGTCTGGTGGATGCGATCGCCGACTCGCAGGCGCTGCTGCACGGCAAGAAATTTGCGCTGTACGGCGACCCTGACCTGATGCTGGGCCTCACCCAGTTCCTGCTGGAGCTGGGTGCAGAACCCACCACCGTGCTGTCGACCAACGGCGACGACAAGTGGGCCGCCAAGGTGCAAGCCCTGTTCGATGCCAGTCCGTTCGGCAAAGGCTGCAAGGTTTATCCGAAGAAAGACATGTGGCATCTGCGTTCGCTGCTGTTCACCGAGCCGGTGGACTACCTGATCGGCAACACCCACGGCAAGTACCTGGAGCGTGACTGCAATGTGCCGCTGATCCGCCTCGGCTTCCCGATCTTCGACCGTCACCATTACCACCGCTTCCCGATCTGGGGTTACGAGGGTGCACTGCGTGTGCTGGTGATGATCCTCGACGAGATCTTCGAGCGTCTGGACCAAAGCACCATCATCACGGCCAAAACCGACATCAGCTACGACATCGTGCGCTGATGCAGAAACAGAAAGGGCGGGCAACCGCCCTTTTTTTTCAATCAAACCCATACACAGGAGCCATCATGGCCAATGTTACTTTTACCTCCCCCAAACTAAAGAGGGACATCACAGTCTATGCAACCGCAGGCGACTGCAGCACCCTGCTCAGCGTGGCCAGAGAACACAATATACCGCTGGATTTTGAATGCGAAAACGGCGAATGCGGCTCCTGTGCCGTACAAGTCAGCGTGCTGGAAAACAAGCAACCGCTGGGCATCAACCTCACCGAGAAAGAAAAGACCGTGCTCAAGCTCTCCAGCAAGATCAGTAAAGACCAGATCGCCGCAGCAGAAACCAAAGACATCCCGCCGCCCTGGCGTCTGGCCTGCCAGTTCATCGTGCGCAACGAAGATGTGCTGGTTAGATTTTAAATAGTCTGGACACAGGAATACCAACATGATTGCCGACACAGCACGATTCGAGACAACGATGGCAAAGTTTGACGAGGCCAATGCCGCCGATCCCAACCGGGAAATTTTCGAGGGCAGAGCCTATCCCAAGGAAATGCTCTATGCGCATCGCATGAGCAAAATGCTGGAAAAATTCGCGCCCGACGCTTCCGAAGTGGTACAGCTGGCAGCGCGCAGCCAGCACATTTGCCGCTGGAAAATTCCGCGTGACAATTATCCGATGGACATGAACGGCTACAAACGCTGGCGCACCACCCTGTATAAATTTCACGGCGACATCGCCGGCGACATCATGCGCGAACAGGGTTATGACGATGACATGATCATCAGGCTGCAAGCAATACTGCGCAAGGAAAAGCTCAAAACCAACCCTGAAACCCAATTACTGGAAGACGTGGTCGACCTGGTTTTCCTGCAACACTATCTGGACGATTTTGTGGGCAAATTCAGCCATTACAAAGAAGAGATTCTGCTCGGAATCCTGCGCAAAACCTGGAAAAAGATGTCCGAAAAAGGCCACGATGCCGCCTTAAAACTGGATTACACGCCGGAGATGCTGGCGGTGGTGCAGAAAGCGCTGGCTGGTGCATAAGCAGGCCCTGCACAATGGCCATAGATTAATTTAACATATTGATTGTATTAAATAATAAATAATAACCAGCTAATGCTGGTGGGTTTGAATTGCGGACTGAAAGTCCGGATACGCGTCGACCCTGAGATTCGTAGCAAATTACGAGGAGAAAATTGAATGACTCAAATTTCTTACTTTACGTTCAGAGGGACGCATGGCCGAAATGAAGACAGTCTGGAAGTCGGCCTTACCGGACTGTGGAGTTTTGCTGAAATAGCTGTCGGCTTGGGCTACCTGAACGTCAGCTTCTTACTTTTTTAAGTTGCCACTTTGTGCTGGAAACGGACGCACCGGATATGCCACCGGCAAGTACAACGGCCAATCACAGCAAAATCCATTTTAAACATGCGGCTATTGCGCTAATAGCACGCAAATAATTGGTAGAATTCACCCTTTTAACCTTGACGCCACGCTTAATCCACTATGAACGCTCCTCTCCCTGCCGATCCAAAATTGCTGATGCGCTCTATCATCCAGCGCATCGCCACCGGACCAGATCTGTCCAAAGACATCAGCCGAGCAGCAGCACATCTCGGTACCAAAGCGATTATTGAAAACCATATCGATCCAGTGCAGGTTGGCATTTTCTTTATCGCCCTGCGCATGAAACGCGAAACCATGGATGAAAATATCGGCGTGCTCGACGCCGTGCTGGAAACCACAAAACGCGTTGTCGCTACAGTCGAGGAGGTGGTGGATATCGGCGACCCCTACGATGGTTACAACCGCAGCCTGCCCACCGCACCCTTTCTCGGTCCCTTGCTGGCTGAGCTCGGCGTACACGTGGTGAGCCACGGGCTGGATCGCGTGGGGCCAAAATACGGCGTCACTGCACGCCACATACTACAAGCAGCAGGTGTTCCGGTAGACCTGCTCCCGCAACAGGCTGCCGCACGACTTGACGACCCCGCGCTAGGCTGGACGTATATTGACCAGGCGCAATCCAATCCCGGTTTGCATAATATGGTGGGATTGCGCGCGCAGATGATCAAACGCCAGGTGCTCACCACCGTTGAAGTGCTATCCAAACCCATTGCCGGCAAGAAGAAAACGCATTTCATCACCGGCTTTGTGCACAAGCCCTATCCGCCAATTTATGCTGAGCTTGCGCGCGTTGCCGGCTTTGATACTGCCTGCATCATTCGCGGCGTGGAGGGTGGTGTGGTGCCTTCCTTACGCCAAGCCGGGCGCTATTTCCAATATCAGGACATGGGACCCGAAAGCGAAGTGGCGATAGATCCCGTTACGCTCGGCATACAACAGGATGTGCGCGCCGTCCCCTTGCCGGGTTCTGTTGCGACTGCCGAAGGGGAAGATGAAATTGTTGCCGCAATCGATATTCATGCCACCGCGCGTGCCGCCGCACAGGCAGGCATGCTCGCACTGCAAGGTAGTAAGGGTTCCTTCTATGATTCACTGGTGCTGAGTGGCGCCATCGTGCTGCATCACGTGGGCAAGGCTGCGAGTCTCAGCGAGGCCGCCGATAAAATTCGCGCAGTGCTTGATTCCGGCCGCGCCGCAAAAAGGGTGGCCTGATGCGTGAATTTATTGCGGTTGCCGCTGCCGACGAACTCAAACCGGCACAGATGAAGCGTGTGCTCGTGGACGGCAAAAAGCTCTTGCTGTGCAACTCCCAGGGAACATTGTATTGCGTGGATGAAATGTGCAGCCATGAAGATTATTCACTGTATCTGGGCTGCATCAAGGATGGCAAAATCAAGTGCTCGCTGCACGGCAGCTATTTCGACCTCACCACCGGCCAGCCGACTTGCGAACCAGCTGAAACACCGATACGCAGATATCCGGTGAAAGTTGAAAATGGGCAGATATGGGTGTTGGCGCAATAATAAAAATAGCCAAATGAACTAAATGGGTCAAAATTAGAGCTTCGCGAACATCTGCTTTCGGGCAGCGTAAATTCGATATGAACCGTCTTTTTTTGGGCGGCGGGTTCAATAGCTTCATCGACCAGTTGAACCCGCCGCACTAACCGGACGCCCCAGCCAACCGCAGCAACTCCCCCACCTGCTGCTCAATCTCGCTAAGGACATGCAGCTCCAGTTTTTCCAGCCAGCGTTCGGGTATCGCCTCCGCGCCATACAGGGCGCCTCCCAGCATGCCGGCGATGGCGCCGGTGGTGTCGGCATCTTCGCCGCAGTTCACCGTTTCCACCACCAGGCTTTCGAAAGAATCGGTGCTGAACAAGTGATACAGCACAGTCTGCAGGGTGTCCACGATGTAGGCGGAGGCGCGTTTTGGATAGGGCTCAAACTGGAATTCCGGAAAGTCGTGCAGCAGTTCTTTCACCACCGCGCGACATTCCCTGAGCTTGCCGCCGCCGAGTATCACGCGCAACAGACGGCCCAAGGCGAGCGTCGCCGCGTCCGACAGCGGATGGTGGTGGGTGAAGTGGCATTGCACCAGGGTGTGCTCGACAAAAGTCTGCTCGTCATGCAGCGTGAACAGCACCAGCGGCAGGTTGCGCATGGCGGCGCCGTTGCCCGCATCGCCATTATTTGGCGGGCCGCTCAGGCTGCCGTCCAGCATGTAGCGCTGGATGCCGCGGCGGCAGGTGTTGCCAATATCCACCGGGCGTGACTTCAGCCAGGCAACGTAGGAATCGGCCACCGCCTTTGCGTTCCAGCCGCCCGCTGTCACTAGCGCGCGGCCTAGCGCCAGTGACATCTCGGTGTCGTCGGTCACCCTGCCCGCTTTCAGCTTGAGCCAGCCACCGCCGATGATGTCCCGGTGCACGCCGTACTGGTAGCGTATTTCGCGCGGCAGCATGAACTCGACTGTTGCCCCCAGCGCGTCGCCCACGGCGAGGCCGAGATAGGCGCCGAGTGCTCGCTGATGCAGTTTTTCCCTGTCCATATAGTCTCCTGGTATGCAGTATGCAGGTGGGTTAGGTGCGCCTTTGCTCCGTAACCCAACCTACCTTATGGTTATATTCGGCTCCGTTCATGCTTCGACAGGCTCAGCACGAACGGGCTTTTAAAGCCTGGACTTAAAAATACGACATGCCCACACGGTAATCGCCGCCGATGACCAGGTATTCCGCCTCGCCCCGCAACAGACAGGGAGAACGCAGCTCGTTGAAGAAGAGGATCTTGACCACGGGCACCTCGACCTCGATGATGGTGTCGCCAAACTCGTCGGCGATCTCGCGCTGTGCGGTGAACGACACCAGGTTGTTCAGATGCACGATGGCGCTGCGCGCATCGAGCTGTTGCACCAGTTGCTGTTCGCGCACATCGTTGGTGCCGCGATACAGCGTGATATGTTTTCTGCCCACCGCGACGAAGCGCGCCAGCACCCACTGGCTGAATTCATACAACACGTCCAGCTGCGAGTGAATGTTGTTATTGTTGAAGCGGGTGGACATCTTCTGCTCAACATACACCAGCCACTCCGGCGAATTGAAACGGCGTATCGGCGCGCGGTGAAAGGTGGGGAACAGGCCGAAGCGGCTTTCCACCCAGCCTTTCAGCACCGCACCTGCAGGGCTGTTGGAATCGAAACCCCAGTCCTTGAGCAGGCGCAGATAGCTGGCGCGAAAGCGCCGCGCACCAACATGCTGGCCGCTCAATTTGAACAGCCTGTCCATATATTCCTGAAATATCTGTCGCGCCTTTTCCAGGCTGCCGCACAAGCTCAGTTCATCAAACAGATCGGCATGCGATTCGCGCACCCCGCGTATTGACAGCGCGATCGGAAACTCATTGAAGCTGGCGCTCGCCAGCAAACCGGTCGGCACGCCTACCAGGTTGCTGCTGTGGGTGCCGGTGGCAATGGATAGGTGTGCGTCGCTCATTAATCTGTGCTGTTTTCTGGGTTCACTCCCAGTACAAAGCAATAAGCGTTCCTCCTGCATTAGCGGGATGAAAATGGCTTGATATCGTGAGTTTCCCTCTGCATCGTCATTCCCGCGTAGGCGGGAATCCAGCAAAAATATCCCGCGAAGCGGACAAGGCTGGGAGGTTTCCCCTGCGCGGGGAAGCATTAAAAGAACTGGATTCCCGCCTACGCGGGAATGACGGGCTCAATGACGTGTCGGCGATGTACACGATGTGTAGGGTTTGTAAGCTTTGCTACATCGGACGATTGCACACGTCCTCCACTCATAAAATAAATATTAAATATAATCAATATATTACAATAATTAAATGACTTGGCATGATGTTTGCTGAATTACCAGCGTGGCAAGTCTGCATTTCGCGGATAGCCGAACGGGGAAGCGCTGCGATGTCTGGTCTCAACCTCAAACTACAGGATGTGTTCAACGAACCCGGCTGCGACAAGAATCAGGCCAAGGGCGAGAAGGAGCGCAAGAAAGGCTGCACCAAGCAGCTGACGCCCGGCGCGGCGGCGGGCGGGTGCGCCTTCGACGGCGCGAAGATCGCGCTGCAGCCGATCACCGATGTGGCGCACATCGTGCATGGCCCCATCGCCTGCGAGGGCAACTCGTGGGACAACCGCGGCGCGAAGTCTTCCGGCCCCCTGCTCTATCGCACCGGCTTCACCACCGACATTTCCGAGAACGACATCGTGTATGGCGGCGAGAAGCGCCTGTTCCGCGCCATCCGCGAGGTCATCGAAAAATACAATCCGCCCGCCGTGCTGGTATACCAGACCTGCGTCACCGCCTTGATCGGCGACGATATTGAAGTGGTATGCAAGGCGGCCCGGGAAAAATTCGGCAAGCCGATTATCCCGATCAATGCGCCCGGCTTTGTCGGCAACAAGAATCTCGGCAACAAGCTGGCCGGCGAAGCGTTGCTGGACTATGTGATCGGCACCGAGGAGCCGGAATTCACCACGCCTTACGACATCAATATCATCGGCGAATACAACCTCTCCGGCGAGATGTGGCAGATCAAACCGCTGCTCGACCACCTCGGCATCCGCGTGCTCGCCAGCATCTCCGGCGATGCGCGCTATCACGAGATTGCCTCGTCGCACCGCGCGCGCGCCGCGATGATGGTGTGCTCCAAGGCGATGATCAACGTCGCGCGCAAGATGGAAGAGCGCTATGAAATTCCGTTCTTCGAAGGCTCGTTCTACGGCATCTCGGACACCAGCGACTCGCTGCGCCAGATTGCAAAGCTGCTGGTGCAGCGCGGCGCGCCGGATGATTTATTGGTGCGCACCGAAGCGCTGATCCAGCGCGAGGAAGCCCGCGCCTGGGCGCGCCTGAACCGCTACCGCGCACGGCTGGCAGGCAAACGCGTGCTGCTGATTACCGGCGGCGTGAAGTCGTGGTCGGTGGTGTCGGCGCTGCAGGAAGTGGGGCTGGAGATCGTCGGCACCAGCGTGAAAAAATCCACCGAGGAAGACAAGGAGCGCGTCAAGGAACTGATGGGCAGCGACGCGCACATGTTTGACGACATGGCGCCGCGCGAAATGTACAAGATGCTGAAGGATGCCAGGGCCGACATCATGCTCTCCGGCGGACGCTCGCAGTTCATCGCGCTCAAGGCCAAGATGCCGTGGCTGGACATCAACCAGGAACGCCATCATGCCTATGCCGGGTACGAGGGCATGGTGACGCTGCTGCAGGAAATCGACAAGGCGCTGTACAACCCGATCTGGGAGCAAGTGAGGAAGGAGCCACCATGGCAAGCGTAAGCACCTCGAAAAAATCCTGCAGCGTGAATCCGCTGAAGATGAGCCAGCCCATCGGCGGCATCCTGGCCTTCATGGGACTAAACAATTGCATGCCGGTGCTGCACGGCTCGCAGGGCTGCACCGCCTTCGGCCTGGTACTGTTTGTGCGCCATTTCCGCGAGGCCATTCCGCTGCAGACCACCGCGATGAATGAGGTCACCACCATCATGGGCGGCATGGACAACATCACGCAGGCGCTGCTCAACATCAACAGCCGCGCCAAGCCGGAGATCATCGGCCTGTGCACCACCGGCCTCACCGAGACCAAGGGCGAAGATGTGCGCGGCGACCTCACGCTGATCCGCAAGCGCCACCCCGAGCTGGCCGAATTGCCCATCGTGTTTGTGGAAACGCCCGATTTCAAACACGCCTTCCAGGACGGCTGGGGCAAGACGGTGACGCGCATCATTGAGGAACTCGTCGTGCCAACCTCAAATCGCATCAGCGGACAAATCAACCTGCTGCCCGGCAGCCATCTCACCGGCGCCGACATCGAAGAGATTGTTGAGATCATCAACGCCTTCGGTCTGTCTGCCATCGTGCTGCCGGATATTTCCGGCTCACTGGACGGGCACATCCCCGACCAGTTCAACCCCACCACCAATGGCGGCACCACTGTGGATGAAATCCGCAGCATGGGCAGTTCGCTTGCCACCATCGCCATCGGCCGGCAAATGGATGAGGCCATGGCGAAACTGGAAGAACTCAGCGGCGTGCCCGGCACGGTGTTTGACCGCCTCACCGGGCTGGAAGCCAATGACCAGTTTCTGCTGCATCTTTCCAGGCTGAGCAGCAAGCCGGTGCCGCGCAAATACCGAAGGCAGCGCAGCCAGCTGGTGGATGCGATGCTGGACGGGCATTTTTATTTCGGCGGCATGAAGATCGCCATTGGTGCCGAGCCCGATCTGCTGTGGACGCTTTCGTCGCTGCTGGCGGAAATGGGCTGCGAGATCACGGCCGCCGTCACCACCACCCATTCTCCGTTACTGGAAAAAATGCCGTGCGCGGAAGTGCTGATCGGCGACCTGGAAGATCTGGAAATGCGCGCCAAAGGCTGCGACCTGCTGATCACCCATTCGCACGGGCGACAGGCCTCGGCTCGCCTCGGCATTCCGCTGTTCCGCGCCGGTCTGCCCTGCTTCGACCGCCTGGCTGCGAACCATAAGCTGAGTGTCGGCTACCGCGGCACGCGCGACCTCATCTTCCAGATCGGCAACGTGTTCCTCGAACACGGGCACGAAAATGCGCCGGACAGCTGGCCCTTGCCGCAGTCCCAAGGCAGCGCCCCAGATGAAGGAAACGGCCATGCACATGCTGCGCAAACTCAAACTGTGTAACACCAACCAAGGAGCAAAAGGTATGAAGATCGCATTCGCAACCCAAGACCTGCAACGGGTAGACGCCCATTTCGGCTGGGCCAAAAACCTCGCGGTGTATGAAATCTCGCCGCAGGGTTACAACCTGGTCGAGGCCATCCAGTTTTCCGGCGACCTGCAGGAAGACGGCAACGAGGACAAACTCGCGCCCAAGCTGGAAGCCATCAAGGACTGCGCCATCCTTTACGTCGCGGCCATCGGCGGCTCGGCGGCCGCGCGCGTGGTGGCAAAAAAAATTCACCCGATCAAAGTGAACGGCCCTGAGGCCATCAACGAGATTCTCAATAAATTGCAGGAAGTGCTCAAGGGCGAGCCGCCGCCGTGGTTGCGCAAGGCGATGCTCAAAGGCGAGGAACACGAGCGCAATTTTGACGAAGATTGAAGCAAGAGTTGACGCAACACCGTCTATCGCGCAGTCGCGGGTATGACGGAAAATTTTAATACTTAAGGTATCAGACCATGACAACAGCAGAAGCAGTCAACATCAACAGCGGCGAAATGTTCCTCAACGAACTGGCCAAGCAATACCGCGCGCAGGACACCTATGGCACATGGGATGGCAAGAGCAACGACACGCTGCTTGAGCCCTACATCATCAACAAGGAGCAGCGCAAGGAAATCCCGCTGATGGGCGACCCGGATCCGGAAACCCTGTGGCGGCTGGAGCTGTTTTACAACGCCATCGGACTCTCGGTGGAGCGCCAGACCGGCATCATGGTTTCACCGATGATGAAGATGAGCCACGAGGGTTTTGGCCGCATGGTGCTCACCGCCGGGCGTCTCGTTGTGATCAACAAATATCTGCGCGACATACACCGTTTCGGCTTCAACGACATGGGCAAGCTGGGAGAAGAAGGCGGAAAGCTGGTGGATGCCGCGGTGGAAATGATCAACAAATTCCCTGAAGTAGCAAAATACGGTTAAAGGAGGCTGTCATGGAAGAAATAGATTTCATCAAGGCCGAGATCAAGAAACTCAACGCGCAGGCCACGCAGCTGAAAATGGACTTGCACGACCTGTCTGAAGATTTGCCAATCGGCTGGGAGCGCATCCCGGAAATCGCGGCCAAAACGCATCTGGCCTACGAAAAACTGACCGCTGCGCGGCAGAAACTGGCGGCTGCATAAGAAAATGTAGGGTGCGCCGTGCGCACCATGGTGCGTATGACGCACCCTACGAATACGCATTTGAACTGAAACGAGGAGTACATCATGTCATCCGTAGTCACCATTACCATGCCGGACGGACGCAGCTGGACGCCGAAATTCGTCAACAATATCGACCAGGAAAAATGCATAGGCTGCGGGCGCTGCTTTAAAGTGTGCGGTCGCGAAGTGCTGCAACTGGTCGGCATCGACGAAGGCGGTGAAATAATCAGGCTGGAGCCGGGCGAGGATGACGATGACGAATACGAAAAGAAAGTCATGACCATCGCCAACGACAAGAACTGCGTCGGCTGCGAAGCCTGCGCCAAGATCTGCCCGAAGAAATGCTACACGCATGAGGCGATGGCAGCATGAATACCTCTTTTGCGGATCCCGTGATCGTCGATGCCTCACAACTGTGGCGGTACTCAGCCAGCGACGAGAATGTGCTGACCAATGCCTTTGCCCATGTCATCGCCGTGCACTGCGATCCCGATTCGAACGTCTTCGTGCCGGCGCTCGGTCTGGATTACCATTCATTTTTAAAACTATTGCAGGCGTATTTCCCGCTCTTTATCGCACCATCGGACTGGCTGCTTGCGCAAAAATCAGATGCGGCAGCCAGTACTGCTATGAGCGAATTTCCAGACTTGCTGCAACTGCTGCTCGATTGCAGCACAGGCGCTGACGAACATCATCGCCGCATGGCCCACCTCATCGCCAGCGCCTGCATGAGCAGCAACCACCTGTGGCAAGACGTCGGCCTGCCCGATCGCAAGGCACTTTCGTCGCTGCTCTCCGATCACTTTCCTGCTCTTGCCGCCAGAAATACCGGCAACATGAAATGGAAAAAATTCTTCTACAAACAGCTGTGCGACCGCGAGGGCGTCAACGCCTGCAAGGCGCCGAGCTGCGCGGCCTGTGACGATTACAGCAAGTGCTTCGGCGCTGAAGAGTGAAACAGATCCTGGCACATCCCTCGCCGAGCACCGCAACTCTGGTGAATTACGCAAGGATTGCGCCCCCACTCTAACTCGGCCGGATCAATAAGACTACTTCGGCATCTCCGCCGTTTTCAGGTCGGTCTTGATCTCGCCGTCGCGCACCCAGGCTTCCACCGACTCGATGAACAAATGCGGCTTGCCGGGATACAGGCGCATCACATGATATTCGGCGAGGCTGCTGCCGTCGGAATGAAACATCAGATATCCTGCCCGGTAGGAAGGCGACAAGTAGAACGATGCCAGCAATGTATTCTGGCCGTTGTACAAATCGTGCTCCAGCGTGAATTTCGCGTTGTCGAAATCTGGAATGGTGATCGGTTCACCGGGCAAGCTTAGCCTGGCGAGCTTGCCGCGCAGGCCGGCGAGTAGCGCCACACCGCGGTCCCTGGCGGCTGCGATGCGTTGCTGTAATTCTGCTTCCATCAGTGTGATCCTTCGGCGATGTAGCGCACGACCGATGCACCAACCGTATCGTGCGGGTCGAGTTCGATCAGCTTGTCGACGATGGCCGAAGCCTCATCCCTTACGCCACGGCGCAACAGAATAAAAGCCAGCGCCTTTAGCGAGAACAGGTAAAAATGCGCGGGGGTGGCGTAGTCAGACCAGTCGGCCGAGTCCGGATGCAATGCAAGCATGTCGGCATCGAAGCCGCCCGCGCTCGCTGCGGCCTGCAAAGCCATGCGCGCCGATAGCTCGGCATTCTCCAAATCGCGTTTATAAAAATAGAATTTGTATAAGGAATAATAAACCGGCAAAGCGTCAGGCGCTTTCCGCTGCGCTTGCCACAGCAAGGTTTCGGCCAGCTGCGTGTCAGCATAAGACTGCATCGCACGCGCCAGCAGCTCTGAAACCTCAGGCGCAGTTTCGCCGCCGAACAGCGGACGTGATGGAGCGAGCTGTTCCATGGTTCAGACCGGACGATTTTCGGGGATGCGGATCGGCCCCATTTCTTTCTTGCCCTGCTCGAAGCTGGCTACAGGCAGCTTGCCCTTGTAGCGCGATACTGCCTCGGCGATCTTGTCGAGTTTGCCGGCGGTGTCGAGTTTTTTCAGGTCGTTACGTTCCAGACCGATCAGGTCAAGCATCTCGTTATAGACCGTGGCTTCATCCAGCGGCAGCACACTGAACGGAATGCCGTCGAGTATGATCGCATATTTTTTGGAAATATCCACATTTCCCGCGAAGACAAAATACTTGCCATCGGCCTTGAGGTAATCGCCCAGCACCTCGCGCAGGTCTTCCAGATAGGCCAGCGAATCCAGCTCGCAGGCAAAGAAATCAAACTTGCCTCCGCTCGCCGCAAACATGGTCTGGGATGCCGCAATTTCCGGCGGACGCGCTTCATTGGAAAGCTGTACTGCAAATTTCAACGCGATTTCGCCGCGAAAACCTTCGCTGTTTGCCTTTTTAAGTGCGCCTTTATACACGGGCGACAGCAAACGTTTTTGTGATTCGAGTGTTGCGATGACAGATGTATTCATGATTTTTTACCCTGATTATAAACTACGTTATCAGCCCCAAATTTCTGCAGGCACTTTCAATCTTTCCACCGGCTGGTTGCCCAGCAGATGCTGTTCGATGATCGCTGCGACGTCATCCTTGCTCACCCCGCCGTACATCACGCCTTCGGGATACACCAGCACGCTGGGGCCATTGCCGCAGGGGCCGATGCAGCCGCTGCTGGTCACCGCGAACTTTCCCCACAGTCCGCGCCTTTCAAACTGCTGCAGGAATTCCTGGAAAATCGCATTGCTGCCGTTCAGGGCACACGAGCCGCGCGAATGATTGGGCGGGCGCGTTTGTGTACAGATAAACACATGTTTCTTTGGTTTGGGCATGCGAACTCTCTCCTTCTGAAATATTGGCTTTCTTAAAAATTTCTTTGCATGATTATTCAGGCTTCAGGTTTGCGATTGGCTGTAGACAAATATGACCTGTCTTCCTGTACGGCATAGCGGTCTATCCATTTTTCCAGTTCGGCCACGTGCTCCGCTTCTTCGGCGGCAAACTCAAGCGCCATGTGCTTGACGTCAGGGTCAGCCGAACCCGCTGCAAAACCTGCATAAAAGGCTTGGCCGCGACGCTCGCTATCCAGCGCCAGCTCAAGCGCGAGGTGCACGTCCATCATGGCGTCCACCCCGATCCAGCCAAACTGCTCCGGGCTGACGCCACCCGCCCAAGTGTATTCATGCGGCTCCAGCGCGGGCAGGCGGCGAAACCCGCCGCGTGCAATCGCATCGGCAAGGTGCTTGCGCGAGAAGGTCGCCATTTTGCGAAAAAATTTCTCCACCGCCTTGTTACCATCGGCACGCATGCTTTCGGCAAGCTCTTCATAGCGGCGCGCGGATTCGCACTCCAGCTCCACCGCATGCGCCAGAAATAAATTTATTTCTTCCATGACGCTCAGCCAAACTTGAACAGGATGCCGTAGCCGCCGCGCGGATATTCCCACGCTACGTTGCGGTAATCGTCGCAGATGATGCGGCAGGTGCCGCACTCCAGGCAGCCGTCGGTGATCAGCACCACACGCCCGCTGCCTTCCGCTTTGTAACAGGCGGCGGGGCAGATATGGGTACACTGCTGGGTCTTGCATTCCGCCGAGCATATTTCCGCATTGATGATGCTGATATGCGGACGGTCGTGATCCACCTTGTAGCGGTTCTGGAACAGTTTCTCTTCTACATTCACATTCATCTCAATGCCCTCCACATTTTGTATGCATCTCCCACCAGCCCCGCCAGCGAGCGGCTGCGGGTAAAACTCCTGATAATTTCGCGTTCCTTGGTTTTCTTGTCCACGCCATCCACGGTGAGCATGGTGTGTGCGGCCTTGTTGACCAGCTCCGGATAGGTGGTGAAGAATTGCCGGTTGGCATGGAACACGCCGGGCATGTCCTTGTACTTGGCGAGGTCCTTCATCACAAAGCTGGCATCCAGTTTGGCGCGATACACGGCGAGGTTTTTCCTGCTCATTTCCTTGCCCGACTGCTTCAGCTCGATCACCGTCTGTGCGGCCATCTGCCCGGTGGTCATCGCCAGGTTCGATCCTTCGCGGTGCACCGCATTGACGAACATGCCGGAGTCGCCGACGATCATCCAGCCATCGCCATAAATCTGCGGCATCGCCTTGAGGCCACCCTCGGGAATCAGGTGCGCGGTATATTCCTTCATCTCGCCGCCCTCAATCAGCGGCTTGATCGCCGGGTGTGCCTTCATCTTTTCCAGCAACAGGTAGGGCGACAGGCGCGTTTCCTTGAAGTCGGACAGCATGCAGCCGACACCAATGGTGACCGATTCATTATTGGTGTAGAGGAAGCCGGTACCCATCATGCCCTGCGTGATCTTGCCTATCATTTCGATCACCACGCCCTCGCCTTCCTTCACGTTGAAGCGGCTTTCCAGCGTCTCCTGCGGCAGGAACAGAATCTCCTTCACCGCCAGCGCCACATCGCCGGGATTGATCTCGGGATGGAAGCCGGCCTTCTTCGCCAGCAGCGAATTCACGCCGTCGGCCAGGATCACGATGTCGGCTAAGATGTCGCCGTTCTCGCGGTCGGTGCGCACACCCACCACACGCTGTTTGTCCATGATGAGGTCGGTTACCGTGGTCTCGCAGATCACCAGCGCGCCGGCTTGCGACACCTTCTCCGAAAACCATTTGTCGAACTGCGCGCGCAGGATGGTGTAGCGGTTGTACGGCGTTTTGTTGAAGGCATCGGAACGGTAGTTGGTGCCGATATAGGAATCATCGTCCAGCACCCACATGCGCTGCTCGATGATGTGCCGCTCCAGCGGTGCTTCGTCGCGGAACTCCGGGATGATTTTTTCCAGCGCGTCAGAATACAGAATTGCTCCCTGCACGTTTTTGGAGCCAGGATATTCGCCGCGCTCGATCTGCAGCACGCTCAATCCGGCCTTGGACAGGGTATAGGCGGCCGCGTTACCGGAAGGCCCCGCACCGACTACGATGGCATCAAATTTTTCCATGATCTTCTCCTATGCGGCCACCGCTTCGCTGCTGCGGGCGGAAAGCTCTTTGCGAAATGCTTTGGTCAGGGCCGGCAATATAGTCATCGCATTGCCAACGATGCCGTAAGTGGCAAAATCGAAGATGGGCGCATTGGGGTCGGAGTTGATTGCGATAATCACATCCGACGCATCCATGCCGACACGGTGCTGGATCGCGCCGGATATACCTGCCGCGATATACAGCTTGGGCCGCACGGTCTTGCCGGTTTGCCCCACCTGACGCATGGCCTCAACCCAGCCTGACTGCACCACCGGCCGCGTCGCGCCAACCTCTGCACCCAGCACCTTGGCCAGCTCCCAGATCAGCTGGAAATTCTCCTGTTTCTTGAGGCCCTTGCCGCCGGACACGATGATGTCGGCATACTCCAGGTTGACCTTGCTGGTGTTTGCATCGGGGATGAACTCCAGCACCTTGGTGATGATGTCGGTCTCCAGCATCGACAGCTTGGCCTCAGTGATATTGCCGTTGCGCGTGGTGTCGCGCTTCGGCATCGCCATCACGCGCGGGCGTATCGTCGCCATCTGCGGACGGTAATTGAGCGTCTGGATGGTGCACAGCAGACTGCCGCCAAAGGTTGGGCGCGTCGCCAGCAGGCTGCGAATATCGACGTCGATATTGAGTTCGGTGCAATCAGCCGTCAGCCCGGTCAGCAGCGTGGTGGCCACACTGCCGGCCAGATCGCGCCCCAGCGTGGTGGCGCCGAGCAACAGAATCTCCGGCTTGTATGCGATGACCAGATCGGTCATCGCCTTGGTGAAGGGCTGGTTGCGGTAATCCTTGAGGATGGGATCTTCGATCAGATAGCAGTGATCCGCGCCGTGATAGAACGCCTCCTGGCAGAAATTGCGCGTCGCCTCCCCCGGTGCGCCCATCACCACCCCGGCAACCTGCACACCCAGCTTGTCCGCCAGCTTGCGCGCCTCGCCCAGAAGCTCCCACGACACGGTATGCGGCGTGCCGCGCTCGTGCTCGATAAACACCCAGATACCGCGGTATTCGGCCAGCCTGGGGTCCAGCTCAAGCTTCTTTTTGCCGGCAGGTTTTTTGACTTCTTCGTTCATGATTCTTTCCTCGATTAAACCGCTACAGTCCACACCTTCCCGTAAGCACACGGGGCAGTCACGCAACATTCCCATCCGTTCGCCCTGAGCCTGTCGAAGGGCATTGATTTGGCGGCTAGTGGTTCGACAAGCTCACCACGAACGGTCAGGTGAAAATTATTGGTGGGCGGAATGAATTTCTCATCACACTCAACCCGCGCTCTTTTCCAGCTCTTCACGCACATGCGGGAACTTGGTAAACATGCGCATCAACAGCGCCCCGGCCAGATCCTGCGGCTCGTTGCTCTCGGTCCGCACCATCTCGGCCTTCACCGTTTTCGGGCTGGGCGCGAACACCTTGCTCACCACGGTGGGCGAACCCTTGAGGCCGATCTTGCTGACGTCTTCAATGCCCGCCATCACACGGTCCCATTTTTTAACAGTGGTGCGCGCGGCGCGGATCATGCTGGGCATGGTGGCAAATCGCATCTCGTTGCTGCCTTCCAGCATGGTGACCAGACTGGGCAAACGCGTCTTCAGCAACTGCACGCCGCCTTCGGAACGGCGCTGCACCACGATCTCCTTCTTGTCGGTGTTCACGCTGACGATGCTGGAGATGTAGGTGAGCAGCTCGATATTCATGCGCTTGGCGATGCCGGGGCCGACCTGCGCGGTATCACCGTCTATGGTCTGCTTGCCGGTGAACACCAGATCCACTGGGCTGCTTTTCTCGATCTGGCGGATGGCGGAAGCCAGCGCGAACGAAGTCGCCAAAGTGTCGGCACCGGCGAAGGCACGGTCGGTCACCAGGATGGCATCATCCGCACCGAACGACAGCGCCTTGCGCAGCGCGTTTTCGGCTTGCGGCGGGCCCATGGTGATGACGGTGACGAAGCCGCCAAACTTGTCCTTGATGCGCAGCGCCTCTTCCAGCGCGAACAGGTCGTAGGGGTTGATGATGGCCGGCACGCCCTGGCGCATGATGGTGTTGGTCACCGGATGCACGCGAATCTGCGCCGAGTCCGGCACTTGCTTGATACACACCACAATATGGATCATTTCAATATCCTCTCTTTATCCGCGTGGCGGCAGCGAAGCGCGCAGGCTGTCCACGCTGAATGTCTTCACACCGGTCGCATCCTGAAACACCTTGAACACCTTTTGTGTCGCGGCATCCGAATTTACAAAATCTCCATAAGCGCGTTGCAACAGCGCCCTGTATTCCGCCCAGCTCTCCGCCTCGCCACCGCCCTTGAATTTGTGCAGTGCCATGTACTGGTTGAAGCGCTTGAGTATGTGCAAGCGGTTGACATTGACCACATGCTGCTCAAAATCCACTTCCAGAAAATTCAGAAACTCTTCCGCCGAAGAAAGATTTTCCAGTATATTTTTGATTTCACTCACGCTGATACCTCCTTACGAATGGACTGCTGTATATGGCACGGTCTCGAAATAAATCTGCTGTAAATCATCCTGCTCAGGCGAATGCTTGGTGCGATAGGAAAACTCGCGCACCTTGGACAGGATCATCTGCGCCTCGCCTTGCGACAGCACGATGCCCATTTCAGCATAAGCCCTGATCACCGCGCTGGTGCCGGAATGCTTGCCCAGCACCAGGCGGTGCGCCATGCCGACCTCGGACGGATCGAACGCCTGGTAATTGCGCGGATTTTTCAGCAAACCATCCACATGGATTCCCGATTCGTGGGTGAACACGCCCGAGCCGATGATGCTCTTGTTCACTGCCACCTCCCGCCCGGAAGCCGCGGCGACCATGCGCGACAAGGCGTGGTAAGCGCGCATATCCACCCCGCTCTCGATGTCCTGAATGTGGCGCAACGCCATCACTACCTCTTCCAGCGGCGCATTGCCGGCGCGCTCGCCCAGTCCATTCACCGTGGTGTTCACATGGGTTGCGCCCGCGCGCACCGCCGCCAGCGAATTCGCGGTGGCCATGCCGAAATCATCGTGCGCGTGAATTTCAATCTGCATATCCACCGACTTACGCAATAACTCGATACGGTTGTACGTTCCGAAGGGATCGAGCATGCCCAGCGTGTCGGCAAAGCGGAATCGCAAGGCACCGCTATCCTGCGCGGCGGCAGCAACGCGGCGCACAAAATCAATATCCGCACGCGACGAATCCTCGCCGCCCACACACACGAAATAACCCATGTCCGCAGCCCTGCGCACATACTCGCGCACCGTGCGCAACACCCATTCCCGGTCCTTGCCCAGCTTTTGCTCAATATGAATATCGGAAACCGAAATCGACAAATTGACCCAATCCACGCGGCAACGCGAGATGGCTGCCAGATCGTTCTCATGCATGCGCCCCCATACCATCAGCCCGGCCTGCAATTCCTCCGAGGCGATCGCATTGATGATTTCACACTCCGCATCGCCCATCACCGGCACACCCACTTCCAGTTCGGACACGCCCGCTGCCACCAGCGCATGCGATATGGCGATCTTCTCCTCGGCATTGAATGCAACCCCCGCCGTCTGCTCACCATCGCGCAGCGTCGTGTCGTTGATCGTGACCATACTGGTGTAATGTTCTTCGTACATGTTGTGCTCCTCTCGCCAGTAGAACGTTTGTGGTGCTCTCGCCCTGATAGACAGCAACAACTGTGCCACCATATGAACAGGCAGTTTTATTTATACAAATCAATAAGATATGTTTTTTTAAACGGAGAGACAGCGGCAGCACAAAACAGACAAACGGAGGGTTTGTAGGATTTGCGACAAGAGGGAATGCGTGGAGATAACGGCATGAATCATGGATTCATGCCGCAGCTCACAACAGGTGAAGGCCGCAATGGCAAATCCCCACTCGCCCCCTTTAACAAGCGGAGACGCGGCCCAGCTAGCCCCTTGCGCCTACGACCTTTGTAGGTCGGGCTTTAGCCCGACATGTCGGGTTGAAACCCGACCTACGAGATTAAGATTGGGGAGCCAGCGGCAGCACTCAAGGTTGCCGAAACAAATTCGGCCCGGGCGGCCGCATTGTTGTCCTTGCCGTTCGCCTCGCACCAGGCAAAAAAATCCTGCGGGACGATGTGGCATTCGACTGCGCGCACGCCGGAACGTTGCAGCTCGCGCCGCGCCTGGATGGCCATCTTTTCCCACGCTGGAAAGCTATCCTCGAAACATTCGGAGTCTGTTGCCGTAGCCTTTACCTGGGCCCAGGTTTCTGCTGTATACCAGGTGACGCCTGCCAGGATGGACTGGTTACGTTGCTTTGCTCTCAGGCGCTGCAGGAGTGAAGGTTTGCGCATGTTTTAAAGTACCTGTTGTAGTTTGTCCATTGCAATGCAGCGCGAGACGAGAACTTCAGCCACGCACTTATGAATGCCGGTCGAGCATGAGCCGGACGTCATGTGAAATTTCATCGCAAATATCCAACATTAAATATCAAAAAAAATACGCACCACTGGCTTGAATGATGCGTACAAAGACCGCATAGCGGCCAGGAGCTCAGTTACAAAATATATCTGCCATGCATACGGCAGGTGTTGCGGTTAAACAGAGAACGACGAGCCACAACCGCAGGTGGAGGTCGCATTGGGGTTATTGATGACAAAGCGCGCGCCTTCCAGCCCTTCCAGATAGTCGATGGAGGCACCCGCCAGATACTGGAAGCTCATCGCGTCGACCAGCAGGGACACGGCATTCTTTTCGATCACGGTATCGTCCTCGTTCACCACTTCGTCGAAAGCGAAGTTGTACTCGAAGCCTGAACAGCCGCCACCGGAAACATAGATTCGCAGCTTGAGGTTAAGGTTGCCTTCTTCCTGTATCAGCTCGCTCACCTTGCTGGCGGCGCTGTCGGTAAAATCTATCAATGCTTCAGTCATCTCTTATTCTCCGGGTTGGTTGTTCAATACTCAAACTTGTGTTGCCATCTGCAGCGCACGCTCGCGCAGTTGTGCGACCGTGCGCCTGACCAGCTGCACGGTCTGCCCAATCTGCTGCTCGGTGGTGTAACGGCCAAGGGAAAAGCGGATGGCGCTGTGCGCCAGCTCATCGCTGCGCCCCAGCGCACGCAGCACATGGGAAGGCGCCACGCTGCCCGAGCCGCAGGCTGAGCCGCTGGAAACGGCGATACCGTCCAGGGACTTGAGCAGCAATTCGCCCACCACAAAATTAAAGCTGAGGTTGAGGATGTGCGGCACATGCTGTGCAAGGTCGCCGTTCACATACACCTCTTCTATCGTCAGCAGCCCCTGCAGGAGTTTGTCGCGCAGCTTGCGGACGCGTGCATTTTCAAGATCCATCTCGTTGCGCGCCAGGCGAAATGCCTCGCCCATGCCGACGATCTGGTGCGTCGCCAGCGTGCCGGAACGGAAACCCCGTTCATGCCCGCCGCCGTGCATCTGCGCTTGCAGCTGGATGCGCGGCTTGCACCGCATGTAGAGCGCGCCTATGCCTTTCGGGCCGTAAGTCTTGTGCGCGGAAAAGCTCATCAGGTCGACCGGCAGAGTATCGAGATTGATGTCTACTTTACCTGTGGCCTGCGCCGCATCGACATGGAACAGCACACCTTTTTCGCGACAGACTGCCCCTAAGGCAGCGATGTCCTGTATCACGCCGATCTCGTTATTCACCAGCATGACGCTGGCGAGGATGGTGTCTGGACGCAGCGCCGCCTTGAATTTGGCGGTGTCGAGCAGGCCGTTTGCTTCCACTTCAAGATAGGTCGCGCTGTAACCCTGTCTTTCCAGCTCGTGCACGCTGTCGAGCACGGCCTTGTGTTCGGTTTGCACGGTGACGATATGCCTGCCCTTGCCTGAGTAAAATTGTGCCGCGCCTTTGAGCGCGAGGTTGTTCGATTCTGTCGCGCCTGAGGTCCACACGATTTCTTTTGGTTCGCAATGCACCAATGCGGCCACTTCCGCGCGCGCCTGTTCCACCGCCTCCAGCGCCTGCAGGCCATAGGCGTGCGCACGCGAAGCCGGATTGCCGAAGTGCTCGCACAGGTAGGGAATCATCTTCTGCGCGACACGCGGATCGAGCGGCGTGGTCGCGGCGTAATCCAGATAGATCGGCAATACGGTTTCCATGTTCGTGCCTTTGTGTTTGCTCCCTCCACCTTCAGCAAGAGCTGTGCCAAAAACTAACAAGCTGTTTTTTCTAGCTTTGTCATCCAGTTACGAACTGTTGCATTTGTTGCATATCGAACAAAACCGACAACTTTATATATGCCGCATTTGCGCATAGCGCCCGCTCCTCAATTTAGGCATGCATATTGCTTGGAACTAGCTTAAGTAATAAGAGGAGCAAATAGTGCGCGTTTCCAAGAACAACATCCAGTTGGTCACCGTGTACGAGGTGAGCAAGATACTCAACTCGTCGCTCGACCTGCACAAGACCCTGCGCAGCGTGCTGAACGTGTTGTCCAACCATTTGCAGATGCTGCGCGGCATGGTCGCGCTGGTGCAGGAGGATGGCGACCTGCAAGTGATCGCGGCCACCGGCATGGAACAGGAGGAAATCGCACAAGGCCGCTTCAAACCGGGCGAAGGCGTGGTAGGCAGCATACTCAAGACCGGGGTGCCGGCAGTGGTGCCTGACGTTGCAAAGGAAGCGCTGTTCCTCAACCGCACCGGATCGCGCAAGAGCAAAAACAAAGCCGTCATCGCCTTTATCGGCGTGCCTATCAAGGCCGGACGCGAGTGCATCGGCGTGCTGAGTTTCGACCGCGAAAACGAGAATCTGGAAACTGCCAGCCATTTTGGCCATGACGTGCAGTTCCTTACCATGATCGCCAATCTGATCGGGCAGACCGTGCGCCTGCACCAGAATGTGGCACAGGACCGCGCCAATTTGTTGCAGGAGAAGCTCCGCCTGCAATCGGAACTGCACAGCAAATACAGTCTGGATAATGTGATCGGCCAGAGCAAAATCATGCAGGCGGTATTCGCCGAAGTGCACCAGATTGCCGCATCTAAATCCACCGTGCTGCTGCGCGGCGAATCCGGCACCGGCAAGGAAGCCATTGCGCGCGCCATCCATCACCTGTCGCCACGCAAGGACAAGCCCTTTATCAAGGTGAATTGTGCGGCGCTGTCTGAAACCCTGCTCGAATCGGAACTGTTTGGCCACGAGCGCGGCTCGTTCACCGGTGCGGCGCAGGAACGCAAGGGGCGTTTCGAACTGGCGCATGGCGGCACGCTATTTCTGGACGAAATCGGCGACATCTCGCCCGCCTTCCAGACCAAACTGCTGCGCGTGTTGCAGGAGCGCGAGTTCGAGCGCGTCGGCGGCAGCAAGACGATCAAGGTTGATGTGCGTCTGGTCGCCGCCACCAACCGCAATCTGGAAGAGGCCGTGGCCATGGGAGAATTCCGTGAAGACCTGTATTACCGCATCAATGTCGTTGCCATCTTCCTGCCGCCGTTGCGCGAGCGGCGCGAAGATGTGCCGCTGCTGGCGGAATATTTCCTGCAACAGGCCAACACAGAGAGCGGCAAACAATTGAAGTTCTCCCCCGAGGCAATGCAGGTGATGTGCAATTGCAACTGGCCCGGCAACGTGCGCGAGCTTTCAAACTGCGTTGAACGCATCACCGCGATGACGCAGGGCACCACCATCCGCAGAAAGGATTTGCTGTGCGACCGCGAGATGTGCTTCTCCTCCATCATGTGGCAGCAGCACAGCAAGCACCCGATCTATCCGATCTTCCACAGCGCCGCGCAAACCGAGGCGGCAGCAAGAGATACGGCAGCCAGGAACCCTGTATCAGCAGACAGCAATGAGGATGAGCCGGTACATTCCGAGGGGTATGGCGATCCGCAAAAGCACCAGCTCATCGATGCGCTGGAAAAGTGCGGCTGGGTGCAGGCCAAGGCCGCGCGCCTGCTCGGCATCACACCGCGGCAGATGGGATATGCCATTTTGAAATACGGCATCAATGTGAAGCGCTACTGAGAATATTCTTTTTCTGTTCGCATCAGCTCCTGTCTTAACTTTTGTAGCAAATCAAACCGAACACTGTCGCATTGCTTACAGCCGTTTGTGTTCACCACTGACCAAGATACCTATCCTGCTGATACTGCTTGTTTTTTTATTTGGCACGAGACTTGCTAAATAGAAACTGAGGCAATACAAACCGCGTTATCACTTATCGAGGTCAGCATGGAGTCAGCATTTGAAACCAGCATCACAGCAAAACTCAAACCACTGAGCGGCATCAAGATCGTGGTCGCCGGCCAGGCGGCATCCGGTTGCGGCAGCAAGGGCGGTGAAGGCAAGGCAAGCTGCGGTTCTGCCGGCGGGCCGGAGGACATGCCGGCAGAAATATGGGAGAAGGTGAAGAACCATCCCTGTTACTCGGAAGAGGCACACCACCACTATGCACGCATGCACGTGGCAGTCGCCCCGGCCTGCAACATCCAGTGCAACTATTGCAACCGCAAGTACGACTGCTCCAATGAATCGCGCCCCGGCGTGGTGTCGCAAAAGCTCACGGCCGACCAGGCGGTGAAGAAGGTGCTGGCAGTGGCTTCAGAAATTCCGCAGATGACGGTGCTGGGCATCGCAGGGCCCGGCGACGCGCTGGCCAATCCGCAGAAAACTTTCGACACCTTCCGCCAGTTGCATGAGACGGCGCCGGACATCAAGCTGTGCCTTTCCACCAACGGCCTGGCGCTGCCGGATTACGTGGACGAGATCGCCAAATACAACGTCGACCATGTGACCATCACCATCAACATGATAGACCCCGATGTGGGCGAAAAAATCTACCCGTGGATCTTCTACCAGCACAAGCGCATCACCGGTCGCGCAGCATCTGAGATTCTCACACAGCGCCAGATGCTCGGGCTGGAGATGCTCACCGCGCGCGGCATCCTCACCAAGATCAATTCGGTGCTGATCCCCGGCATCAACGACCAGCATTTGATCGAGGTAAACCGCGCAGTAAAAGCACGCGGCGCCTTCCTGCACAACATCATGCCGCTGATCTCGGAAGCCGAACACGGCACGGTGTACGGTCTCACCGGCCAGCGCGGCCCTTCGGCGCAGGAACTGAAAGATGTGCAGGATGCCTGCATGGGCGGCGCCAATCTGATGCGCCATTGCCGCCAGTGCCGCGCCGATGCCGTGGGCCTGCTGGGAGAAGACCGCAGCAATGAATTCACCATTGCCCAGGTGGAGAAAATGGAGGTGGTGTATGACCTCGACAAGCGCCGTGCCTATCAGGAAAAGGTCGAAGCCGAGCGCCAGGCGCAGCAGGCGGCCAAACAGGCAGCTGTCGCCGCCACGCAGGCGCAGGGCGGCATGAACATCAAGCTGCTGGTCGCCGTGGCAACCAAAGGCCAAGGCAAGATCAACCAGCATTTCGGCCATGCCACCGAGTTCCAGATCTACGAGATCGATGCAGGCAATGGCAACATCGCCACCGCTTTCATCGGCCATCGGCGCGTGGACCTGTATTGCCAGGGAGGTTACGGCGAGGACGAACAATTGCCATCCATCGTCAATGCCATAAACGATTGTCACGCCTTGCTGGTGGCAAAAATCGGCGCCTGCCCGCGTGACGAATTGCAAGCTGCGGGCATCGAAGCGGTGGAACAGTTTGCGCACGAGTTCATCGAACACGGCTTGCTCGGCTGGTTCAACGACTACCGCGCCCGTATTGCACGCGGTGAGATAGAACACCAGGCGCGCGGCGACGCCAGCATCCGTCAGGGCGCATACCTCGCTGCTTGATCAATTAATTATTTAAGGAGAAATATCATGGCCTACAAAATCGTCTCTTCCTCATGCACCGCCTGCTCCGCCTGTGAACCGGAATGCCCCAATGTGGCCATCGTCGAAAAGAACGGTACCTTCGTGATCAAGCCGGAAAAATGCACCGAGTGCATCGGCCATTACGATGATGCGCAATGCCTCGCCGCCTGCCCGGTGGAGAACACGGTGATCATCGACAAAAACTATCCGCGCTACGTCGCCCCTTAAAATTAATTTATAAATTTTAAGGGGCAATAATTTTCGTTACAGCTATCAAGGAGAAGCACATGAACATCAAAATTACCCCGCATGCAGAGAGTTATATACGCCGCATGATCCGCTTCAACGGCGGAACCTCAGGATCGGGCCTCAGGCTGCTGGTGACGCCGGGTGGCTGCTCCGGCTTGAATTCCAACTTCACCGTGGAAGCCGCGCCGCTGCAAGGCGATGTGGTGCTGGAAAGCAACGGCGTGAAATTATTCTTGCCCGCCGAAAGCCGCATCATGCTGGAAGGGGTGACAGTAGATTTCACCGACAACGCGATGTCTACCGGACTCAGCTTCATCATACCGAACGCCCAGTCATGCGCATGCAGCAGCACCGAATTCGGCATGCCGCCCAAGCCGGTTTCGGTAAGCACCGACAGCATTCAACGCAGGCATTGAGCTGACACGTGCGCCATGAACGATCCGCTCGAAACGCTGGACTGGCAGGGCAATCAGCTGGATTGCAACGCCTGTGAAAACGCCAGCCTGCTCGCTGGCGGCGGTTGCAAGCCGCGCCACGCCTGCGTGCATGACCGTTACGCCAAGCGCATCGACCGTTTCTTTGTACATCATCCGGACTGGGCGAAGCAATATATCGCCCATCCCTATTTTGAAGTGCGCGCGGTCGTCTCAAAATATGTTGATGTATTCAAACTTTCTCGCCTGCGCAACGACCCGGATGAGACGGTGCGCAGTATGGTGGTATTGCGCCTGCCGCAGCGGCAGCTGCTGGAAATGCGCAATGATTCAGACCGCGAGGTGCGCATCCGCGTGGCTGCAAAACTGTCAGGGCACGACCTGGAACCGATGATGCACGACGCGGATTATTTCGTGCGCACCGTAGTGGCCAGAAGACTGCCCAAGGGCATGCTGGCATTAATGACCAACGACCCGGATAGCAGCGTGCGCGCCATGGTGGTCAAGCGCCTCGATGAAAGTTTGCTGCAATCCATGTGCAATGATCCCGAGGGCGAAGTGCGGCTGACGATTGCGCGCCGCTTGCCCATGCATTTGCTGCCGCTGCTGCGGCACGACACCGACTGGCGCGTGCGCTATGAAGTGGCGCAGCGCATCGCTGCCGAATATCTCTCGCTGATGGCCAGGGACGAGGATTGCATGGTGCGGGAAATGGCGCTGATGCGGCTGCTGGAAAACTCACTTGGCGAAACGCCGCCCATCAGGAGGTCACATGGCAAAAATTAGCCGCGACAGCGACATCGTGGAACTGGATGGCCCGCCGATATATGACTACGGCACCAAGGTGGTGGCGAAGTTCAATATCCGCAACGACGGTACTTACCGCGGCAAGGAGGTGGGTGAGGTGCTGGTGAAAAAAGGCGATGTCGGCTATGTCAGCAGCATAGGCACATTTTTGCAGCAGTACTACATCTACGGTGTGGATTTTTACGAGCGCGGCACGCTGGTGGGAATGCGCTCGCGTGAACTGACAGCATTTATAAAGGATGCAGAAAGCGGAGACGAACATGCTTGATATACGCGAACCGAAATTTCAGTGGGGACAGCAAGTCGTTGCACAGATTGATCTTGTAAACGACGGCAGCTACCCGGACACCGCTCAGGACGCGCTGCTGGTCGCCAGCGGCTCACAAGGCGAAGTGGTGCAGACCGGGATGCACGAGGAATCGAATACGCCGATCTATCTCGTCGAATTTCCCAATGGCAAGGTGATCGGCTGCCTGGAAGCGGAAATCGCTCCCGCCGCAATAGCGGCTTCTCCGCTCCGCGCCTGAGTGGAGACTGACAAGAGCGGGGGACAACAGCCATGTACGCGCATCCCAACCAGATTGACCGCAAGCGCATTGAGCGCGCGCTGGCGCAGCGCGAGCGATACCGCTACGTCACGCCGAGGGTGATCCCGGATGAAGAGGAACATGGTTACAGGATAGAAAGCCCGTGCTGTTCGCGTAACGTCGAACCGACGGGCGGCATCATCGATATTGCCTTGCTGAAGTATTTCAAACCGCACTGGCTGCTGTATCGCAAAGATCACGCCTGCAGCGCCTGGGTGCTGCACAGCGTGGTGGATACGCTGCAAGCGGCACTGGGAATTTTACTGCCGGACGAGGAACGTATTTTCTGGCCATGAATAACAATATTTATTTGCATGAAAGGAACACAGCATGAAAGTCATGATCCGCAAGAATGCAAAAGGCGAAGCCTCGGTCTATGCACCCAAGAAGGACCTGGAAGAGCCGGTCATTGCCATGAGCAATCCGGCAATGTGGGGCGGGGTGGTGACACTGGCCAACGGCTGGCAACTCGAACTGCCGGAAATGGCTGCCGACACCCGTTTGCCTATCACCGTCGATGTGCGGCATATCAACAGGGAGTGATGACATCATGTCCATGAACGAAATACAGATGAGTTCCATCGAAGCCTCAATCAAGGCGCTGATGGCGACCGGCAATCCGCTGGTGCCGGGTTTGCGCAGCATGTTTCCCGACGTCACCTTTGTGCGTTGCAGCGCGGGTGAAGTGGATGGCACGCCATACCGTATCAGCAATAAATATGAACTGTTTCTATTTAACTGCAGCAAGGTGTGCATCCAGCTGACTGACCGGCTCGAATCCGCCGACGGCGTCATCGTGGCCGAAGTGAAGTGCGATGTCTGACGATCTGATCCGCCTGTCCGACCCTGATATTTCCAGAGTCGAACTGGAAATGGTGGAGGCCGCCCTGTGTTCGCCGCGCTTGAGCCAGGGCAAGCTGGTCGAGGCATTCGAGGCGGCGCTGGCCGCCTGGCTGGGACGTTCGCATGCCGTGGCGGTCTCCGGTTCGACGCTGGCTGTGTGGTTGTGCATGAAAGCCTGGGAGATGCAGCCCGCAGACGAGGTCGTCACCTCGGCGCATTCATGGCACCAGATCGCGCGCGGCATTTCACTGGCCGGTGCGACGCCGGTATTCGCCGACATTGATTACTGGTCTGGCACGCTGGCGCCTGGCAAGGCTGCGGAAAAAATCACGGCAAAAACCAGGGTTATCATGGCCGGCAACACCAACGGCCATCCTGCCGACTGGCTTGGCTTGCGCGCATTGGCGCAGCAGCACGGGCTGAAACTGATCGAGGATTGCACCGAGTCCATCGCATCGCGCTATAACGGAAAAATGGTCGGTAGCTTTGGCGACTGCGCGATTTTCGATTTCTCGCAACCTTCCGCCCTGTGTTGCGGCGAAGGCGCAATGATCGTTACCGATGATCTAGATTTCGCCCGCGCCTTGCGCTATTTGCGCGATCGCCAGCCGGAGCAGCGCTATTCCATCAGCGTCTCGCGCCTGCTGCCGCTGAACGCGCGCATCAGCGAGCTGACCGCCGCACTCGGCATTGCCCAGCTCAAGCGGGTTGACGACATCCTCGGCAAGCGCAAGCAGGTCGCGCTGTGGTACGAAGACCACATCAAGTCGTTCGAAGGCATCAAGCCTCCCTATCTCGCGCCGGATGTGAATGAGGCGCACTGGTTCCTCTATACCGTGCATCTCGGCACGCGCTTCTCGCACAGCAGTTGCCGCGCTATTGTCGATGATATGCATACCGCCGGGGTAGAGGCCGAACTGTACAGCCACCCGCTGTATCTTGAGCGCAATTACATCGAACAGGGGTGGCGCAAGGGCAACTGCTTCGTCACCGAAAAGCTGGCGGACCGCGCCATTGCCCTGCCCTTCCACACACACCTCAGCGAAGAGCAGGTCGCTTTCATCGTGCAGACCGCCAAGGACGCGTCAGTGAATATCGGCGCCGGCGCTGCCATCTATCTCTAAATTTTCAATCCAATTTCAACCGAACAGGAGCCATCATGCCCGACATATCCATTCAACCTTCCGGAAAAACCATCAGCGCTGCGGAAGGCAGCCGCCTGCTAGACGCACTTGTTAACAGCGGCGAAAAAATTCAGCACAAATGCGACGGCCAGGCACAGTGCGGCAGTTGCCATATCTACATCCAGGAAGGCCGCAAGAGCATCTCCAAAATACAGCGCGGCGAGAACGAGAAACTCGACAACATTGTCGGTGTCAGTTCCAAATCGCGTCTGGCCTGTCAGGTAATGCTGGGCAGCGAAAACATCAGCGTCGAACTGCTGGGATTTTCTTCCTGATTTTGATCTGCCAACTTATATCCTGCTTTAAACCGCCAAACATACAAAAGGAACCACCATGCCGGACAATACTGCGATCAACGAAATACTGGCCGGACTGGAAGCGGGGAACATTGTCCCGTTTCTGGGGCCGGGCGTGTGGACGGCTGCGTCGCCGCCCGCACATCCCGCCGACCCGTTGCAGCTGGTCGCCAAGCTCACCGAGCGTGTCACCGTGTCGCACAAGCTGCGCAAAAATCTGACCGGCGCGGCGCAATACATCGAGAATTTCAAACACCGCAAGACGCTTGTCGGGCTGATGAATACGGCCTTCCAGGACAAGGCCGCACCGAGCGAACTGCACGAATTCATCGCCTCGCTGCATAAATTGCCGCTGCTGGTGAATACCTGGTACGACGATGCGATGCAACTCGCAATGGCACAGCACCCGAACTGGGGCCAGGTACAGGGCGTGAGCCAGGCTGAACACTACGGCGAGTGGGTGCGCTATTACACGGCACAGGGGGAATTGAGCGATGCCGATGCCGCGAAGAAATGGCAAACCCTGCTGTATTGCCCGCTGGGCTCCGCCAGCCCGGCGCAGAACTACATCGTGTCTGATTCGGATTACGTCGAAATTTTAACCGAGATCGACATCCAGACGCCGATACCACCCATCGTGCAGCAACGCCGCATCGGCAAGAACTTCCTGTTTCTCGGCTGCCGCTTCAGAAACCAGCTCGACCGCATTTTCGCGCGCCAGATTATCAAGCGCTCATCATTCAAGCACTGGGCCATCATCGAGGGCGAGCTTACAAAGAATGAGGCGCGCTTTCTTGGCGAATTGAACATCACACGGCTGGACATGCCGACAGAAGATGCGCTGAAGCAATTTTCCTGCGTGGCTGCCTGATGCAGGCCCGATGCCCTAAAATGGAGGGTGAAAATAGTTTTGTGTAAACGGTCATTTGGCAGTACAGCACTGAGGGACTGCTTAAACTGGCAGACAAGGAGATGTACCAGGCAAAAGAATACGGCCGAAACCAGGTTTGCTTTCTGAATGCTTAAGAAAAACCTCATCCCCATGGCGCAACATGAAGTAACTTTTGCTCCCGATAGCCGTCAATCCTGCCTGCTCCAAGCGCAATGCTATCCAGGCATCTCTGATCAGATAGTTTTGAGTGCCTGGACAATGACGCTATGATGGCGGAATGCTTCCCGCACGTTGGCACATAATTGCTCTACATCCCAAGGCTTGGTAATAAATTTGTATACTGCTCCTTCGTTGATGGCAGCCGAGATCAATTGCTGGTTGTCGTGACCAGTCAGCATGATGCGCACAGTCGCCGGGTGTAGTGTGCGTATTTTTCTGAGCAATTCGATACCTTTCATTTCGGGCATATTATGATCAGAGATAATGACACCCACGCGATGCGTTGCCATCAAATCGAGTGCCGCGCCGGCATTGGTGGCGGGCAATATGCGGTAGCCTTCCTGATGCAGCGCACTGGAAAGCGCTGCCAGCATGAATTCATCATCGTCCAGCAGCAGCAATATTCTCTCTTCCTGAGCTGCGCTTGCTTGCAATGACTGGATGCAATACCCCTCTTTCATCATGCGCTCCATCTCCAGCTCCGGAACGGGACGGCTGAAATGAAACCCCTGAATTTCGTTGCAATTACGCGAGCGCAGAAATTCCAGTTGTTCCTCTGTTTCCACGCCTTCGGCTATCGTGCTCAGGTTCAGGCTGTGTGACATGGAAATGATGGCTTGCGATACAGCTGCATCTGCCGGATCGGACGTAATGTTGCGCACGAACGACTGATCAATCTTGATACGATCGATGGGTAAACGCTTGAGGTAGCTGAGCGAAGAGTAGCCGGTACCGAAGTCGTCGATGGCAATTTTTACGCCAAGCGCCTTGATCTTGTGCAGGATGACGATGGTGCTTTCCGCATCCTGCATGATCATGCTTTCCGTTAGTTCCAGTTCCAGACATTCGGGCGGCAGTTTACTGTCGCGCAGCACTGCTGCCACAGTTTCTGCCAGGTTATTGTGCGTGAATTGCACCAATGACAAATTGACTGAAATCCTGGCTTTGGGCAGACCATCCTCCATCCATGCCTGAAGACGCGTGCAGGCTGTGCGCAGCACCCATTCGCCGATGGGATGAATCAGCCCGGTTTCCTCTGCCAGCGGTATGAAGCTGACGGGAGGCATCAAGCCATGTTTGGGGTGCTGCCAGCGCAGCAGCGCTTCCATCCCGATAATGTTGCCGTTATACAAATCAACCTGAGGCTGGTAGTGAATGACAAGTTCGTTGCGTTCGAGCGCATAACGCAAATCATTTTCCATCAGTAGCCGTTCCATCGCGCGCTTGGAAAGATCTTCGGTGTAATACTGGTAATTGTTGCGCCCCCGTTCCTTACAGCGGTAGAGAGCGCTGTCCGCATTCTTGAAGAGGGCCGTCATGTCGTCGCCATCATTCGGGAAAATACTGATACCGATGCTGCAACTGATAAATATTTCATACTGTTCCAGTATGAATTTCTCTGACAGAGCAGCGTTGATCTTTTTTGCAACGGTACTTGCGAAAAGCGTGTCTTGCAGTTCCTCCAGCAGAATGACAAATTCGTCGCCTCCGAGGCGGCTTACCGTGTCTTCCTCGCGCAGGCAGGCAGTCAGGCGTTGCGCCACCTCCTGCAGCAACAGGTCGCCTATGGGATGGCCAAGGGTATCATTGATTATTTTAAACTTGTCCAGATCCAGGAACATGACTGCCACCATGGTGCTGTTGCGGCGCGCGTGCGCCATCGACTGATGCATGTGCGCATTCAGCAGCAGGCGATTGGGAAGCCCCGTGAGTGGGTCGTGATGGGCGAGATGTTTGAGTTTTGACTCGGACTCTTTCATCGCGCTGATGTCCGAGAATACAGCCACGTGGTGGGTGACTTCACCCCGACCATCCTTTATTGCACTGATATTCAGCCACTCTGGGTAGATATCGCCATTCTTGCGCCGGTTCCATATTTCGCCTGTCCAGTGCCCCGTTTCAAGTATGGAGTTCCACATGGTGTCGTAAAACTGCTTGTCCTGACGCCCGGATTTCAGGATGGCTGCGGTCTTGCCGACCAGCTCATCCTCACGGTAACCGGTAATCGTGCTGAAAGCGCGGTTGACACTAACGATTTTCCCCTTGCCATCTGCAATCATCACGCCCTCGGTGGTGTTCTCAAACACCGTGGCTGACAGGCGCAGTTTGTCCTCGACCTGCTTGCGTTCGGTTACATCCTGCAGCGTTCCGTTGAGGCGGATGACATTGCCTGCCACATCGTATGTGGGCTCGCCTTGACAATTCATTACCCGCTCGGTGCCGCTCTGCAATTTGATGCGGCAATCGAAATCGAATGCGTCCCCTTTACTAATAGCATGGTTAATCGCCTTGCTGAAGTCGGGACGATCATCCGGATGAAAAAAATTAAGCGCAGCGCTGAGCGACATGGTATTCGCGTCGAAAGGTATTTTCAGGATGCGGCAAGTTTCTTCAGAAAATGTGAATTTGCGGTCGCCTATATTCCACTCCCATCCGCCAAGATGGGCGAAGCGCTGCGTCTGTGTCAGCCGCGCACGGCTTTCCAGCAGTTCATCCTGCATCATGCGATGATTGATCATGCCGGCCAGCGTGTTGGCGACGCTGCCAAGAAATTCAAATTCGCGGTCCTGCTGAATATGCCCGTGTTTCAGATACAACACCATGACCCCGACCACTATACGGTTGGACATGATGGGCACGTTGTAATGGCCGTGCGGCTTGATACCGGGATAGGTAATATCGTGGCGGTGATCAAGACAGGAGGCGTATTGGATTTCCCGGCTGGCGGCGGCACGCCCGCACAGACAATGGCCCAACGGCACGCGTGCACACGCCGTCAGCAGCATCGGGGCGAGCCCGCGCTGGGCAATCAGCGTCAGCGCGTCGTCGCCCTTGTGTAGCAGGAAGATGCCGCCCTTGGGTTCTATGGGCAACCAGGACAGCGCCAGCATAATGTCCAGCACGCGCTCGAACTGCTCCTTGAGAGGAATGTTTTCAAGACTGATGCGCAGGACGGCGTTCAGCGCGTTTTGCTCCTCGCTGTTGTGCTGGCGTACCAACTCGGCCTGCTTGTATTCGGTGACATCCTCGCCCAGGCAGAGAGCCCCCTCAACGCAGCCATTTTCGTTGCGCAATGGTGTGAGTCGCCACGTGATCGCGCGGCCGTCTGCGGTTATTATTTCTGTGGGGCTTTCAAATTGATCGTGCAGGCCGTATTCTCCAGACATGCTACGGCGAAATATCTGCTCTGGTTCGTCGCTTTTGTTTTGGCTGGTATACAGGTCGAACCATTTTTTCCCGATCAGCCTGGCACGGACGTCACCGATGAACGAGCAACAAAGAGCATTGATCAGTACGATCTTGCCATCCATATCCAGTACGGCGAGCGCCGCATGAGCAGCATCAAGGTCGCGTTGTTTCCACCCGTTTTGATTGTGCATTACGCCGTACCTGTCAGTGTTGTCAATGCAACCGCACAAATTATAGGGCAATTATTTTCTTTATGGTAGTGGCACGCCTGAGCCAAATTGGCACAAGACAAAGGCCGTTGAACACACAGCTAAAGACCTACGCAATTAAAGGTTAATATTGCACTCTGATACAACAACAGTTCATCTGGCGGAAGGTGATAGCGGCATGTTGACTGCTGTCATGGCAACATTTGCCGAGTGGTACAAGAACTCGCTCGCTACTCAGATTCATTCCGTATAATCTGTAAAAAATTGTGTATCAACATGTCAACCATCTTCAAAAAAATTCTTGTAGTCTATCTGCTGGTGCTTGCACTGGGTGTGACGCTTTCAACGCTGATTTACAGCAACGGGCACTCAGTCTCCAGAGCCATCAGTTCACTGGTGAACGACAACCTGCCGCATCTCAATTCAATCTCAAAATTGCGGGTTGCCATTTTTGCGCAAAAACCGCTGCTGTATGAATACTATGCCACCACCGACCGCAAAACATTTCTGCACGCCTTCGAATTAAACCAGCGCGAAATCGAAGCCAGCCTCCATACCATTCATACCTTGAGCGACGGCAATGCTCTGCTGCAAAAAATCAATGCCTACACCGATCAGATCAACCTGAATGCCGACCAGCTTGACCGAACCTTTACCACCACACCAATCGACTGGGATCGGGCTCGCGACATATTGGCTGAAGTGAGCGTCACGGAGGGCAGGGTTTCACCCATCATAGACGCCCTAGTCACGCTGAACCAGCAGCAGGTATTCATGAGCGGTGAAAATGCGCAGTCAAGAACCGATCTGATGATCCGGATGGTAATCGGCTTCAGCCTTGTCATTTCTGTAATCGCGATTCTGATCGGCTACCAGGTCAATGCCTACCTGTCCGAAAATGCAGAGCGAAAACGCCTTGCCATGTTCCCGGAGCGTAATCCCAGCCCGGTGCTGCGCATGACCTGGGAGGGCAAGGTGGTTTATTCCAACCCCGCCACGCAAGCTCTGCTGAGCCAGCTTCAATTTGCCGATCCCGCCCAATTGCTGCCGGATGATTTTATACAGCGCCTCTCAGCCATTCAGTCTTCAGGGCAAGGCAGCATGGCACTGGAGTACACCATCAAGGATCGGGTGATCGATTGTTTTGTGCATGTGCTGGAAGATTTGAACATCAGTCACATTTACATCAACGATATCACCCAGCGTAAGCAGGCCGAAGAAAAATTGCTGCACCAGGCGTATCACGACCCCATGACCGGGCTGCCCAACCGGCGCATGTTTAATGAACATCTGCAGAATGCCATCCGTGAGGCTAACGGCGCGCAGATGATCGCCGTAACACTCGTGCGCATCGACCGCATCAAGCTAATTCTGGAAAGTCAGGGCTATGAAGCCAGTGATAATCTGATGCAAACCCTTGCACTTCGCCTTAAAGATTTGCTGCATGCCAACCGCGAACTGGCCAAACATGCGTTTCTTTTCCGTTTTGAAGGCGCCACTTTTGGCATTCTGCTGCGCTACTTTTCTGACAGCAACCATCTGCTGCTGCTCGCAGAAAAACTGCATGAAAGCATGAACACGCCGCTTAAGGCAAACGGCCAGGAACTCTTCTTTACACTGAGCATCGGTGCCAGCGTATTCCCGGTTGACGGACATGATCCGGAAAACTTGAGCAGAAATGCCGAGGCTGCGGTAAACAGGGTGATTGCATCCGGCGGCAACAGCTTCCAATGCTATACGCAAGACATGAATGAAATGGCGGAACGCTGGCTTGCGATGGAAAACGGTTTGCGGCGTGCACTGGAACGCAACGAACTGGTATTGCTGTACCAGCCGCAAATAAATGTCGCCAGCAACGCCATCATCGGCGCAGAAGCGCTGCTGCGCTGGAACCGGGACGGACAGGGATTTGTTTCACCGGCAGATTTCATCCCCCTTGCGGAAGAAACCGGATTGATCATACCCATAGGCGAATGGGTGCTGCGCACCGCCTGCCATCAGGCCCAAGCCATACATCAGCTGGGCCACACTGACTTCGTCATGGCCGTAAACATTTCAGCACGTCAATTTCAACACCCTGGATTTACGCAGCTGGTGGCCCTGGTATTGCAGGAAACCGGCCTGTCCCCTACCCGGCTTGAGCTCGAAATTACCGAAAGCCTGGCCATGCATGATGCTGAAAAAAGCATCGCCACCATGGTTGCGCTACGCACTATCGGTATCCAGCTTTCCATCGATGATTTCGGCACAGGCTATTCCTCGCTCAGTTACCTGAAGCGATTTCCCATCAACAAACTCAAGGTTGATCAGTCTTTCGTGCGCAACATGTGCAGCAATGCAAACGATGCATCCATTGCCAAATCCGTGATCCTTCTCGGCCAGAGCCTGAACCTGACAGTGATTGCCGAAGGCGTAGAAACTCACGAACAACTGGCTTTGCTGAAGCAGTACGGCTGCGACGAAGTGCAAGGCTATTTGTTCAGCAAGCCCGTACATAAAGACAGCCTGGAACAATTTATTTCAAAGCCACACATCGCAGGCTAAACATGCCACGCACAATTTACCCGCACGCCCCAATCGCGCCACAGGAAGTGCAGAAATCACAGCCGTCTTTTTTGATCACCGTGCGATTGCCACACTCCTCGCACTTTTTGCCGGCCATTAACTGCACATCGGACTGCCTGCGCCGCTCGACACGCCGCTTGCCATGAGGTGCCGACAGGATGCCGCTCTCGGTTATCGGGAATCCCTCTTCGGTGAGCAGGCCCAGCATCGCATAGCGGTGGATCACCAGCCGCGCCACATAGGCCACGGTGGAGGGCCAGGTCTGTGACTTTTCACTGCCGGGTACGCGGGCCATGAAGTCGCCAAGCGGCTCGGCATAGTTCAGCAGCTTGCGCAGCTTCATGCCTATCCATGCCGGATCAACAACGCGCATGTCGAGGCTCAGCAGTTTGCACAACCCGTCCAGCGCGCGCGGATATTCACCCGACAGCCACAGCGAATAGGGGCGGCGCTGCCCGTCAGGCAGCACCAGTTCTTTCAGGCCCAGCACAAAGTCGTCACCCGCTGCAGAATTCAGCACATCCACCGTCCAGCTCATGGTGCCGTCCGGGCTGGCCTTGGGTTCCTTGCGCGAGAACATCGCGTCCAGCACGGGTGTGGGTTCGCCTTCCTGCATGCTCAGCGCATCCAGTTGCTCGCAGCGGTAGTGCACAATTTTGGCGAAACCTGACACCAGGCTGGGCATGCGCTGCTTGTCGCCGCTGGGCGGGAAGGCCATCATGAAGGCGTCGTCGCCCGCTGTTTTTTCCAGCACGGCGAGTTTCATGTTGAGCCAGCCGCGGTCTTCCGCGCGCATGTCCATCGACAGCGTCTTGGCGACCGCGCCCAGGCCGCGCGGCTGCTCCGCACCGTTGACCCAGACTTCAAACGGTCGCGCTTTGCCGTTCTGGATATGACTGATAAACACCGCGAATCCACCATGCTGGTGCTCGATCATATATACCCAGCCATCGCTGCCCAGCGGCTGCTCGGGCCGCCCCGGCCAGCGCAGGCTGGCAAGGGCAGGAGTGGGCATTTTGTCGAGTACGACACGCCGGTCCAACTCATTCTGGTCGAGGTCTTGCGGAGTTTCCTTGCTGGTTGCCACGGGCGCCACCTCCAGCACCGCGCCCAGCACGCTGTTGGGACGATAGGTGGTGATGCCCTTGAGGCCGTGCTTCCACGCCTCCATGTATAAATTTTCAAACGAATCAAATGGATAATCTGCCGGCACGTTGACAGTCTTGCTGATGGCGGTGTCGACATACGGCTGCACTGCCGCAGACATGGCCATATGATCGGTGGCCGACATCTCCAGCGCAGTGACAAAGTAATCCGGCAATTTGCTGACGTCGCCGCCGAGATGGCGATACTGGCGCCACGCGTGGTCTTCCACCTGGATGGCTTTTTTGCTGCCGTCCGGCATGCGCTTATTGCGGTTATAGAACCACGAGAACGGCGGCTCGATGCCGTTGCTGGCGTTGTCGGCAAAGGCCAGGCTGATGGTGCCGGTGGGCGCAATCGACAGCAGATGGCTGTTGCGCAGGCCATGCTGCCTGATGCGCTGCTTGATTTTTTCCGGCAGGCGCGAGGCAAAGCGCGGTGCAGCGAGATATTTGTCGGCATCCAGCAGCGGGAATGCTCCTTTTTCAATCGCCAGATCGACCGACGCGTTATACGCCGCATCGCGCATCGCCTCGGCAATTTTTGCCGCCATTTTGCGTCCCGCATCACTGTTGTACTTCAGGCACAGCATGATCAGCGCGTCACCCAGCCCGGTGAAACCGATGCCGATGCGGCGCTTGGCCTGCGCCTCCGCCTGCTGCTCGGGCAGCGGCCACACCGTGACGTCGAGCACGTTGTCGAGCATGCGTGTCGCCAGTGCGGTCACTTTCTCAAAAGTGATGTAGTCGAACTCCGCTTCCTTGCTGAACGGGTTAAGCACGAAACTGTTGAGGTTGATACTGCCCAGGTCGCAGCAGCCGTAGCTGGGCAGTGGCTGCTCGCCGCAGTTGTGCACATACAGACCGTTGGCATCGAAGGCATTGATGCCGGGGACCTGCACATCGAAAACCGCTTCAGTGCCCTCCTGTGTAATGCTCTCCACCTCCGCCACAAAGCGCTCGCGGTTGGGCGTACGACGATAGTTAGCGATCAAAGAGGTGAGCTTCGCCTGCTTATCGCTGTCGGCAAAACCGATCAGGTCGGCATAGCGCACCAAGTTATCGTTGGCGATGACGAGCTCATGCTGAGCCTTGATAAAATACTCCTTAGAGCCACCCTTGCCGTCCGGCATGGCTTTCATCTGCTCATCGCGACGATACAGATACAGCGTGGAAACAATGCCCATCCGTGCCAGCATGCGCTGCACAGCTTCCAGCGTAGCGATATTGGATTGCGCCAGACGTGCGCTGACTCCCTTTTCCTGAGAGCCTTGTATGGAACCATCCGCATCGAAAAAGCCGCGCAGGAAGCCGCGATAAAACGCATAGGATGCCTGCTCTACTTCAGCAGTCACCTGTTTGGCTTCTATCATTCCAAATTGTTCTGCCAGCATGCGCAGGCTAGCTGATTTGTAGCGATATTCACCGCGACCTTCGATGACATGCCAGCCATTGTGATCGGCTCGATTCGTTAAACAGCTTGCAGCAGTTGTAACAGCCTCGCGTATCGATGCACTGCCCGCATGCTCCCATACCGACAATATCGCAGTCTCCTGCTTGAGCAGACCATCACCAAGCAACAGGCCGAGCAGATAGCCCTGCTCTGTCGTGCCGCTCCCCGTCCAGCCGGAAAGTTCGCGGTGGTTGTTTAGTACCAGAGTGTCGCCAACCTGAAGCTCGCCGGCTTTTACCCATGCCGTTTCGCGTGAATATCGTGTTACCGTTGCCTTGAGCACCAGATGATCTTCGGTCAGACGAAGTGAATAGCCTTCATGAGTGCGTATCCGCATCACTGGCTTGTCGCCGGTTTTGAAAAATCCGACAGGAGCGGCGCGGTGTACCTGGCCATCCACAACCACCGAAAACTGTTTTCCCATCAGCTCCACAACCTGGCGCGCGCCATCGCTTGTCATCACCCAGGTATCTGCGGTGACGCAGGGATTGGTGGCCTCGATTTTCTCGATATAGGAAAGATTGTTGTCGCGATTGATCTTGTCGATAAACAGCACGCCCGGCTCGGCATGGTCGTAGGTGGCCTGCATGATCTGCTTCCACAGCTCGGTCGCCTTGATCTTGCGGTAGACCCATTTACCGTCTGCACGCAGGTAGGCGCCGGCATCCAGCACAGTTTGCGAGGGCATGGCTTTATGCACCAGTTCCCAATCTGCATCGGCCTCTACCGCCTGCATGAATTCATCGCTGATGCCTACCGAGAGGTTGAAATTGCGCAGGTCGCCGCTGTCCTTGGCGTGAATAAACATCTCGATATCGGGATGGTCGCAGCGCAGCACGCCCATCTGCGCGCCCCGGCGCGCGCCTGCGGATTCGACGGTTTCGCAGGAGCGGTCGAACACGCGCATATAGGACACTGGGCCACTGGCACGGCTGTTGGTGCCTTTCACCAGCGCGTCCCTGGGGCGGATGTCGGAAAAATCGTAACCCACGCCGCCGCCTCGGCGCATGGTCTCAGCTGCCTGCTGCAGCGCGTCGTAGATGCCCGGCTTGCCGTCACTGATGCCGCTGATCGCATCGCCTACCGGTTGCACAAAGCAGTTGATGAGGGTGGCCTGCAATGTGGTGCCGGCGGCAGAGTTGATACGGCCGCCGGGAATAAAACCGTTCTCCAGCGCCCACAGAAACTGTGTCTCCCATGCGGCAGTATCTTTCTCGACTGCGGCCAGTCCCCGGGCCACGCGCTTGCGCACATCGTGGGCGGTTAATTCACCCGCCTTGCAGTATTTCTCAAGCAAAACCTCTGGCGTAATTTCCTGTTCAATCAATGGCGTATGGATTTTTTTCGATTTCATCATCTTGTGCCGTGAGTTTTACTGAAGGAATAGATGGGTTGATTATCCCCCCTTTTCAAGGGATAAAAAAAGCCCAATATTTTGGGCTCAGGCTTGACAGGGGATTAATCTTGGCGATTCAATCGCATGGGAAATCTGGCCAATATCCGAAAATACTTATGGGCTGGCCTGCTCCAATTGAACCTGCTGATAAAAAATAACTTAGTTGCGGGCCGGGGACAGGAAAAAGTTTTCCACCCCCTCATAATTGGTTAGTTCCTGCGCCAGATCCGTCATGGGCGCACCCTTGCCTTTACCCAGCGCGATGGCCACAAACTTCCATTCCGGCACTCCGTCTTTGAAGTTGATTGACAGCGAGCCGCTGGCTACTTCATAACCGTGAGTCAACGCACGTCCGCGCAATCTTGCCTCAGTCGGTGTAAAACCTTTTTTGAACTGAAGCACGACTGAAACAGCCTGACGGGAAGGCAGCCAAGTTTCCAGCCTGGATACCCACATCATGCATATTGCAGAAAGCAAGGCCAGCAATATCGCTGCAGGATAAAATCCAACGCCCACCATGATGCCGATGGCAGACGATGCCCACAGCGAAGCAGCTGTCGTTAATCCACTAATGTTCATGCCCTCGCGCATGATTACGCCGGCGCCTAGAAAACCAACGCCGGTCACTATCCCCTGAATGATACGGGTAGGATCTGCGCCAACGTAGGTGGCGATTTGCCCGCCGTACCAGAAGGTCGGGTAGCCGGCGAGAACAGTAAGCGCCGCAGAGGCCATGCAGACCAGACCGTAAGTTCGCATGCCGGCAGCGCGGCCATGGTAAGACCGTTCATATCCAACCACCAAACCAAGTGCCAGCGCACCGAGCAAATTCAAAAAAATAATTACGTTGGTTGCGATTTCGGATGCGCCCCAATAGCCTGAAAAAGTTTCATGCAAAATTAAGTTCATGGTTTTTGTGATTTGCCTGCCTGGTTAATAATGAAGTGGCCGAAAAATTTGCGGGTAAAATCAAGGCAAGAAGCGCCTGTTTGCACCGCACTTTATAATAATCCTGCCCATCCCCTGGAAATGCAATTACTTTTCACGTAATCAATTTCTCACGTCAAGCCAGATGAAACTCCCCATACGCCCCGTCACCCCGTCACGTCGATAAGAATAGAAACGCTCCGCTTCACTGTAAGTACACAGTCCGCCACCATAGATGCGACTGATACCCAACGCATTCAAGCGCAGGCTGGCAAGCTGATAGAGATCAGCCAACCACTTTCCGTTCTTACCCGGCACAAAGGCGGATGCAGCTTGCGCTTGCTGCGCCACAAAGGCAGCCCGCACCTCGTCGCCCACCTCAAATTCGCCCGGTCCGATGGCGGGCCCCAGCCAGGCCATCAACGTGGATGCTGGTACATTCATGGCACTCACAGTGGATTCGATCACGCCATCACACAAGCCGCGCCAGCCCGCATGTGCCGCCCCAACCACGCTGCCCTGATCATCACATAACAGGATGGGCAGGCAATCTGCCGTCATCACCACACAAACCGCACCGGGATGTGTGGTCACACTGGCATCAGCTTCAGGCAAACAGCCGGCATGGCCGGCATCAGCCACGCGGATGCCATGCACCTGATTAAGCCACACCGGCTCGCTGGGCAGCAATGGCTCCAGCAGCATGCGGTTGCGCGACACGGCCAGCGGATTGTCACCTACATGGCTGCCCAGATTGAAGCTGGTGTAAGGCTCGACACTGGCACCGCCTTTGCGCGTGGTTTGCAGCGCACGCACATTCGCGGGTGCAGGCCATTCGGGGACGATGCAATGCGCCATCAGATTCATGCTGTTACGCCATGTTCCGGATAGACGCCAGCAGCTGCCGCATGTCCTCCGGCATCTCCACCTGCCATTCCATCCATTCGCCTGTTTCCGGGTGCTCCAGACCCAGACGCTCCGCATGCAAAGCCTGCCTCGGGAAAGAGGCCAGGATATCACGCATCTGCGGCGGGCATTTCTGTGTGCCCTTGATGTAGATGTGATCGCCGACCAGCGGGTGGCGAATCGAGGCCATATGCACGCGTATCTGGTGGGTGCGGCCTGTTTCCAGCTTGCAGCGCAGCAGGGTGCAGCCGGGAAAGGATTCAACAACCGAGTAATGGGTGACAGCAGGTTTGCCGCCCTCCACCACCGCCATTTTGGTGCGCTGCGAGGGATGCCGGTCGATGGGGGCATCCACCTTGCCGCCGCGCGTTACTTCGCCGTGCACCAGGGCGAGATATTCGCGGTGCACGGTGCGCGCCTGCAGCTGGCGCACCAGATCGGTTTGCGCGATGATCGTTTTCGTCACGACCAGCAGACCGCTGGTATCCTTGTCGAGACGGTGCACGATACCGGCGCGCGGCACCTCGGCCAGATGCGGCGCATGGTGCAGCAGGGCGTTGAGCAGGGTGCCTTCCCAGTTGCCGCTGCCAGGGTGGACCACGAGGCCTACCGGTTTATTGATAATCAGGATGCTGTCATCCTCATACACAATATCCAGTGGTATGTCTTCGGCCAGATAGGGTTGGTCGGCAGGGTCGCTTTGCGGCACCAGCACGATGGCTTCCCCTCCCCATACCTTTTGCTTGATTGTGGCAGGCGCGCCATTGAGCGTCACCTGCCCTTGCACTACCCACTCCTGCAGGCGGCTGCGTGAGTATTCCGGCAACAGCCTGGCCAGCGCCTGGTCAAGCCGCATACCGCCGTATTCAAGAGGAACCTTAAAGTGCAAGGGTGAAAGGGAACTCGTGTTTAAGGCTTCGGTATTTTGGGAGCCCTTATTTGGGGAGTCGTGGTTTGCGGTATAATCGCTCAATATATTTTCGGTTTCTGTCATGCGCACCATTTTATCCGCTTTCCTGCTGTTCACGTTAATCTCTTTAACGGCGTGCAGCTCAATCCCCAAGCAAGATTTAAGGCCGGCCAGTGAGCTCTATACCGAAGCGCAGATGGAAATGGAGGATTTTAATTACGAAAAAGCCGTCAAACTTCTGGAAACGCTGCAGTCGCGCTACCCCTATGGCCGCTACGCGCAGCAGGCTCTGATGGAAATTGCCTATGCCAATTACAAGCAAAACGAGCCCGATGCAGCCCTTTCCGCCGCGGACCGCTTTATCAAACAATTTCCGAACAGCTCAAGCCTGGATTACATCTATTATCTGAAAGGGCTGATCAACTTCAACGACAATGCAGGTTTCTTCAGCAAACTCTCACGCCAGGATCCCGCCGAACGCGATCCACAGACACTGCGTGATTCATTTGATTCATTCAGGGAGCTGGTTACGCGCTTCCCGGACAGCCTCTATGCAGAGGATGCCAAGTTGCGCATGCAGTTCCTGATTAACACCCTGTCGCGCTCGGATATTCGCGTCGCCAGTTATTACCTGCGTCGCGGCGCCTATATTGCAGCGATCAACCGCGCCAACAATGTGCTCAAGGAATTCCCGCAAACAAGACAAACGCGCGATGCATTGCAGATCATGGTGTGGGCCTACAATGCCATGGGGCAAAATGATTTACGCGATGATACGCAGCGCATACTCGATCTGAATATTGCCAAAGACGGTATCAAGCCCAGTATCGAGAACAGCCGTGAGCGTGCCGGAAGCTGGTGGCAATTTTGGATGTAAGACAGGCCCGGGAGACTGCATGAAATTCTGTTCCGAATGTGGTGCCCCTGTCGAACTGCGCCATCCGCCGGATGACAACCGCGAGCGTCATATCTGCACTGCTTGCACCACCATACATTACCAGAACCCCAAGATGATCGTCGGCGCCATACCCGAATGGGAGGATGGCAAAATCTTGCTGTGCCGCCGCGCAATCGAACCGCGCCACGGGCTGTGGACACTGCCCGCAGGCTTTATGGAAAATGGTGAAACCACACCGGAGGCCGCCGCTCGCGAGACCCTGGAAGAAGCCAATGCGCAGGTGAAAATCGGTGATCTTTATTCCCTGTACAACATTCCCTACATTAACCAGGTGTACCTGCTGTTCCGCGCGCGCTTGCTCAATCTTGATTTCTCGCCCGGCGTGGAAAGTCTGGAGGTGGCACTTTTCGCCGAGAAAGATATTCCGTGGGATGCCCTCGCTTTCCGTGCTGTAAGCCTGACCCTGAAAGACTATTTTGCCGATCGCCATGCCGGAAGCTACCGCTTCCACATTGGTGACTTGCTTACCCCGATGCGCAATACTTAACACTAGGGTAGCAGGGATTGAAGTACCGATTCAGCCCTGGTGTAGTCACCCTAAAGTACCAGCAACTTGGCCAGATCAAGCGCGATCCGCGGATTGCCCGGATCTTCATTCGCTGCCTTGGACAGCAGCGCGCACGCCTGATCCACATCGCCATCCCGATGAAAGGCACGCGACGCATTCACCTGAGCCATACTCGCTTCACGCGGAAGATTCAAGCACAGTGCCAACAGTGTTTCTCAACGACAACCAACGCTGGGCCGCAGCCTGTTCCAATATCATATTTTCCGCACCGGAACGAATTCGCGCCATCTCTTTCGCTGCAAACAATATAAAAAACGTCTTGATATTATTAACTTTACAGCATTAAAAATTTTCGAGTAGGATGTGACAAACTCAGGGAAAAAACATGTCCAACAAGGCTATCATCTCGCTCGCCGTCGCACTATTGATTCTGATCATTACAATTTCCGGCTACAGGCAGGGGATTTTTAACAAGCCCGAATACTTTCTTCACGATGCTCAAGCAAGACTGTTGCGTTCCGACAAGGCTGCAAGTCCAAAAATTAAAATTATCCTGGTGGACGAGGCTGCCCTTAAGTCTATGGACAACATTGCAGGCAGATGGCCTTGGCCCAGAGCGATTTGGGGTGACCTGCTTGACTACCTCTCAATGGGCGGCGCACGCGCGGTGTTGTTCGATATCCTGTTTATTGAAAAGGATCTTGCCAACAAAGAGAACGACAAGGCGCTCTATGCTGCAACCAGAGAGTCACACAACGTCTATCACAGCATGCTCATCAGACACGAGACTGCAGATGATGGCGCAATGGATAGAGCCCCCTCGCTCCCCGATGAATTTGTAAGTCGTTTCGCGTTTAAAAATGTGACCGGGTCACTGAGCATAAAACCCGGTAAAGAAAGCAATGACTTTGCACTACCCATAGCCGGTTTGCCCGAGGTTTCAAAAGGCGTGGCGGTGGTCGAATTCAAGCCTGATAGCGACAGCGTATTACGGCGCACAAAACCTTTGAGAGAATATGAAAAAAAGTATTTTCCCGTACTGGGACTTGCTCCCTTTATGGACAGCAGCACTCCTATCACCATTCGCGACGATTCCATTACTATTAATGACCGTACCATTCCCCTCGACGAGAACGGCAACAGTCTGATCAACATGTACGGCAGGATTGACGCCTATTCAATGAGCGGCGTATTCAAATCATTACAGCAAATCCGAAAAGGTAAAGTTGAAGATATCTTTCTTTCACCCGAAACATTCAAGGACAGTATCGTATATATCGGCACCAGCGCCATTGGAACTGCAGATCTCAAGGCAATACCAATGGGGGACAGCGAACCGGGGGTATTGCTGCACGCTTTTCAGGCAAGCAACTACTTGCAGAATGATTTTATGACGCCGCCCAGCAGAAAGATTACTTACCTGTCTATATTGATTGGCACTTTCCTTACCGTATGGTCAGTCATGTTCTCGAGAAGGCTTTTGATCCGGATCCTGCTTCCGCTGAGCATGCTGGCAATCTACATCAGCTATGCACTGATTTCGTTCAAGTCGAACATGCAGGTGGAAATGGTGCCATTTATTTTTTCAACAGTCTCGGCCGGCTTTTTCTCATTCGCTTATCTGACCTTTACCGAGGGTGCTGAGAAACGAAAAGTTTCACACCTTTTCACGCAATATGTATCCAAAGATGTACTTGATGAGGTACTCAACAATTACCAGGAATACCTGAAATCCAGTGCGGGGCAGAAAGTAGAAATTACTGTGCTATTTTCAGACATCAGGGGATTCACCACCATGTCGGAAACTTCTGATCCGGAGGAAATCGTTGAAATGCTCAATGTGCATTTTACTGTGATGGCGGATATTATCCTGAAGCATAACGGCACCATCGACAAATACATCGGCGATGCGATCATGGCTTTCTGGGGTGCACCCGTAAAATCTCCAGATCATGCCGAACAAGCGGTTTTGGCCGGAGAAGAAATGCTTGAAGGACTTAAAGAGGTCAACAGAATTCTCAAGGAACGCGGGTTCAAACATGAAATAAATATTGGAATCGGCATCAACACCGGCATGGCAACGATAGGCAATATCGGCTCAGAAAAGAAAAAGAATTACACAGTGGTTGGCGATGCCGTCAACTTATCCTCGCGCCTTGAAAGCATTACCAAGGAACATAAAACGCCCCTGCTATTTTCAGAGTACACTTATAATAAAATCAAGGATAAAATTCCGTGCAAACTCATCGGCAACGTTACGGTGAAAGGAAGAGGGCAGTCTGTAGATATTTACACAAGCAGCCGTTGATATTTATAAAAAATTGAAGCCCATGATAACGTTTAAACGAAGTAGCTGATTTATTGTGTTATTCATTTACAGGAGAAAACCATGAAAAAGCAGGTTTTGATGTTTGCGATGCTTTTACCCAGTATTTTATACGCCGCATTTGCTCTTGCTGATGCGGTTTATTACGTTCAAAGCACCAATGCCAATGTGCGTTCCGATCCATCCTTCGGCTCCAAGGTTATCGCCAAAGTAGCCAAAGGACAAACTCTTGCCTCGATATCCAAGGATGGCAGCTGGATCAAGGTTAAGGTTGAGGGGAAGGAAGGCTATATATCATCTCTGCTGGTTTCCACGCATCCGCCGTTGGAAAAACAGACAGTCATTAAAGCAGACGATGAAGAAATCAAACCAACTGCCCGCCGCAGAGCTTCCTCGTACACAAGTGCGGCTGCCGCGCGTGGACTCACAGATGAAGATAAAAAGCGTGAAGGCATCGAAGACAGCGGCGATTACAAAGCGCTTGATAAGATGGAGTCACTGAAAGTAACACCTGAAGAAGTCACCAAATTTAAGGAAACCGGGAAGTGAGCAGACTGTTTTTTTCTATCGCCCTGGCATCTGCGATATTGCTTTCCTCGCCGGCGACTGGCTTTGCGGTTGGTGAGAACTGGCGCAATCGTGCATCTGCTGAAGAAGTTGTCACAACAGGTGACATTGCGGCGGAAATTAATTTCGGCAGAGCTATTGCAGCAAGGATATTAGGGAGACACAAAGCCTACGATAATCCAGCGCTGATCAAGTACGTCAGCCTTGTGGGCGCTACACTTGCCCTCAGTACCAACAGGCCTGAACTCGAGTTTCACATGATGATACTCGATACCGACGAACTGAATGCTTATGCTGCGCCAGGCGGTTATATATTCATTACCAGAGGCGCACTAAAGTACATGAAAGATGAATCCGAACTTGCAGGGGTACTAGCGCACGAAATTGCGCACATTACTGAAAAACATGTTGTGAAAGAACTGAAGATAAAAGGCACGGATGAGTCTTCGGATCTTGCAAAACTCGCCGGCGGCAGTTCCGGCGCTGCACGCGCCGCATTCGGACAGGCAGTTGAAAAGGGACTGGAATTGATCTTCAGGGATGAATACAAGAAAGAAGATGAAATGCAGGCCGACAAAACCTCGATCACCATCAGTGCCCTGAGCGGCTATGATCCTACAGGTTTAGGCAGATATTTGAATCGTATCAAAGCAATAAAAGAAAAGACCCCTCCTCCATCCGACAGTACTCATCCAACTTTCGACGCCAGGGTAGCGCAGATCAATCAGGTGATTATCAAAGAAGAGATTAATTATCGCGCCCTTGCCAAAAACAATACCCGCTTCGCGGAAACAATCAACAGCCTCAAATAGGCTTCAAGCTATCGCTCAATATGACGACGACAGGAACATGGTCCAGCCAAAAGTAGAGGCATCCTGAACATCAGTGCTTGAAGTGCCAATCTGCGCCTGCCCAAGTCCGTAACTGATGCTCCCGCCGAGCGTCACCGAAGAATCACCGGTGAAGTGTGTAAAGCTCAGGCTACCGCCGTACAAATTGATATGCTCTTCAATATTTGTAACCCCCGCCTGTATAGCCGGTGTATTTGCAACGTTGGTAAACACTCCTGCTCGAACCGCCCATTTTTTATTTAAATAATATTCCGTACCGAGTGCCGCATCCAGGGTTGCAACTTTATTGCCAAATACGGGATCCTCTACCGCGGTATGATAAGTGATGTCCGTGGATATGAGCAGACTGCTGCTGGCAAAATAGGCAGCGCCAATAGCCGTGCGGATCGGGTACTTTCTCTTAACATCAAAGGCTGTAAGGGTAGGCACCCGAAAGGAAATGGCCGGCGATGCATTGGCGACGCAGCCGGTGGCAGTACTGTCCCAACAAGTGTCTTGCCTCACCGCATCGGAACTGATTAATTGCGTTTGCGCCACAGTAAGACCAAGTGACAATTTTTCAATCGGCGACCAAGTGATACCGACAATGGGTCTGAATCCGGATTCGCTTAATTTGAAATACGAATTTGTCCACTGATTAGTACCATCCGCCCTGGCCAAAAACTGGTTCTGGACGATCAGCGTGTCTCGCTGGTGCACATACAATGTGATGCCAAATGCAAGATTATCACTTATGGCCGCAGCAAACGACGGGCCGAAATTGTACGTGTTATCGCGGTTATTCAGGTTGATCGTAAAGTCGTAATTTGAAACCGTCGATGCAACATTGCGCACTGTCTGACTCAAATCTTCATTGACCGAATCGGGCACTGCATATGAAAATCCAAACTTGTATTTGCCGACAGGTTTTACGATACCGAAATAGTTCGCCAACAACGCATTGGATTTGCGTACAAATGGCTGCCCGCCGATCACATTTTCGTATCGTTTAGTTTGAGAAAAAAAGGCGTTAACGCTCGCAGAGAAATTCTTATCTGTTACATATACGATGCCGGCAGGATTGTAAAACATGCCCGAGGCATCATCGGAAATCGCGGTATACGCTCCTCCCATTCCCGAGGCACGGTCCCCAATCAACAGGTTGTTATAGTGAAACTCGTCGGCTGCGGCAAATGTGCTGAAACAGATCAACATCGCCGCCGAAAAATTTTTCCACCTTATGATGAAGGTCATCTCCCCTGCTCCCTATTCTTTTTATCCCGCAACACTTTGGGTTATACCACTTTGAACTTGCAGGTATTTTAACCACTTCTTCGATCAAATAGCTATAGCCCTTCTCCAGCTGGAAATTTCAGCTATTAAGCTTACTTGCTTTCCAGTTCTTCCCAGCGCGTCATCAAGGTCATTAACTCGGCTTCAATGGCACTCGCACGGGTCTGCAGTTTTTGTGCTTGCTTGGGATCATCACGATACATTTTCCCAGCGGACAATATCGCCCCCACTTCTCCCTGCTCACGTTCAAGCACCTGTATCGCCCCCTGAATCTCTTCGAGCTCTCGCGCTTCCTTGAAACTCAATTTGCCCGCGGGTTTGTTTTTTGCGGTCTCGTTTTTTACCACTGCTTTTGCTTCAGGAGCACGTGCAGCGACACTTTGTGACGATTTAAAATCTTTCATCCTCACCCAGTCTTCATACCCGCCCACATATTCCTTGAGTTTGCCGTCACCCTCGAATGCAATCACCTGGGTGACAACGTTATCAAGGAAAGCACGGTCATGGCTGACCAGGAACAGCGTGCCGTCATAGTTGGCAAGCAACTCTTCAAGCAACTCCAGCGTTTCAATATCCAGATCATTGGTGGGCTCGTCCAGCACCAGCACGTTGGTTGGACGGGTGAACAAGCGTGCCAATAACAAACGATTGCGCTCGCCGCCCGACAGACTCTTTACTGGAGAACGCGCACGCTCGGGGGCGAACAGGAAATCACCGAGATAGCTGATCACATGCTTGCGCACGCCGCCGATCTCGATGAAGTCCGCGCCCTGGCTGATCGTGTCAACCAGCGTTGCTTCTTCATTCAGCTGGCCGCGCAGCTGGTCGAAATAGGCCACCGACATCTTGGTGCCGAGCTTGACCTCGCCGCTGTCAGCCTGCATTTCTCCCAGAATAATTTTTAGCAGCGTGCTCTTGCCGGCGCCATTCGGACCCAGCAGGCCGATCTTGTCGCCGCGCTGAATGCGGCAGGAGAAATTGTCGATAATCTTCCGCTCCTTGAAAGATTTGCAGACATTGGTGAGCTCTGCCACCAGCTTGCCGGAACGCTCACCGGTATCCACATTCAGACCTACTTTACCGACAGATTCGCGTCTGGCTGAACGCTCGCGACGCAGCAGCTCCAGTCGTCGCACACGTCCTTCGTTACGCACGCCACGCGCCTTGATGCCCTGGCGTATCCATACCTCTTCCTGCGCCAGCACCTTGTCAAACTTGGCATTGGTCACCGACTCATCCGCCAGCATTTTCTCCTTGAGCGCCTGGTAGGCGGCGAAATTCCCGGGGAAGCTGGCCAGCTGGCCGCGATCCAGTTCAACAATTCGAGTCGCTACGCCATCGAGGAAGCGCCGGTCATGGGTGACCAGCAATACGCTGCCGCGGAAGCTGTTGAGCAAGCCTTCCAGCCACTCTATGGATGAGAAATCCAGATGGTTGGTGGGTTCGTCCAGGATCAATACTTCCGGCTCAGCCACCAGCGCCTGCGCCAAGGCCACGCGCTTGCGCACACCGCCGGAAAGAGAACCGACGAGCGCGTCCGGATCAAGCTGCAGACGCTGAATGGCGGTCTCGATGCGCGCCTGCACCGCCCAGCCGTTCTGCGCTTCAAGTTTGGTTTGCAGGGGTTCCATGGCTGCCAGCAAGGCATCATAATCCGCGTCAGGCTCTGCCAACTGGTGCGACAGATGATGATAATCACTGATGATCTGATGGAGATCGCCGAGGCCGCGCGCTACCTCGTCAAACACCGTGGCGTCCGCATTCAGCTTTGGCTCCTGGCTCACATAACAGACACGTGCGCCAGGCGCACGCCATACGATTCCATCATCCAGTGCAGCCTCTCCGGCCAGCGCCTTCAACATGCTGGACTTGCCGCCCCCGTTGCGCCCGATGAGGCCTACGCGCTCACCTTCATCAAGTTGAAAATCTACTGCATCAAGCAGGGCGACGTGGCCGTAAGCCAGGGAGGCTTTGTTCAGGGTAATATAAGGCATTGTGTTTTACTTTTAAAAATATTGAATTTGGATAGTGCAAAAACTACCTGCCAGCCAGCCGGTCAGGGCAATTCTTGCACTCTCTATGATGAAGAAATTAGCGTTCTGGTACAGCCAGTAACAGTCCCAGGTCGTCGATGATCTCTTTGGAGTGCCGTGAAGTATCTACCTTGTCATATACCTTGCTGATATTGCCTTGCGGATTAATCAAAAAGGTATAACGCTTGGCTATCCTGAACAGCCCCAGATTTACCAGCACGCCATAGCGCGCCGCCACATCGGAGTTCTTGCCGGCAAGCAACGGAAATGGCAGGTGATATTTCTTGGCGAACATTGCATGGCTGCTGCTGTCATCCAGACTCACACCGACTACCTCAGCACCCATTGCGCTTAACCGCTGCAGATCATCGCGAAAAGCACACGCTTCCTGGGTGCAGCCGGGTGTATCGTCCTTGGGATAGAAATACAATACCAGCCACTTGCCGCTGTAATCCATCAACTTATGCAGCTTGCCATCCTGATCGGGCAGATTGAAATCCGGCGCTGCCTGCCCTGCCTTGGGCACCTCTGATGCCTGAGCCATGCGCACTACCAACAGTGCCAGCGCACTCGCCAAGCCAAATAACAATACCCATTTCATTGTTTACTCCTTAACCAACCCCTGCTGCAAGGACGCAATTTTACTTGATTACGCACCACTCGGTGCCCATAACTTCGCGCATGGGGCGAAAGAGCGTATATAAATCTACGTGTTTTAGGAGTTCGCCATACTTCGACGATAATCAGGCAATTATGGTGAGCAGGTATATTAATTGTTAAGATGTCAGCATTGCCATCATTTGCTTAACGGAGGTTGATCAATGTTATTTGCGAAAACTTGGAATTACAGGCAATTGCATTTATCAACCCGCCTTATGCTGCTGGTTACTGGCAGCCCCCTGCTCACCGCCTTATCAGCGGCTCATGCCGCGAGTATGACTCAGCAAGCGGTTGATAGTTCAGCATTTCCGGAAACAATTATTTCCGCAGCGGATGCCGGAAACAAACCCTTGCCTTATTGCAGAATTGCTGAAGATACCTATTTTCTCTGCGGCAACGTAAAGGCGGGACAGGATCATGAAAGTGCGGTGCGACTGTCTGGTTTTGCCGATTGGCATAACTCCGCTGTATCATGAGAACCATCAAAAGAATGCCAATTTCATTATCTTGAAATGGAACAGGAGTCATTTTTTGGCAAGTAAGCACAACCCAAGAAATACTCCCGGAAATATTATAAAATATATATGCTGAAAAAAGTTAATGTTCATGATCTCAAGCTTGGAATGTATCTCCAGGAAATCTGCGGCAGCTGGATGGAACATCCTTTCTGGAAAAAATCCTTTAAACTCACCGACCCTAAAGATTTAAAAACACTTAATGAGTGCGGCATACAGGAGGTCTGGATCGATACCAAGAAAGGACTTGATATTGAATCCAGTACTGACGGACTTAGCGAAGATGAAGCAAAACAAAACGTAGAAGCAACATTGCAGGCAGTCATTCAGTCTGCCGAAAATTCGTCTCCCCGTGTTTATGTACAGGAAGAGATTGAGCGGGCACGAGAAATACATGGCAAGGCTAAGGAAGCAGTCACTTTGATGTTTCAGGAAGTTCGCATGGGCAAGGCACTGCAACTGGACGAGATCGGCACACTGGTTGATGATATCAATCAGTCCATTACACGCAATCCGGAAGCATTTCTGAGCCTGTCCAGATTAAAGAACAAAGACAACTATACCTACCTCCATTCAGTGGCAGTGTGTGGACTAATGATCGCCCTGGGAAAACAAATGCGCCTGGAGCCATCACTGTTGAAAGATTTGGGTATGGCAGGTTTATTACATGACGTCGGTAAAATGATGATTCCTGACGAGGTTCTTAACAAACCTGGACGCCTGACAGATGGGGAGTTCGATGTGGTCAAGAATCATCCCCAGCGAGGCTGGGAGATACTCAAAGGATCAGAAGGCGTTTGCGATATAGCATTGGATGTATGCCTGCATCACCACGAACGTGTGGACGGCAAGGGGTATCCAGACAAACTATCCGGGGAGGCATTGTCGCTTTTTGCACGTATGGGTGCAGTATGTGATGTATATGACGCGATAACATCCGTTCGATGCTATAAAACTGGCTGGGAGCCAGCAGAGGCCATACGTAAAATGGCCGAGTGGCAAGAAAGACATTTCGACAACACAGTGTTCCATGCCTTCGTAAAGACAATTGGCATTTATCCGGCCGGGACACTGGTAAAGCTTAAATCAACTCGCCTGGCTGTCGTTATCGAACAATCGGACAAGAGCCTGCTTACACCCATTGTGAAAGTATTTTTTTCAACCGAATACAATGCCCACTTACAGCCGGAAATTATTAATCTGTCCCTGTCTACAGACAGTGTCCTGAATGCCGAAGATCCCCAAAAATGGGGATTCGATCTGGAAAGTCTAACCGAAACAAAGTCAGCAATAACAAATTGATACCATAGGAGTTTTTGATGTCCAATTCAATCGATTCAGTGCTTAATGAAACCCGCGTCTTTACACCATCAGATGCCTTTATAAAACAGGCCAACGTGTCCGGCATGGCCAGCTATCAAGCCATGGCGCAGGCAGCACAACAGGACTACGAGGGTTACTGGGCCAAGCTGGCGCGTGAATATATAGAATGGAAAAAACCGTTTTCCAAGGTACTTGATGAAAGCAATGCGCCCTTCTTCAAATGGTTTGAAGATGGGCAACTGAATGTTTCCTACAATTGCCTGGACAGACACCTGGCAACACAGGCAGATAAAACTGCGCTGATTTTCGAAGCCGATGACGGCAAAATAACCAAGGTAAATTACCGCGAGCTGCATGGCCGTGTCAACCAGTTCGCCAACGGCTTGAAGTCACGCGGTATCAAGAAGAATGACCGTGTGGTGATCTACATGCCGATGAGCATTGAGGCCGTGGTAGCCATGCAGGCTTGTGCACGCATAGGCGCGATTCACTCTGTCGTTTTTGGCGGCTTCTCTGCCAAGAGTCTGCATGAACGCATTATTGATGCAAAGGCCAGCGCTGTGATCACTGCTGACGGGCAAATGCGCGGTGGCAAAATAATCCCGTTAAAAAATGCTGTGGATGAAGCACTCAGCCTCGGTGGATGCGACACGATACACAGCGTAATTGTCTATCGCCGCACAGGTGGAGAAGTCGCCTGGAATGCCAAACTCGATCTGTGGTGGCATGATCTGTTCAATGCATCGGCCACGCACTGCGAACCGGAATGGGTAGGTGCAGAGCATCCGTTGTTCATCCTCTACACCTCGGGCTCCACCGGCACACCCAAGGGCGTGCAACATTCCAGCGGCGGATATTTGCTGGGCGCCATGACCTCGATGCGCTGGGTATTCGACTACAAGCCCAACGATGTCTTCTGGTGCACTGCTGACGTGGGCTGGATTACCGGTCATAGCTATGTGGCCTATGGCCCTCTGGCCATGGGAGCAACCCAGGTTATTTTTGAAGGTATCCCCACCTACCCTGATGCCGGCCGTTTCTGGAAAATGATTCAGGATCACAAGGTCACCACCTTCTACACCGCCCCCACTGCGATCCGCTCACTGATCAAGCTCGGTGGCGATCTGCCCAAGCAATACAACCTCAGCAGCCTGCGTCTGTTGGGCAGCGTGGGTGAGCCGATCAACCCTGAAGCCTGGATGTGGTATTACACCGTTGTCGGCCAGTCACGTTGCCCCATCGTGGACACCTGGTGGCAGACCGAAACCGGCTGCCACATGATCTCGCCGCTGCCCGGCGCTATTCCCGCCAAACCCGGCTCCTGCACCCTGCCCCTGCCCGGCATCATGGCCACCATCGTGAACGAATCCGGCGATGAAGTGCATGACCAGCATGGCGGCTTCCTCGTTATCAAGCGCCCGTTCCCCTCGCAGATCCGTACCATCTGGGGCGACCCTGAACGTTACAAGAAAGCTTACTTCCCGCCTGAAATGCAGGGTGCCTACCTGGCGGGCGACTCTGCCCACCGCGATGCAGACGGCTATTTCTGGATCATGGGACGTATTGACGACGTGCTCAACGTCTCCGGCCATCGTCTGGGCACCATGGAAATTGAATCCGCTCTGGTCGCCAATCCCATGGTCGCCGAGGCTGCCATAGTGGGGAAACCGCATGAAATCAAAGGCGAAGCGGTCGTTGCCTTCGTCGTGTTAAAAGGCGAACGCCCCAAAGACAGCGCAGGCATCAAGAAAATTGCAGAAGAGTTGCGCAACTGGGTAGGCAAGGAAATTGGACCCATTGCCAAGCCGGATGAAATTCGCTTCGGCGATAACTTGCCCAAAACGCGTTCCGGCAAAATCATGCGCCGCTTGCTGCGTGCCATCGCCAAAGGCGAGGAAATCACCCAGGACATTTCAACGCTGGAAAATCCAGCCATACTGGAACAACTGAAAGAAGTCATCAAGTAATTCATGGATGGATCTAGTGACGACATATACCGAAGCTTAGTCTCGCAGCAGCATGCCGCCAGCATGTTGCGGTGGAGTAAGCTCCGGAATTCGTCGTCACCAGGAAATCCCACGCACTTGACAGACAGGCAAATTAGTCCAAGAATGTACACCCTATGAAAGCAATCAAGCATTCCCTGCCAATTCGAGTCCCTGCCATGCCACGAGCATGGTGTGTGTCTCATGGTCTGTGCCTGCTGGAATTGCTCCGATGATTTAGCTTCCCTCCTTAGCATTCCAAAAGGCCACAGATTCACTTCTGTGGCCTTTTTTATTTTCCATGCTTTTTATAAGGATCAAATCATGTCAGTACCTGCCGCCTATCTGTCCATCATTCTTATCTGGTCCACCACGCCACTCGCCATCCAATGGAGCGGCACCGGCGACGGATTCCTGTTTCCCGTGATGGCGCGCATGGCGATAGGCCTGGCAATTTGCGTGCTGCTGCTGGGCATACTCAGATTGAGGATGCCGTGGCACCGTGAAGCAAGAATGACCTACCTGGCCGCAGGTCTGGGAATATTCGGCACAATGATTTGCGTGTATTGGGGCGCCCGCTATATTTCATCCGGTCTGGTGGCCCTGCTGTTTGGCCTGACCCCTATATTCACCAGCATTGCTGCAGCATTCTGGCTGAATGAACGCGGTTTTTCCCCCAGCAAAGTCGTCGGTACGGTGTTGGGCTTGCTGGGCCTGGCGGCGATATTCGGCTCAGGCCTGTCGCTGGGCGACCATGCCATAGCAGGCATAGTTGTGGTGCTGGTGGCGGTAGTTGTGCAATCGATGAGCCTGGTATGGGTAAAGCGCATCGGAGCGAGCATACCCGCCATGGCGGTCACCAGCGGTGCCATGATGATAGTCGCACCGCTCTTTCTGCTTATCTGGGCAATCTTCGATGGAGCGTTGCCGCTGTCAGTCTCGCCACGTGCCAGCTGGTCGATTGTTTATCTCGGCGTATTCGGTTCGGTGCTGGGCTTCAATTTCTATTTCTATGTGATCAAACGCATGGAAGCTGGACAAATCGCACTGATCACGCTGATCACCCCTGTCAGCGCGCTGTTGCTGGGTCAGTATTTGAATGGCGAGAAAATTCAGGCGGGAGTCTGGCTGGGAGCAGCCTGTGTTTTATGCGGCCTGTTATCCCATCAATGGCAGGTCTTGTCGTTCGGGCTGCGGCGTGCGACGGCAGCAAGATAATGGCAGCTCACAGTGCAAGCGGCCGAGGCTGGTCTACCCAGCCGTCAATGGCGGCCTGCGCGCCTTGCGGATCGTTGTGCCAAGCGTCAAGCAACTGCATTGCTACAGCCTGCCAGTGCGTGCGCCCGGCTTCAGCCGCCGCCAGCAACAAGCTCGTATCGCCGCTTTTTCGCCAATGCTCATATGCCATTACCAGTTGCGGGAATAGTGAGCGGCGCAGGCTTTCAAGATTGGCAAAGTAGAAATGGATCGAGCAGGTTTGCTCGCGCTTTATCAGCTCGGGTAGTGTGGAAAGGCAATCGGCCAGATGGTCGCGCACCGAGCGTGCCATGAAAATGGCGCGACGGCTGCTGAACGACAACAACATATCGCGCCATGCTGGCCCCAATATTGGCTCCGCCATTGCCTCGCCAATCTCGTGCAGAATGAGCACTTCACTTTCCTGTTCAGCCATGCGCGGCAGCAAGGTGGTTTTATCGCCCTGCATTCCGTAGCAATCTATCGCAGATTTTAATGCGCCATCCGCTTCATGCACCGACCAGATTTCAATTTTTTCCGCCAGCCAGCGTTGCAGCGCGTCAGTGCGCAGAAACATCGTATTTTCGCGCAGTGCCGCCGGGAACGCGGTGATATCACGCGCATATTCACACCCCGACACGCGCAGTGTCAGCCCGTGAATTTGTTCACTGCGGAGGAGCTGCGCGAGAAAGAAATGCGGCTTTCCCCAGCGCCCGAGTCCGCCGCCATACACCAGACCATGGGGCGCCAGCGCTTTGTTGATGGCAGCATTGTCGAATGGATCATATTCACGGTTGGCAATAGGAATCGGGCTGTAGTCCAGTTCCTCCATCGTCTCCCAGAACATTTCGCGCTGCACCAGCCACTGGCTGAGATCAGCCTGCACCAGAGGATAGGAAGGTGGAAATTCATTCTCCCAGATATACAGCTCACGCATGCCCAGCAGGTAATTGCACATCGACATTTCGCGTGCGTGGCGCGCATCTGCAATATGGCAATTGGTCTGCACAACCTCTATCGTTTTCTGAAAATCTCGCATGGTTGCCTCTTTGAATGCTCTTGATCAGTTCTTTATGATGGGTCTGCGCGACAATGCAATGCAATACGCTGATTTAATTAAATATATTTATGGCGCACCGCATGACGCAGGCAGTGTTACTCGGCCAATGGACGCTTCTTGCGCACTTCGCAGGCCACGACCGATTGAACAATTTTGGAGTACGGAAGCTCGTCCAGGCTGCCGAATTTTATTCGTGCTTTAGCGACCAATGCGGAGACATCGACGACCTCTTCCGAACCGTCCACTTCGAGTTGCAGGCCCTGCAATCCGCCGCACTGGACACGCATTTCAGGCCCATGCGGCAACGGTGGAGTGACGTGTGTGAGCTTTAGCGCAAACGCTGAATTCTGCCGCAGCAGATCCAGTAACTCACCGCACTGTTCGCGTTCGGTTTCGACACTGCAGGCGACCATTTCTCTTTCGGCAGCGTAAAGCTTGATGACCTTGGAGCAGGCACAATGACGGCTGAGTATCACCTTACCGAAGGCGCATGGCTTCGGGTTGATGCTTCCCAATGCGTGCATGAAGGCGATCTCGTCCATTTACGCTACCTCTTTCATTTATTGCGACCAATCTTCACACAATGCTTTTAGTCGTCGCCAAGCTCTGGCAACGGCTCGCGCACCTGCATCAGCAAATCTTCGGCCTGCAATTCATTTTCAGCAAAAATCATTTTGACATTGCATTGTTCAGTCAATGCAAGCTCTTTGCGCAGCAATTTGCTCCGATCCGCACCCTGCCTGTATACATCATGCTGTTCGATTTTTTCTACCCGTTTCATCGGAAATTCAAAAATTTTATAAATATAATATGGCATTGCACTTTCCTTTATAGGCAGAATTTAATTTCTGCGCGATGATAAAACTCAGGATGAACAGCTTACCTCAATATGGCGTGCCCAGTCCGGTGCTAGTGCTGCATAACTTTCCATTTCCGGCTGTTCATCGAAGGGATGGGCAAGCAAATGCAGCAGGCGATCCACTTCGGAATAATCACGCTCTTTCTCGGCTTTACTGATGGCAATTTGCGCCAGATAGTTGCGCAAGATGTATTTTGGATTGGCTTTGTCCATGCGCTCTTTGCGTTCGGCGTCCGTAGTACCCTCTGCTTGCAGGCGTGTACGATACAAACCAGCCCACTCATCGAACGCTGCGCGGTCAATAAACTGGTCGCGCAGCACGCTGTTCTTGTCGCCAATCGCTGATTTGAAATTGCTCAAACTGCGAAACAGATTGGTAAAGTCCAGCTGGCTTGCCTGCATCATTTTCAGCAAAGGTTCTATAAGCGCATAGTCTTGCAGACCGGCATAGGTAAGCCCAAGCTTCTGGCCCATCAATTTCACATAGTGCTCGGAGTAAATGTCACTATAAGAATCGAGCAACTCCTCGGCTTGCGCAATCGGTATAAGCGGAGTCAACGCTTGCGCCAGGGCACTGAGATTCCACAGGCCAACTTGCGGTTGCTCGCTGTACGCATAACGTCCGCCATGATCAGAGTGATTGCAGATGTAGCCCGGGTTATAGCTTTCCATAAAGCCGAACGGACCATAGTCGAATGTCAGCCCGAGTATCGACATGTTGTCGGTGTTCATCACGCCGTGTGAAAAACCCACCGCCTGCCACTGCGCCATCAGTTGCGCGGTACGCACCAGCACTTCTTGCAGGAAGCGCGGATATTTATCCGGCGCATCGACCAGGTGCGGAAAATGCCTGGCAATCACATAGTCGGCAAGCTGCGCGACCTGCGCATGCTGGCCGCGATGGTAGAACACTTCGAAGGAACCGAAGCGCACATACGACGGGGCAATGCGGGTAACGACCGCGGCCGTTTCGACCGTCTCGCGATAAACCTCTTCATCGCTCCCCACTATACACAGAGCACGCGTGGTGGGAATGCCCAGGCCATGCATCGCTTCCGAGCACAGATATTCGCGGATGCTGGAGCGCAGCACGGCACGGCCATCGCTATTGCGCGAATAGGGTGTCGGGCCGGCGCCTTTCAGCTGAACATCCCAATACTCGCCCGCACTATTCTTGATTTCACCCAGCAATATCGCACGTCCATCCCCCAGCTGGGAAACGAAGTGCCCGAACTGGTGCCCGGCATAAAGCATGGCCAACGGTTCGCTCCCGGGCAGCAAGCGATTGCCGATAAAACACTGCGCAAATTCATCGCGTGCCGCTTCCGTAATAGACAGATCAATCAATTTCGCAGCTTTCGCATTGAAGCTGACCAGATAGGGTTTGGCTAACGGCGTAGGATTGATGCGGCTGTAAAAAGACGCGGGCAGGCAGGAAAAAGTGTTATCGAAATTCAGCTGATCGAGTTTTCTCATGGCGATAGTCTCTGAAATATCCGCAATACAAACACCCGACCCAGCCTGAATGTAGCAGCGGGGTTTATACGCAGCCGGTTGGTTTGGGCATGCCACCATATTTGGTAATTGGTTTCATCGGACCTGTCATCCACAGTTCGAATACTTCCTTCTGGTCCTCACCTACAAATTTGGCGAATTTGCGGATAGGCGGTACCGAGCCGAATTCCTCAAAATATTCGCGGGCCTTCATGATTTGTTCCCATTTCTTTTCATTCAGCTCATAAGCATCTGCTTCGGCCATCGCACGGCCAATTTCGGGAGTCCATATATTCATATCGACGAGATAACCGTCACCATCACGTTTTGGGAGATCCATTTTTTTACCTTTCATAACAAACATTAGCTACTGGAAAATCTGCAAATTTCACCAGCACAAACTGGGTGAGACATTTATGCAGGTGTGGCATTGGAACATACCATAGTAATTTAGTCAACAATTATTTACCCGCCAAAAATAAGGGCATAACCGTACACTCTTGGCGGCGGCCAACACCCGTAAAAAGCACAATTTATATGTCCGGTCTATACCGTCTGGCAAGACGCAATATCGGGTGCCGCTCCACACCTTTGCATGCACTCAACAAAATCTTCATAAAATAAATGCCATAATATTGAATGCATGGCGCTCATCTACAGCCATGTGCGACCAAGCATTCCGCGCTCTTGATGTCGCGGCCGCTGTCAAAACAGAATGCGAATTAAATTGGAAACAAGCATGAAACAAATCATTAGCGTCGCCCTGCTCATTTGGGTATGGACGGCAACAAGCTGGATGCAGGCAGCTCACGCAGAGGGACTGCCAGTTGTGCGGGATTTTACGATTGAAGCAAAAGAGTCGAAGCACAAACAGGCACCCATTTTGGTGCTGTTCATGAGCCAAACCTGCCCTTATTGCGAGCAGGTATTGGAAGAGTTTCTCCTGCCGATGCAACGCAACCCGGACTATGCAGGCAAAGTAATATTGCGCCAGATTGATATCGGCAGCAGCAATAAATTGGTCAACTTTAATGGAAAGATCACGACGCAAAGCGTGTTCGCCAAAGCGCACAATGTTTGGGCTGTGCCCACAGTGGTGCTTTTCGACAGCAAGGGGCGCGAATTAACAAAAATTATTGGTTTGCTTACCCTGGATTTCTATCTTGCCTATCTCGACAATGCCATCAACGAATCTCAGGCAAAGATAAAGGCCAATGCCATGTAGCCTCCCTGAGTTCATGGTGCCGGTTTCATGCATCTTGGAGCCGACACTCTCACCCGCCGGCTCGGAAAACGATGTTACGCCGATTCCACCGCTAACGATCACAACCGGGCTCATCTGATTCTTCTCCCCGGGTAAAGTTTACCTCCAAGCACTGTGAATCAAGCATGAGCGGCTTGCGCGATTTTTCTTAACTCACGAATTCTAACAACGGCTTCTCCGCGCAAAGGAAAATGCATCACGAAGATCTTCGCGCCATTGATGCTAGTCTGCCAGCCAAACGAGAAATTTTTTGATCCGCTATATTTCTCATACGTGATTCTTCCGATAAAACAGACTACTCTTGGCATCTCGGTCCTGATTATGCGTGAAATTTTTTTGCGTCCCGGCAACTCCTCGCCTTTCTCAAGTTCGGAAACAGTGCGCGTCGGCCGATCGATAATATTCACGAATCCCAATCGATACACCGCATTCAACTTCTTTGTGTAGATCCGTCTTAACGATTCATCATCTCGAAGTTCGTCTCTTTTTTCCTTGATAATTCCCGCGTCTGAAAGAAGGTACCAAAACGACTTGTTATTGGAAAACGGCACGCCCCGCTCAAACGATCCGAAATGAGGATTAATGCCCACGAAAAGTATCTTCGCCTGCTTGTATGAATAACGGATCATGTTTTAGGTTACAGGAAATGCGGGCTGTCCTTCCCTTACTTCTTGAAATGGATTATCAAATATAATCAAATCAATAGCGCTTTAGCTCGCGCGCAGACGTTGTCGACGGTGAAGCCGTATTCACGCAGCACGACTGCAGCCGGAGCGGAAGCACCGTAGCGCTCCACACTGAGCATGTCACCACAAGCACCAATGTAACGATCCCAGCCTTGCGCCACACCCAGCTCAACCGCGAGCCGCGCGCCGACCGAGGGTGGCAGCACCGCATCGCGTTCGGCTTGCGGCAAGGCCTCGAACAACTCCCAGCTCGGCATTGACACGCAGCGCACGGCGATGCCTTGCTGTTGCAGTCGTTCTGCCGCCGCCACGATCAGGCCGACTTCAGAGCCGCTGGCGAGCAGGATCAGTTCTGGCTTGCCACTCGGTGCATCACTCAACACATAGGCGCCACGGCGCAATCCATCCGCCGCGGCGTAGCGGCTGCGATCAAGCGTGGGCAGATCCTGCCGGGTCAGCACCAGCAGCACCGGCCGGTTCCGCGTCTCCAGCGCGACGCGCCAGGCGACCGCGGTTTCGTTGGCGTCGCCGGGGCGGATCACGATGAGGTTCGGCATCGCACGGAGACTCGCAAGTTGCTCCACCGGCTGATGCGTGGGGCCGTCCTCGCCGACTGCGATGCTGTCGTGTGTAAACACATGCACGATATGCAGCCCCATCATTGCCGCCAGCCGGATAGCCGGACGCATGTAGTCGGAGAAAATCAGAAAGGTCGAGCCGTAAGCAATAAAACCGCCGTGCGCGGCGAGGCCGTTGACGATGGCACCCATCGCGTGTTCGCGCACGCCGAAGTGCAGGTTGCGTCCGGCATGGCTCCAGCCTGCGCTATCGGAACCTTGTTGGTCCGTGTTTTTTTCCGCAGGAGAATTGAAATCACCCATGCCTTTCAAGGCCGTTTTCGTCGATGGATCGAGATCGGCCGAGCCGCCGCTCAGCGCCGGCAGCCTGGGCGCAATGGCGTTCATCACCTTGCCGGATGCGTCACGCGTGGCAAGGCCTTTGGCGTCGGCTTGAAATACCGGGATGTCCGCATCCCAGCCCGGCGGCAGTTCGTCGCGCAGGCGGTACCCAAGCTCCTCTGCCGCCTCTGGCCATGCCTTGGTGTAGGCGCTCAGCGACGAGTTCCACGCCGCCTCGTCCTGCGCGCCGCGCTCCACCGCCTCGCGGAAATGCGCCAGCGCCGCCTCTGGTATCAGGAACTCCGGCTCGGTCGGCCAGCCCAGTGCCTGCTTGGTCTTGCGCGCATCGTCCAGGCCGAGTGGGGAGCCGTGCGCCTTGAAGCTGTCCTGCTCGGGCGAGCCGAAACCGATATGGGTACGCACCAGGATCAGCGACGGCCGCGAGGTTTCAGCGCGTGCGGCGGCCAGCGCGGCGTCGATCGCGGCAAGGTCGTTGCCGTCCGCCACCGATACGGTGTGCCAGCCATAAGCCTCGAAGCGCAGTGCGCGATTCTCGGAGAAAGTGATGTCGGTGCCGGCGGACAGGGTGACGTGGTTGTCGTCATAGAGGCAGGTGAGCTTGCCGAGCTTGAGATGACCAGCCAGCGAGGCCGCTTCGGAGGCCACGCCCTCCATCAGGTCGCCATCACTGATGAGGGCATAGGTATGGTGATCGATGAGAGCGTGACCGGGCCGGTTGTAGCGAGCCGCGAGTTGTGCCTCCGCAATCGCCATGCCCACCGCGTTGCCGAAACCCTGTCCCAGCGGCCCGGTGGTAATTTCCACGCCGGGCGTATATCGGTGCTCGGTGTGCCCCGGTGTCTTGCTGCCCCATTGGCGGAATTGACGGATATCATCCAGAGAAAGATCGTAGCCACTCAGATGCAGCAGACTGTAGAGCAGTGCCGAGCCGTGTCCGGCCGAGAGCACAAAGCGGTCGCGATTGAACCAGTGCGTGTTTTGCGGGTTGTACCTGAGCCAGCGCGTCCACAGCACATAAGCCATCGGTGCGGCGCCGAGCGGCAGACCCGGATGCCCGCTGTTGGCCTTTTGCACCATGTCCACCGACAGGAAGCGCAGAGTGTTGATGCACTGCTGGTCGAGCGGCGATGCAACTATCATGGCCAGTCTCCGCCCGGAAGATTCTGCGGTGGCTTTCATCATTTATCCTTTTTCAATATTGGATTGTGCCAGCTGCCGTCTGCAGCGATGAGTGCATCAGCCTGTTTCGGTCCCCAGCTGCCGGGCTTGTAGGGATATACCGGGCGCGGAATATCAAGCACGGGATCGACCACTGCCCATGCGGCCTCAATCGCATCCTCGCGCGTGAACAGCGCGCCGTCGCCGGCCATTGCATCCGTTAACAGCCGCTCATAAGGTGATTGCTCGATCGGTTGTTCATCCAGCAGAAAGAGCTCGCGCTGGTCGCCGACAAATTCCTTGCCCGCGCGCTTGACGCGGGCAGCGAGTGCAACGGCTGTATTTGGGGAGAGACGAAAGCGCAGATAATTCGCGTGCCCGTTCTCCGGTGCTGAATCGTCAAACAGCTTTTGCGGCGGCGGCTTTAATTCAACCAGCACTTCGGCCGCGCTGACAGCCATACATTTGCCGGAACGCAGATACCATGGCACCCCCTGCCAGCGCCACGAATCGATATGCAACCTTAACGCGCAGAACGTTTCGACTTCGGATTTTTTTGCCACGCCGTGCTCTTTGCGGTAGCCGGCATACTGGCCGCACACCATGTCATCCGGCTGCAGCGGGCGCATCGCCTGGAACACCTTGGATTTTTCGTTGTGCACCGCGCCATAACCCTGAAACGCCGGAGGCTCCATGGCCAGCAGCGCGACGATCTGGAACAGGTGATTCTGGATCACGTCGCGCAGACACCCCGCACTTTCGTAAAATTCGCCGCGTCCCTTTACGCCGAAATCCTCGGCGAGGGTGATCTGCACCCTGGCAATATTGTTACGGTTCCAGATCGGTTCGAGAAAGGAATTGGCAAAGCGGAAATAGAGGATATTCATGATCGCCTCTTTGCCGAGATAATGGTCGATGCGGAAAATCGAGTCTTCCGGAAATACCGACAGCGCAATGCTGTTGAGTTCCCTCGCCGAGGCCAGGTCGCGTCCGAACGGCTTTTCGACGATGACGCGCGCCTGCTCTGCCAAACCTGCCGCGGCCAGGCCCTTGATCACGGTTGAGAACAGTACGGGTGGAATGGCGAGGTAATGTGCAGGGCGCCAGGCATCGCCCAACGCCTGCTTGAGCGCCATGAAGGTATCCGGGTCGCTGTAATCACCGCCCACATAGCGCAGCAGGGAAAGCAAGTGGGCCAGGGCGTTACGGTCATCAATCTTGCCGGCTTGCTTGATGCTGTCGCTGGCATGTTTGCGCAGTTGCGCCACATTCCAATTCGAGCGGGCAACACCCACGACCGGTACCTTGAGCACCCCGCGCTTGGCCATTGCATACAGCGCAGGAAAAATCATCTTGTGGGTCAGGTCACCGGTCGCGCCAAAGATCACCAGCGCATCGGCAGAAGTGTTGCGGCAATTGCTCATTTCACCATCCCTTTTCCTTCCCATCATGCGCGCAACATGGAGTATGTACGCTGGCGCACGCAAGGCGGAAGACATGCGCTGCTGCAATGTCGATATGTCGCCGCAACAGGGCCATCACCACGGCGGGTGCAACGGCCTTATCGTTGGTGGATTGGAGGCCAATTCATGTCGTTTGATTTTCATCAGGAGTGGATATTTATGCCCCCTTCCAGACAAAAATTGCATCGCTACTGCACCAAAGCAGAGCTTCAGGAATTCACCCTAACGATCTCACCCAGATGCGTCAATACGGTTGATTGCCTATATATTTTTCTGGAGGTCTGAGAAGCGCGCTTACGATAATTGATTTCGTGGCGCCGAAAATAATCAATTAGCAGGTCAAATTATTTTCAGGAAAAACGCTGTTACTTCTTGCAGCGTCCTTCTTTGTTGTCCACTTCAAAACCAGAAGCGGGACTATTGAAGTTGACGTTCGCGTTAAAACTGGGCGCGGTTTCAGGGCAATTTTTTTTGGCCACTTTGATACAGGCAGCCATGCACTGTTTCATGTCGCGCGTTGAAGCACCACAATCAAGTTGCGTAGGCTCGGGAGACGAAGCCCCTTCGTAAAATACGAAGGCTTTGCAAGAGTTCTCCGCCAGTGCCGAGTTAACCGCAAGGCAGAAAAACATCCCCGATATCACGCTAAATAATAATTTCATTTGCTTCCTCCTGGTCAATTTGATGTGATAATTTTGTTGCACAGTGACAAAAGCATGTCGGGCATTCTAATCCCCCCTCGTGCTTGCCCGCAAACAATTCAGTGAAGCTGCGCATGCAACTTCTTCCAGACTTGCTCATGCGAACTTCATACATAAAGTTTTGAAAGACTTGCACGTATCCTGACGCGCTAACAACGCCTCAACCAATTCTCGGTTGCGTGCTTTGTTACTCCGTCGCTTAATTTTTTCCGCCCGCCTCAACAGGCGCTTGTGGGTGGATCAATTCCTCGGCTTCCCTGGCCGTCAGGTATTTCCAGGGCAACGGCATGAGTCCCGGCACGCGGGCGATGTAATCCTGATACCGTTTTCCATACTGGGTGATGAGCTTGCGCTCCTCGAGCCGAGAGCCGACGACGAAATAGAGGGTGATGGCTGCCGCCGAGACCAGCAGCGGTGCGTTCATGTCGCGCGTCCAGACCAGCACCAGGCCGAAGCAGTACCACGGGTGCCGGACGAAGCGGTGGAAGACGGAAAGGGTGAAGGTCTGGCTGTCGTCGCCGGCGTGTTGTTTTAGCTGGCTGAGTCCCAGGAATTCGCCCATGTCGTAAAAGCGGGTCGAGACAAAAAATCCTAGTAGCGCAGCGAGCGCGAGGCCATTGGCAACCCAGGCCAGTGCGCCCGTCCAGCGCCACAGCCAATCGCCCGCCGTGCTGTACACCAGCCACAGCACCGGCAGCAGGGCCACCACCGAGAACACGTTGTAGGCGACCCGGTAGCCGGGCATGAGGTGTGGCCAGCGGCTGTTTACCCAAGTCTTGGTGGAAGTGGCGGCCAGCAATGAATGCAGTGCGAAGTATGCGCACCACGCAAGGGCGATTTCGGCAAGTCTCATAAGGCGTCCAGGAAAATTTCGCGAACGGGCATCATACCTCAACCACGTGTAGGGTGCGCCGTGCGCACCATGGTGCGTATGACGCACCCTCCCCCCGTCTGCAGATTAATCCGCCGTTCACAAACCCTCTTATTGAGGAACGTAAAAGTAACTGACATCCCTACACCCGTTCATGGTGAGCTTGTCGAACCATAAGAAGCCGCTTCGTTGCTGCAAATCGACCTTCGACAAGCTCAGGACGAACGGTGTTGAAATGTGCCAGTCATTTATCCAAGCATCAATAATAAGCACGCCCGATGCAATCATTTGGTGCCTACCAGGTTCAGCTTTGGTGCGAGCCGCGCTTGTGCATACGGAATAAATGATTTAGCCATTTCCATAAAACTTCAATATAAACAAACCGTAATCGAGCTTTCCCAAGCAACTGGCATCGTTGTTGCTTAGTCATCCATGAATATTACGAATATTCACAACCGTATTACCGATGACTACTAGGAGACAAGCATGAATGAAATTAAACGCAGTAAGACGATGAAGCATTTGATGGCGGGTGCGCTGATAACGATCGCAGCCTTTTGTTCTGTTCCTGCATTGGCGGCGCAGCCATTGAAGGTTGGCTATAGCGACTGGCCGGGCTGGGTAGCCTGGCAGGTGGCGATTGATAAGGGCTGGTTCAAGGAAGCCGGTGTGGATGTGAGTTTCGAATGGTTTGACTATTCCGCCTCAATGGAAGCCTTTGCCGCCGGCAAGATCGACGCGGTCACCATGACCAACGGTGATGCGCTGGTAACGGGTTCAGGCGGTGCGAAAAGCATGATGATCATGCTGACAGATTATTCAAACGGCAACGACATGATTATTGCCAAGCCCGGCATCAAATCACTGAAAGACCTGAAGGGTAAAAAAGTAGCGGTCGAACCCGGTCTGGTGGAACACCTGCTGTTGTTGAATGGCCTGAAAAAAGTCGGCATGAAAGAATCTGATGTCACGCTGGTCAATGCCAAGACCAATGAAATGCCGCAGGTGCTCGCTTCTGCGGATATCGCCGCAGTGGGTGCCTGGCAGCCAATCGCCGGCCAGGCAATGACCGCGGCGCCCGGCTCCAAGCCAATCTACACCTCGGCCGACGAACCCGGCCTGATCTACGACGCGCTGGCGGTTAATCCGGCCAGTGTGAAAGCCCGTCGTGCCGAGTGGCAAAAAATCGTGAAGGTGTGGGACCGTGTCGTCAAATACATCGATGATCCAAAAACACAGCCCGATGCGCTCAAGATCATGTCTGCCCGTGTAGGACTGACACCGGAAGCCTATTTGCCGCTGCTGAAAGGCACCAAGCTGCTGAGCCTGAGCGATGCGAAAAAGATCTATGTCAAAAGCCCGGGCTTTAACTCTATCTACGGCTCATCCAAAACAGCGGATAGCTTCAACGTGGCGAATGGCGTCTACAAGGCAGCTGAAAACGTAGACAGCTACATCGATCCGTCTTTCACCAACGCCAAGTAAGCGAGGCTCACTGTGACATACGGCACTGGAATGCGTAGTTCTGCACAATGGCTGGCAAAGTATCTGTTGTCGCGCAAACAAACGCTGCTGGTGTTGAGCTCATTCCTGTTGCCGTTATTGCTGTGGAGCGCAATCAGTTACCTGCCCTTCGTCTGGCATCCGAAGATTCTTATCGGAGAGCCGGGCGGCGTTGATTATTTTCATGCCGGCATGCTGGTGGACAAAAGCCTGTTCTACGATGAACTCGCCAGCATGCAGGCACAGCAACTCCCCCTACCCAGGGGGGAGTCTGCCAACCCTATTTATTTGCCCGCTCCGCATGAGGTGGCAAAAGCTTTTTACACCGCATTCAGCAAACAGCCGGAACAAAAAGACCTGCCCTGGTTGCACCAGAGCTTGTGGCACAGCATCACCATTATTTTCTGGGGATTTTTAATCTCCTCGCTGATCGGTATCCCACTGGGCATACTGGCCGGCACCTATTCCAGCATGGCGCGCCTGAGCGAGCCATTCATCGAGTTTTTCCGTTACCTGCCTGCACCCGCCTTCGGTGCATTGGCAGTGGCCGTGCTCGGCATCTACGACTCGCCGAAAATCGCCATCATCGTCATCGGCACGCTGTTCCAGCAAGTGCTGATCGTGGCCAACACCACGCGCAAGCTCGACCCCACCATCATCGAGGCCGCACTCACGCTGGGCACCAGCCGCCTGCGCCTGCTCACCAAAGTGGTGGTGCCTGGCATCATGCCCGACCTGTTTCGCGACCAGCGCATCCTGCTGGGCTGGGCATGGACATACCTGATTGTGGCCGAGCTGATCGGCACCAGTTCCGGCATCACCTGGTTCATCACGCAACAGGCACGCTACCAGCATTTCGATGCGGTTTACGCCGCCATCATGATGATAGGCATTATCGGATTCGGCACCGACATCCTGTTGGGACGCCTTGGACGCCGGCTGTTTCCGTGGGACCGCAGCCAGAAGAAAGAATGATCATGAACAAGCAAACCAGCCATACCGACTACCTGACGCAATCCGCTGCGGTGCGTGCCCGCTTCGACACCATCAGGCAGCGTGACGTGATTCTGGAAGTCAAAAAATTGGGCAAAAATTACACCTCGGCACAGGGCGAAGTGGAAGCACTGCGCGATATCAATTTCAAGATACACCGCCGCGAAATCATCTGTGTCGTGGGCCCATCCGGCTGCGGCAAATCCACCCTGGCAAGAACACTCGCCGGGCTGGAGCAGCACAGCGCGGGCGAGGTGCTGATCGACGGCAAGCCGGTGAACGGCCCGGGCCAGGACAGAGGCATGGTGTTTCAGGGCTACTCGCTGTTCCCGTGGCTGACGGTAAAAAAGAACGTCATGTTCGGCCCCGAGATGAACGGTGCAGACCGCAACGAGGCCGAGCGCGATGCGCTGCTGTGGCTGGAGCTGGTGGGCCTGAGCAAGTTTGCCAATGCTTACCCGCACCAGCTTTCCGGCGGCATGCGCCAGCGCGTGGCCATCGCCCGCGCGCTGGTGAACCAGCCGCGCATTCTGCTGATGGATGAACCCTTCGGCGCACTCGATGCGCAAACCCGCATCAAGATGCAGACGCACTTGCTGGATATCTGGCGCAACGTGGATATCACCATTGTGTTTATCACGCACGATCTGGACGAGGCCATTTTTCTGGCCGACCGCATCCTGGTGTTGAAAGCCCATCCCGGTGAAGTGCAGGAAATGATCGAAGTGCCGGTGCCGCGTCCGCGCTCCCCCGCGCAATTTGGCGGACCCGAGTTTCGCGCCACCAAACAGCGTCTGGAACAACTGATCCACCCGCCCGTGACGCCCGAAGAAAATGAAGAGGAGAAAGCGATCAAGCCGCACCTCATCCGCTTCACCCACGTAACCGACAATGTGGAGTAAAAAATATGCGCTGGTCTGAACTCACCTGGGCTGAAATTCCCGCCGTGCTGGCTGCGGCAAAGCATGCCGCCATCCTGCCGGTGGGCGCCACCGAGCAGCACGGCCCGCATCTGGGGTGCGGTGTAGATTTCGTGATTGCCGAAGAACTGTGTCTGGCCGTCTCGGAAAAAACACAAGTGCCGGTGCTGCCCACGCTGCCTTACGGCTGTTCGCTCGGGCACAGCCAGCGCTGGCCCGGCACCCTCTCCGTGCAACCCGTCACGCTGATCGAGCTGGTCAAGCAGATCGGCGACTGGGCCTATCACAGCGGCGTGCGCCGTCTGTTTATCGTGAATGCGCATGTCACCAACGCCGCGCCCTTGCGCTGCGCACTGGAAATGCTGCGCGCCGAACACGACGGGCTGATGGTGACGGTGATCAACAGCGCCACCCTCAGCAAGCGCGTGCGGCAGTTTCATTTTGCCGACGCGGACGACTGGCATGCCAACGATGCCGAGACTTCGCTGATGCTGGCGATCGCACCCAGGCTGGTGCGCCCCGAGCTGTGCGCCGCAGCCGACGATCCCGACCGCACTGCTCATTGCATCTTCCCGCACCCGGTCAACCGCACCAGCCTGAACGGCGTCACCGGCAAGCCGAGCGCGGCGACTGCAGACAAAGGCAAGCACGGCTTTGACATGATGGTGGAGGATTTAAGCGCCGTCATTTTGCAGGGCCTGAGCGAAACGCCGCCGCTGGATTATTGCTACCACTCGCATTTTGACGATGCCGCGTAAGCAGCTCATAAATTATTAACCACACCCCAACCTAAAGGAATTGCAATGAGCACCAACGAAAAAGTCACCAAGCTGCAAAAGGAACTGTCCGACAAAGGGGTCAAGTATTGCATCGGTGCCTACGTGGATATCCACGGTGTACCCAAGGCCAAGGTGGTGCCTATCGACCATCTCGGCCACATGGCCAAGGGCTCGGAGCGTTACACCGGCTATGCGCTGGACGGCCTCGGCCAGGCACCCAACGACGACGAACTGACCTCGGTGCCCGATCTCGACAGCGTGATCCAGCTGCCGTGGGAACCGAAGATCGCGTGGATGGCGGCAGACAACCACTTCCAGGGCAAGCCCTACCCGCTGAACACCCGCGTAGCGCTGAAGAACCAGCTGGCCAAGGCGGCCGAGCTGGGTTACGGCATGAACCTCGGCATCGAGTGCGAAATCTTTCTGCTGAAGCAGGATGCGGAGGGCAAGCTGTCGGTACCGGATGCCGAGGACAAGCTCACCAAGTCTTGCTACGACGTGCGCGGCTTCACCAACAGCTTCAGCTGGCTGGACAAGATGGCCAGCGCCATCAACGGCCTGGGCTGGGACCTGTACTCCTTCGACCATGAAGATGCCAATGGCCAGTTTGAATTCGACTTCAACTATGCCGACGCCGTGACCAGTTGCGACCGCCTGATTTTCTTCCGCTACATGGCCAAGCATTACGCCAAGGAACAAGGCCTGCTCGCCACCATGATGCCCAAGCCCTTTGTCGACAAGACCGGCAATGCCGCGCACTTCAACATGTCGCTGTACGACCTGAAAAGCGGCAACAACCTGTTTGCCTGCGACCCCAAGGATGACCCGCGCGGCATTGGTCTGACCCCGCTGGGCTACATGTTCATCGGCGGCATCCTCAAGCATGGCCGAGCGCTGTGTGCGGTATTCGCGCCGACGGTCAACAGCTACAAGCGTCTGGTGCGCAGGGGCGCGATGAGCTACTTCACCTGGGCGCCGGTGTTCAACTCATATGGCTCCAACAACCGTACCAACTCGGTACGCGTTCCTGCCGGCGGTGGCCGCTGCGAATCGCGCAATGCCGATGGCGCGGTGAATCCGTATCTGGCAGCCGCACTGGTGCTTGCTGCAGGGCTGGAAGGCATACGTGAAGGCCTCGACCCCGGCAACCCCAACGAAGACAACCTGTACGACATTTCCGAAGCCGAGCGTGCCAAACGCGGCATCGAGTTCCTGCCACAAACCCTGCAGGAAGCCGTGGCCGCCTTTGCCGCAGACCCGCTGGTGGAGCAGGCGCTGGGCAAGGAACTGAAGAATGAGTTTATCCGCTACAAGACCGCAGAGTGGGAGGAATACCACCTCAGCGTGAGCAAATGGGAAGTGGAACGTTACAGCTATATGTTCTGAAATAGCGGCCATGAAAGCCAACAGCAAAGTGTCTATTCCGGTCAGCCGCGTCAGCATCTCGCTGCCGCCGCCGTTGCTGACCGAGCTCGACCGCATGGTGGCAAGCCGCGGCTATGACAGTCGTTCGCAGGCGATCGGCGAGATGGTGAATTACCAGCTCTCCGAACACAAGCGCACACTGGGAAATGAAGTGATGGTGGGCACCATCACCCTGCTCTACGACCGCCTGACCCGTGACTTGCAGAAAAACTTGGCCGACCTGCAATACCAGAATATCGATGAGGTCATCAGCTCACTGCACGTGCACCTCACCGAAGACCAGTTGCTGGAAGTGATACTGGTGCAGGGGCCGGCAGCCAAACTGCAGGAGGTAGCCAATGAGATGATCACCCTGCGCGGCATTATCACCGGGCGCTTGCAGCTGCTGGCTGCAGCCATTCCGCCGGTGCATCCCTTAACTGCAGCATAAATTCAAGCCACCGCAATACACCCAGGCCATGCGTTTACAGAGCATGTGCAGGCTTATCTGATATCAATTTTAAGCTATTGATTATATTCAATATTTAAGCGCGCACCAAAGGATGTTTTTACCCTGCTATCTTTTCATCATGCATGTGCAGGAGCAGCTCCTGTTTAATCTCAAGCAGCCGGGCTTTCATCGTCGCCTCATTTTTGCTGCCTATCCGCATCAGTATGCGCTGACCAATGGAAAGCGCTTCAAGCTCAGGGTCGGCAAATTGATAAAACACTTTTGGCCTGAGCAGTTTGACAGGCTCCGTGAGGTCTGGCGCCTCAAGCAGATCATCGATCACCTCTATCAAGCGATCATTGAAATAACTATTCGGGTAGCCCAGCTCTACGTATGCCTGTTGAAACAGCGGATAGAGGCGAACATACAGCCCGACTAATTTCTTGACATCGATGGCCTCGGCGATTTTCACATAAGGTGTGTAACGCGCCGCGTTCTTTGGGCTGATGCTTAACTCGCCGTCCTTCCCGGCAGTCATAAACTTGCCCGATGCCTGCTCGACCGGCAACAGCTTCATCGGCAATTTCATGCTCGGCAGGTTGTCTATCGTGGCCACAATATTGCGAATAATCCGCTCGGTATGAAACAACTTCATCAACGACTCATTGCCAATCAAACCGGCCAGGGCATCGAGCACAAAACTGTCGCTTTCGGCCAATTGCGGCAGCGGTGCTGCTGCAGGAGGGGTTTCAAGTATTTGACGCACTTCCGGCTTGGGTGCTGCAGCTATCGGCGGTGGGGGTGGCGGTGCTTGAACCGCCACCTCCGGCTCAATCTGCTGCAAGTAAATATATGCGGCAAGGCCACCGCCCAAGATGACAAGTGCCAAGGTTGCCTTCAATTGATTCTTGTTCATGAGCTAGCCCCAATTATTTTGCCGGTTAATATTATGCATCGAATATTATTTTGGGATTACATGCATTTAAACAAGCCCATCTGGATTTCAGGTCTGTAAATTCAGTTCGGCCAAATATTTTTCCCAAGTACAGATCAGCGGGAGATTAGGCTATACGAAGCAGTGATTGGCGTTAGGCAAGGGCAGGCAGTAGTTAATAACTAGATAGAGGCTCGACGTTCGTGGATGCAGCTGAGCAGTCACGGGGTCTTACATATTACATTAGCAAATTTGAATGTAGCTTGTAAGGCTTGACCCCGTGATTCGTTTTATGCATCTAATATTATTTTGGGATTAAATACAATAAAACAAGCCCATAAGAATTTTAGTTCTAGAAACTCAGTCGGCCAAGTATTTTCCCGACGTACAGCTCAGCGGATGATTAGCCTCTACGAAGCAATGTTTGGCGTTAGGCGGGGGCAGGCAGGATATCGCCGATGTAACAACAGCTGGGAATGAGCGCTTATCGGCCTGAGCAGGCATTTGCCACTATACTTTGGAAGTCCGCTTCGGTTCAACTCACGACCTTCACGTGCATCAGAAATCAGGCGGGAGCGATATAGCTGCTTATCAATGCCACTCATGCGCTGAAATCTGTTAGGATTCCTCGCAAAACAGCTAATCATTAATAGAGGCGTTAGGATGTCTTTGTTTATTTAAAGCTTAAAGCGTCTGCTCGCGTGCCAACTAAGTTGGTCGCGTATATAATTCACTAAAAGTTAGGCTATATGGTTAGGAATACTACTGCAACGTCTACTGCTGGTTTTGATGTAATGCCGACTACAGCACAAAGCGATCCCTCTAGCCCGCCTCTTACCCAAAGGGAGTTGGGTGCATATTACACTCCAAGTGTCCTTGCTTCACTTCTTGCCAAGTGGGCAATTCGCTCACGTAATGAGCATGTATTAGAGCCTGGATTTGGCGGTTGTGGCTTTCTTCAGGCGGCGGTAGACAGGCTATCTGAACTGGGTAGCTCATCCCCCAAGAATCAACTTTATGGTTGTGATATCGACCCACAAGCATTCGCATATCTTTCCGAAAAGCTGGGTATTTTGAGTATTGAGCGCCGTTACATACTTTCTGATTTTATTGCGGTATCCCCACAAAGCTTTTCTGCGCAAGCATTTGATGTAGTCATAGGAAATCCACCTTACGTCTCCCTACACAACATGTCTGCGAACCAGAAGGCTTCAGTTCAGGCATGGAAAGAAAAAACAGGAATTAAAATTAACGGCAGAGCCAGCTTATGGGCTTATTTCGTATTGCATGCCATGTCTTTCCTTAAACCCGACGGCAGGATGGCATGGGTGCTCCCTGGGAGTTTTTTGGAAGCGGATTATGCGACAAGCTTGCGTGAGGATATTGCCGCTCGCTTTGATGAGGTTATCGCTATTCAGCTAACTGAAAGAATGTTTCTTTCGGACGGCGTGGAAGAGCGGACAGTGATTCTGCTGTGTTCTGGCTTTGGTGGGTCATCTAAGGGCATTCAAAATAGCCACTGTACATCGGCGGATCAACTAGATAGTGTGATAGCTACCAAAAGCCAAGTTAATCCATCGCTGGATAAGCCAATCTCTCTGAAGCAATTACATACCGCTCTGGATGAAACAAGTATCTACGACACATTGTCCGCCAGTACAGACGTAGTGAGCCTGGGCGATCTGTGCAAGGTATTGATAGGCACTGTGACTGGCGCAAATCGATTCTTCATCATGTCTCCAAGTCGCGCCAAACTTCACAATCTTGGTGAACGTAACCTCAAGCCCATTCTTTCCAAATTCGCGCATATCCAAGGCACACAGATCAACGAAGTGGATATTGAGGACTGGCACTCTCAGGATAAGCCCTATTTACTATTTCATCTGCCTGACAAGCGGATGTCAGATGCTGCATCGAACTATGCGGCAATGTACCCAGATAGTGAACGCTTGAAAAATAGCACCTTTCGCCGACGGAAAGATTGGTTGAGAGCTGATGATGGGCGTATCCCACATGCTTTTTTTTCTTACATGATGCACGACGGGCCGAGAATGGTGCTCAACAATGCCGCAATCAATGCTACGAATTCTATTCACCGTGTATTTTTTCACCCAACTATCACATCGCAAACCATAAAACTCGTTGTTATTTCACTGTGCTCTACTTTTAGTCAGCTATCCGCTGAGCATGTAGGCCGGAGTTATGGCTCTGGAGTGCTGAAAATTGAGCCATCTGAGGCAAACAGAATAAGGCTCATCCTCCCAAAGGATAAAACAGTTGAGAAGACTAATGCTGCCTTTTCACAAATTGACGAATGTTTCCGTAAAGGTGATTCTGAAGAGGCGCAGCAAGTTGCTAACATGTTTATTTTTGGGAATAGAAAAAAGTCTGTCCGTGAGCAATTAGTTTTCGCATTGGCTAAAGAATTAGACATCGTAAGGAACCGGAGAAGGCGCTTACGCGATGAAATCTGATCTTCTTAACACGCTTAAAAAGCAGCTTTCAATAGAGCTTGAGCAGGAGCATGTCGATTTTCAGGCTATTGCGGAGCTCAACAAGAAAATACTTGAATGTGATAAAAGCTCAGTACGATTTTCAATCGATGCGCGGCATATTCATCGCCTGGGCTTTGAACTCGTTGGTCGCCAAGAAACAGCTCTCAGTGAACTAATTAAGAACTCCTACGATGCGGATGCTACAGAAGTAAGAATTGATTTCGTTGCGTTTGATAAGCCTGGCGGGTTTCTCACCATTGCTGACGACGGCTCGGGAATGACGGAGGAAACAATACGTAGCGCATGGATGCGACTTTCGACTAATGACAAAGAACTATCCCCAATTTCCGATAGGTTCAAACGTTCACGAGCCGGGCGCAAAGGTATAGGGCGGTTTGCAGTTGAGCGTCTTGGGAAAGAGTTGATTCTTGAGTCAGGTGTGCTCGGTGAGTTACAAGGTGTGCGCGTGCAATTCAATTGGGACGACGTATTTAAGCCTGATGTAGACATAGGCATGCTTTCGTTTTCAATTGAACGCTTTGATAAGGCACCAGAAGCGCATGGCACGAAATTAACCATTGTTACGATGCGTGATCGTTGGACGGAAGCCCAATTGAAGCGCGTGTGGAAGTCCGTCATTCTGCTTCAGCCGCCATACAAGGTTCGGCGAACTTATCGGGGTAAAGCGCTAACCAAAACAGAAGGCAAGGAACTTGACCCCGGCTTCTCGGTAGTAATCAACGGAAAGTCTTCCTCAGAAATTCAGGCAGAATTTTCGCTGGATAAAACATTTCTTGATCAAAGGCTGGCTCGGATTAGTGGCTATATAGACAAAGATGACCGCGCGCATATTTTGCTTGAATCTAAAAAACTTGGCTTTTCAGATAAAATTACGCTCGACCGCAAATTTGAACTCGTTGGAGAAACTAGCTTTGAGGCGGATTATTTTATTTATCTTCCAGAGTTTATTGAGGGCTTCTCCACAAGAACTGCCACAGACGTTGGCTCAGAGTACGGTGGTATTCGTGTTTACCGCGATGGATTTCGCGTGCTTCCCTATGGTGAGCCACGCGATGATTGGCTTAAGTTGGCATATGACACTGGTCGAAGAAACATAATCGTCCCAGCACACAACGTCAATTTTTTTGGCCAACTTGAACTTTCAAGTGATGTGAACGTACTCCTCGAAGAAACTAGCAGCAGAGAGGGCTTGATTGAAAACGAAGCTTTTGTTCAGCTTGCTGATTTTGTTAGGAGCGGTCTTGAATGGGCGGCACTACGTGTAGCTGCTGCTCGCGAAAGAAAACAGACAGCAGGTCAAAAAGACTTTACTTCTAAGCGCGGCAAGCCATCCGAACGTGTAAAGAAGATATTTGAAGACGTGTCGGCCACATCAAGTCAAAGTGGGCCTTCAGGTGCAAGCGCTGTTCCAGCTGATGTATTGAAAGAAGCTCAAGAGGAAGTACAGAAGATTGTTGAAAATTTTGAGCAGGAACAGGAACAACGCGAAAAAGCGCATCTACGTTATGAGGAGTTGCTTCGAATCCTAGCTTCATTGGGTACATCGATAGCCGTATTCAGTCATGAAATACGCGGGGCGCTGAATGGTTTCAGCGGCAGTATCCTGAATTTGAAAGGATTGCTAGCTGACCTCGGTGCAAAGGATAAAGCCAAGAAGCCCATTGATGACGTTGAGGCAAGCCTTAGTCAGCTTAATGATTTGGCCTCCTATGTGATGAGCTTGATAGCGCATACAGCCAAGCGGGAAAAGAATGAGATCGCCGTTCACAGCGTGATTACCGAATTCGTATCCCAATTCAAACACTATCTTGATACTAGGCAAGTTGAGTTTGAAGTGGCTATCAATCCGCCCTACTTGCGTACAACTCCCATGCATCGGAGTGAAATTGATTCTGTGCTATTCAATTTTCTGACAAACTCAATCAAAGCAATGGATCGCGCCAACACCGGGAATAGAAAAATTAAAATCAGCGCTGATCGTGAAGGTGAGTATGTTCGCATCGGGTTTCAGGATACCGGATCAGGCGTTGACCCAGCGATTGCGGATAAAATATTTGATGCATTTTTTACAACACATCAGTATGGCGATGATGAATTAGTTGGACCTGGCTCCGGGTTGGGATTGAAGATCGTTTCCGATATCGCAAGCGCCAATAGTGGCCTTGTTCGTCTTGGAGATGCCGAGCAGGGTTTTAATTGCCGATTTGAATTCCTAGTCCCCGCAGCAATAGCACAACAATAAGGAGACGATCTTGTTTAAAGGTATTTTTGTCGATGACAAGGAAGAAGAAAAGAAATATGCCGAGTTGCTTACCAAGATTTCAAGTGGCAAGTTGAATATCGAATTCCGCCTACCTGAGCATGAAGTAACCGAACTTGCAGATCATTTGATAGGCCAGCATTTTGACTTTGCGGCAATCGATTTCCGCCTTGATGAAGTACCAATCAAGGGCGCTGAAGGGAATAAGCAAAAAAATAAATACCGTGCAAGCGCTTTAGCTCAACAGATTCGTGACCGTGCTATTGACAAACCAAGCAGTGATTTGCCGCTAATTCTGCTGTCGCAGGAAGACTATATCAAACGAATTTTTCACGCAGACTCGACGGCGGAAGACCTTTTTGATCTTGTAATTTCGAAAGAAGAGCTCGTCACTGAGGAACCCCTGAGGCTGGCTGCCGCTCGCATTACAAGTCTAGCCGCAGCCTATAAGACCATACAGTCCGTTTTTGCAAAAAACAATAATAAACCCGTAGCACTAAGTGTCCTTCTTGGCCTGGATTCGAATGAAGCTGAAATGGTGCTAAATCATCAAGCCATACGTGCAATTGCCAAAATTCAATACCCACATCAAATCATCTCAAAGGTAATGGCGCTGTTGATTCAGCGCCCTGGAATTTTATTGTCTGATGAGCATTTATTGGCAAGGCTGGGTGTATCCCCAGATTCTCCAAATATTTCCCAGCTTAAAGCCAAGCTGATTGATTTGAAGTTGGGCTACAGCGGACTGTTATGTGATGGATGGCCTCGGTGGTGGTGGCATCGCTTAGACGCATGGGGAAAAGGAATTCTAGGTGCGCCATTAGGGTCATCGGCAGGTTCTGAAAGGGTGTTGAAGCTATCAAGTGCACTAAAGATCGAGCTAAAGCCTGCTGCATCTAAGTGGAGTAAGTCTTCAGATGAATATTTCTGGGTTGCATGTTCAAGTTGTGATCACCCCACCGAGCTGAAACATTCTGTTTTGGGCTACGACGCCAACTATCAACCTTTTTTGGAGCCATCAAGAATTTGCTGGTACTGTATTCAAACCGGTGCCTATGACAGCCGTGATTTGATTATCGACGATTCCGATGAAAATCTGGCTGAACAAATCAAGAACGGAAAAATTCAACCGCAAGCCCAGATGTCATCATGAGCGTACCATCTGCTAAAGAAATGGCGGTTGCGCTTCGTCAGACTGGTCGGGCGCTTCATCAAAAGAAGATCATTGAAGCTGGGAACGTTTTTGAGGAACTAGCCAGAATCACCGTTGCTCATGGGAAAGAGAGTTTCACATGGTCATATGAAATATCAAAATCTAATCCTATTGTATTCAAGCGCAAATATGATCGGCATTTAAATAAGACTATTCAGCCACAGATATACGCCTCCATCAGTGTTCAGCGAAGCCCTGCAGGAGGTGTCTGTTTTCGGCGTCTTGATCTGGCATTGGAGGTATTGGATGACGAAGGTAATGTCTTAATCAAGCATCATATTGATTTCGCAAATTCACCAAAGGATCAATTTCAGGAAGGCCCACTCTTCCATCTACAATTTGGGGGGCATACACCTGGGCACACCAAGTCTTTTGAAGTACCTATTAAAGAGCCAAGATGGTTGTGTTTTCCTTTAGATGTTGTGTTGCTTTGTGAGGTGGTGGTAGCAAATTTTTACCCAGAAGATTGGGCGGAATTAAAGAATCTTCCTGGATGGAATGCTCCCATAATTGCTAGTCAGAAACTTTGTATCATTCCATTCTTGAATGCGTTGCATATCAAGGCCAGCACATCGTCGCGCTCCTTACTCGATCAGGTATGGGCAACTTCACTTGGCGCAACTTATATTGCTGAAGGCTTTTCTTAGGTCGATTTGGTTCTTAGGCGCAACGTGACATCGCAGCTCCAAAGACTGCTTTAAGGCGGAGAGCAGCATAGGACTAAAGGCGGGAATACATAGAAAGTTTCCCTTCAGAAATGAAGAAACGTGTGTCCGCTTTAGGCCGAAGATCAGCCATCCACAGCAATCGCTCTGACCGTCTCAATCGCGCCGAGGTAGTCCATCAATCCATTCGCGCATGCCAATCATGGAAATGCGCATACTCATTTTTCCCCATCCATGAGTTGATCGCCCACAGGTCTGCGACGGGCTCACGGGTAAATGGCTTGCTGTGCAGATAGCCGTCGGGGCCGAACTCCGGGGTCATTGTGGTGAAGGCGTAGCCCCGGTCGCGCTGGATCGCCCAGATTTCTTCCCAATAGCGCTGGTGCGAAACCAGTGCGCCCAGATATTCCGGTGCGGCGGGATGCGGGACTTGCGGGCCCTGTTCGTAACCGACACGGGCGTGGATGTGATGCGCATGCTTGGCGACTTCGCGCACGACATCCCATTCTTCATCCAGCTGCCTTTCCATCACCACCACCCAGTGGCTGAAGTCGCAGGTGAGGCGTAAATCGGGCAGGCGTTCGAGTATCGCCAGCGTGCTCCACGGGTTGAACAGTGAACGGCTGCGGTGGGTTTCAAAGCTGCAGGCGATACCCAAGCGTGCGGCGAGTTCTTGCGTCTCGCCGAAGAAGCGCACGCTCTCCTCCAGCGACCAGGCATCGCTGCCGCCGATGATGGTGACCCAGCGCGGTTCGAGTGCGCGGCCCAGTTGTAGCTGCCGGTGGACGTCCGCAATATGCTCCTGCACGGTGTCATTGCGGCGCGGCACGTAGCCGCCTGCCGTGACAATTTCTTGAATATAATCAAGTCGTTGCAATTGAAGCACCGCCAGCAGTTCGTCGCGCCGTGCGCGGGGCAGATCGGCATTGCCTTCGAGCCCGATAAAACCGGATTTAATCGCCTCATCTGCTGCCTGTGCCAGTGAGCCGCTATGCCCCCACAGGGTTTTGAACAACTGCAATTCCACGGTATCAAGTTCCTTTTATGTGTTTCATTAGGTTGCAGTGTGGGAGCGCCGACGTCCCCGTCGGCTACTTCCAGATTGCTTGCCGACGGGGACGTCGGCGCTCCCGTTGCCAGATACTCGTCGCAATCAGTCAGCTTGCTTGCTTCTTGCAAAAATCGCGCAGCAAGCTGTGCTCCTACACTGACAACTGCTTAAGGTAGCTGCGCCAGCCGCCGAAGTGGCTGATATCTAGGGCATCTTTAACGGCATATTGTTCGCACACAAAGCCCTGCACTGTTTCGCCACTGGCGAGGGTAATCGTGCCGATGCCGAGCGGAGCGGGTATGCCGGCGACGAAGGAGCCGAATTCACGCGCGGCCATCTCCCACACTTCCACCTCGATTGCGCTGCCGCCCTGCCCTGCCGCCACGCGCAGCATGCCCGGCCGCTGCGGCGGCCCGCCGGGCAGGGCATACAGTTTGTAATCCGCCGAGCTGGTGGTGCGGGCGTGCAGATGCGCGCCACGCGAGGTGAGCTGGTGGTTGAGGGGCAGGCCGGCAAGGTGAGCGCCACACACGGCGACGCGGATGCGGCCCGCCAGCAGTTTATCTTGAGCCACATCTATAGCTACAGTGCCATGATTGCAGAATTTTTCAGCCAGATGCAGCAAGGGAATGTCCTGATGCGCCGGCGCAGCCAGGGTGATGCCGAAGGGCAGACCCTCTTCCTGAAAACCGGCCGGCACTGCGATGGCGGCGTAGTCCAGCAGGTTCATGAAGTTGGTGTAATAGCCGAGGTTTGAATTCAGCCTGATCGGGTCGGCCAGCATTTCTTTTTGTGTATAAATGGTGCCGGCGGTCGGCGTCAGCAGACAGTCGATGCTGTGCCACACCTGCTGTGTTTGCTTGCGCAGCGCTTCCAGTTTATAGATGGCATTGAAGGTGTCTGCGGCGGAAAACTTTTTTGCGCCGCCGATAATTTCGCGCACCACCGGGTTGATGGCTTCCGGCTTGCTGTCGAAAAATTCCTGTATTGCAGCGTAACGCTCGGCCACCCACGGCCCTTCATACAGCAGGCGGGCTGCCTGCAGGAAAGGGGCAAAATCGATTTCTACCTGCACGCCACCGATCGCGCGCAGCGTGTCGCAACTGCGCTGAAACAAGGCGGCGGCCTGCTGGTTGCCGAAGAACTGCAGTTGTCCGGCTTGCGGCACGCCAAAGCGGAATGCGCCGGCCCGGCCAAAGTCGAAACCATGCGCCTGCACCGCACGCGAGTAGATGTCTGTTTCATCCTCGGCGACCGCTACCGCCAATACCGTGGCCGCATCCGCCGTGTTGAGCGCAAAGATGGTGACACAGTCCAGCGAGCGGCAGGCGGGCACCACGCCGCTGGTGGAAAGCCAGCCGCGCGTGGGCTTGACCCCAACCAGGTTATTGAAGGCGGCCGGCACGCGACCTGACCCTGCGGTGTCGGTGCCCAGGCTGAAGCTGACCTGGCCCAGCGCAACAGACACGGCCGAGCCGGCACTGGAGCCGCCGGAAATGTAGTCGGGATTGATGGCATTGCGGCAGGCGCCATAGGGAGAGCGAGTGCCATTCAGCCCGGTGGCAAACTGGTCGAGATTGGTCTTGCCGATGGGGATGGCGCCCGCGTCGATCAAGCGCTGCACCACCGTTGCATTCTTTGCAGCTGTGTAGGCATATTCCGCACAGCCTGCGGTGGTGGGCGCACCGGCCAGATCGATGTTGTCCTTGATCGCAAACGGTATGCCGTACAGCGGCAGATCGGCAGGATTTTTATGCTGCAACGCCGCCACGTAATGTTGTATCGTTGCCAGTGGCAGCACATGTATCCAGGCATGGTGCGGGTCATCCGCTATCCCGGCCAGGGTATTTTTAACAACATCTAATATATTGATTTTATTAAATAAATAACCATTGCGCAGCGAGGCAATACTCATCTCAGGGTTCATTGCTTAGTCCTCACTTTTAATCACCAGCAAATTCTGTCCGGCACACAGCTGGCTGCCGGTTTTGCAATACAGCTGCACCACCTCGCCGTCACAGGGCGCGGTCACCGCGATTTCCATTTTCATCGACTCAACCACAACCAGCGTGTCGCCCGCTTTCACCTTGCTGCCCACTTGCACGGCAAGATTCCATACGCTGCCGGCAACAGAGGAAGCCACCACCCGGCTGCCCGCTGGCAGATCGAGCTCGCTGTCGATGCCGGCTTCCGCCACCGTGACATCGGAGGCATACTCGGCCTGACCGGTGGCGATCCAGTGTTCGCGTTCTGCGGCAAACGCTGCGCGCTGCTTGCTGCGGAACGCGCTGATTTCACTGTCGTGCTGTTGCAGATACTGGTTGTATTCCCTGAGGCTGAAAGTTGTTTCTTCGATCTTGAGCTGGAAGCGCCCGGCGACAAAGTCTTCGCGCATCTTTGCCAGCGCTTGCTCTGATACCGGATAGAAACGAATCTGGTCGAAGAAGCGCAGCAGCCAGGGTTTGCCCTGTTTGAAATCTGCGGTCTGTTTGTAGCGGTTCCACATCTGGATGGTGCGCCCGACAAACTGGTAACCGCCGGGGCCTTCCATGCCGTACACGCACATATACGCGCCGCCGATGCCGACGGCATTTTCCGGGGTCCAGGTGCGCGCCGGGTTGTATTTGGTGGTGACCAGCCGATGGCGCGGGTCGAGCGGCGTCGCCACCGGCGCGCCCAGATACACGTCGCCCAGCCCCAGCACCAGATAGCTGGCGTCGAACACGATGTTCTTTACGGTCTCGATATCCTCGATGCCGTTGACGCGGCGGATGAACTCGATGTTGCTCGGGCACCACGGCGCATCCTTGCGCACCGATTGCATGTATTTCTCGATCGCCAGTTTGGTGGAGGGGTCGTCCCACGACAGCGGCAGATGCACGATGCGGGTGGGTACCTGCATATCCTCAATCAGCGGCAGTTTTTTTTCTGCGGCGATTAATTTATAGAGCAAGGCTTCGCGCGACATCACGCGGCTGTCGAAATGTATTTGCAGGGAGCGTATGCCGGGGGTGAGATCGAGTATGCCCGGCAGCCTGTTCGCCGCGATGTCCTGCTCCACCCACTGCATCAGTGCATGCACGCGGAAGCGCAGGTTGAGGTCAAGCACCAGCGGGCCGTATTCGATCAGCAGGTTGCGGTCGCCGGACTGGCGGTACACCACCTGCTCCTGTTTGCCCTGCGCCAGGATGGTGTGAATGACAGGGCTGGCCATCGCTTCAGCCTGCGGATACTTTTCGATTTTTTTCGGCACGACCAGATGCGCGATGGTGGCGTCCTGCACGCGTTCCAGAAAGTTGGCCTGCGCCAGGCTCATCGGCTTGAAGCGCACGGTGTTGCCGGGTTTGAGCTGGCCCATTTTCCACAGCTCGCCAAACGCTATCGTCACCGGGCACACAAAGCCGCCGAGGCTGGGGCCATCCGGGCCGAGGATCACCGGCATGTCGCCGGTGAAATCCACCGCGCCTATCGCATAGGGGTTGTCGTGAATATTGGAAGGATGCAGGCCGGCCTCGCCGCCATCCTGCCTTGCCCATTGCGGCTTGGGTCCGATCAGGCGCACGCCGGTGCGGCTGGAGTTGTAATGCACTTCCCAGTCGGTGGCGAAAAATTGCGCGATGTCTGCTTCGGTGAAAAAATCCGGCGCACCGTGCGGGCCGTACAGCACGCCGATTTCCCAGTGCTCCGAATAGGCCGGAATTAAATTGGCAGGCAGTGTTTGCGCCTTTGGTTTGTGCGCAGCCACGCCCAGGTGCAGCACATCACCGGCGCGCAGGGTGTGCCCGCCATGCCCGCCAAACTGACCCAGGGTAAAGGTGGATTTGCTGCCCAGATAATCCGGCACATCAAAGCCGCCAGCCACCGCCAGATAGGCTCGGCAACCGCTGCCCTGCACCGCGCCCAGACGCAACACACTGCCCGCCTTCACCGCATGGCTGCGCCAGAAATCCAGTGCGATCCCATCCAGCTCGGCTGTCATCGCGGCACCGCTGAGCGCAATATTCGTGTCGCTGTTGAAGCGCAGCGTGGGCCCGGATACGGTCAGCTCCAGTCCGGCTGCGCGCTCATCATTGCCGAGCAGGCGGTTGCTTAAACGAAAAGCCAGTGTGTCCATCGGTCCCGAAGGCGGCACGCCGATATTCCAGTAGCCGAGGCGGCCGGGGAAATCCTGGATAGTGCTCTGCACGCCCGGCTCGACCACGTCGATGGTGTACGGGCGATAGTGGAAGCCGTTCAGATAGCGCGTGGTTTGGCGGCCTTCGGTGAATACGCTGTCCTGCACGATCTGGCGCAGATAGTCCAGATTGCACTCGATGCCATCCACCCGCGTGGTGGCCAGCGCGTGTTGCATCTTCAGCAGCGCTTCGTCACGGTTGCCGGCCTTGACAATGATCTTGGCGATCATCGGATCATAGTACGGTGGGATGTCACTGCCGCGCTCCACCCAGGTTTCGATGCGCGCATCCTGCGTGAACTCGACGCCACTCAGGGTGCCGCTGGCAGGCTGGAAATTCTTGTTCGGGTCTTCCGCGTACAAGCGCACCTGCATGGATGCACCTGAGGATTTAACCGTGATCGTCTCCAGCACTGGCAGTTCACCTGCGGCTTGCAACAGCATCCACTCGACCAGATCCACGCCGGTCACCTCTTCGGTCACGCCGTGTTCCACCTGCAGGCGGGTATTCACTTCAAGGAAATAGAACTCGCCGCTGTGCGCGTCAAACACAAATTCCACCGTGCCCGCCGACTGGTAATTTACCGCCTTGCCCAGCATCACTGCGGTATTCAGAAGATGCTTGCGCACTGCCGCAGACAATCCGGGGGCAGGTGTTTCCTCTATCACCTTCTGGTTGCGGCGCTGCACCGAGCAGTCGCGTTCGCCCAGATCAATCACCCCGCCCTTGCCGTCGCCAAACAGTTGCACTTCGATATGGCGCGCATGCTCGACGTATTTTTCCAGATAGATGCCGGCATCCTTGAAGTTGGCGCGCGCCAGCCTGTCGACCGATGCATAGGCCTCGTCCAGTTCATCCGCGCTCCAGCACAATCGCATGCCAATGCCGCCGCCACCTGCCGTGCTTTTGATCATCACCGGGTAGCCAATGCGCGCTGCTTCGGCATGGGCATGGCCCACATCCGCCAGCAGCCCGCTGCCCGGCAACAAGGGCACGCCATTTTTTTCCGCCAGTTCGCGCGCGGTGTGCTTGAGGCCGAAGCTGCGCATCTGCTCCGGTGTGGGGCCGATGAACACCACACCGGCTTCCGCACACTGCTCGGCAAAAGCGGCATTCTCGGAGAGGAAACCATAGCCGGGGTGGATCGCCTGCGCACCCGTTGCCTTTGCCACCTGCAAAATTTTGTCGCCGCGCAGATAGCTTTCTGCTGCGGCGGCGGCGCCGATGCAGACGGCTTCATCGGCCATCTGCACATGCAGCGAACGCGCATCCGCCTCGGAATAAACCGCCACGGATTTGATCCCCATGCGTTTCAGGGTGCGGATAATGCGGCAGGAGATTACACCGCGGTTGGCTATCAAGACTTTGGTAAACATGTCGCTCCCGTATTGCAGGTCGTCCTGCTTGTACTTTTTATATCCGGTCGTCCGGATATTTTCGTAAAAAAATCATTAATGATTAGCGATATTAAAATCAAACATGTAGGGTGCGTCCCACGCACCATGGTGCGCACGGCGCACCCTACTCGCGGCAATCCCAGGCGCTGTCCTTAATGATTCACTGCATCCCAAATCAGCAGCCTGACCGGCGTCGGGTTATATGCATTGCACGGGTTGTTCAACTGCGGGCAGTTGGAGATCAGCACGTTCACATCCACTTCCGCGCGCATTTCCACATATTTTCCAGCGCCGGAAATGCCGTCGGCAAAGGTGAGTTCGCCTGCCGGGGTCACCGGCACATTCATGAAGAAGTTCACATTGGCGGTGAGGTCGCGCTTGTCCATGCCGCAATCGCAATGACCCAGCGCATGCAGAAAGCTGTCGCGGCAGCTGTGCATGAATTTCTTGTCGCCGGTATAGCGCACGCTGTTGCTCTCTGCCGCACAGGCACCGCCCAGCGTGTCATGACGACCGCAGGTGTCGGCGGTGATGGTCATCAGCACATTGCCTTCTGTGGACAGCAGGCGCGTACCAACCGTCAGATACAGATTGGCCTGCTCGCGTATGGTGTCCACCGCGCTGTAGCGCTCTTCCGCGTTGTGCGCGTTGTAGAACAGCGTGTCTACTGCCTGGTTGCCTTCGAGGTCGAGGATGCGGAAGAACTGCCCGCGCTTGACTTCATGCAGCCACGATTCGCCCGCCGGCAACACCAGGTCGTAACTCGCGTGCTGCATGTTCAGATTGCTTTCAACGATAGCCATGATTTGTCCTTAACGAAACAGCAATTCGGTGTTGTAGAAACCGCGCACATTCTCGGACCTGAAGTTGCGGCAATAATCGTCCGCATCCGCTGTGCCGCAATGCCAGGCTTGCAGATGAACTGGCTTGGGGGAATATTGCGTGGCAGGATCTAGCGGATGCTGGCAGGCAGACAGCACCACCAGCACATTCATCTCGAAGCGCAGCTCGACATAAGCGCCCGCCTTGGAATGTCCCGGCTGGTAGTGCAGCCCGCCCGCCTCATCTGCGCTGACCTTGCTGAAAAAATTCACGTTCGGCACGATGTCGCGCTTGCCCATGCCCCATTTGCCCAGCTCGATCAGCATGCTGTCGCGCGCATTGCGGTGCATGGCATTGCGCTGCTGCTGGTAATCGGCCTTGCCGTATTTCGCTTCCACTAGCGCGGCATTGCTCATGCCGCATAGCGTGTCGTGCCAGCCGCAGCTGTCTTCGATAACCGAGGCCAGCACCCGCCCCATGTCCGAATAGCACACAAAGCCTTTGGTCAGGTGCGCGGTATGCTGAGCCTTGAGGGTGTCGGGCATGTTATAGCGCTCCAGCTTCTCCTCCATGTTGTAAAACAGCACCGACAGATTTGCGCCGCCCTCGATATCGGTGAGGCGCAAGGCGCTGCCGCGCCTCATCTGAAATGACCAGTGCGCAGCGCCGGGTATGGTTTCTTCCCACAACTGATTTTGTCTGGATAGTTGATGCATCATCGCTCCTAAAATGAAATAGCCCGGGAGGGTGCCAAATAAACTGGCAACAACCTCCCGGGCTTTTATCCCTCCGTGGAGTCTTATGTTGTATAAGACCGAAAACTCTCGGACCAGTCACCAGGCTTTTAAGCACTGGCCGGAACCCTAGTTTTCATTCAAGCAATCGATCACCGGATCGACACCCTCGCCATAACTATAAGCATGAACTGTGCCAATATTTACCGATCATGCCTGGCTGCGTTTTCGCCTATACGCGGGCTGTGATGATGTATGCCAACGGTGCGGCGATATTAGAAATGCACCGCAATTGTGCGAGTGCAGCATGAGGAAAAGCAAAGGGCTTGGTTAATCCCCCTTGATTTAAGCGGGATTTTATTGATGAAATATTTTGGCACGGCAATTGCATCTATTCGGATGCGTTAGCTTTTATCTTTACTTCCATAATCGAAAAGGAGTCACTGTGATGAACATGAGTGCGCGTTATCAGATCAAGCCCAACGAAAATTATGAAGGCGTCACCATCGTCGATGCGGAAACGGGCGCGATACAGCATCCCGTCTGCTGGCAGGATCTTGTCGCCTATTACAACTATCTGGTAGGACAGGGGCGTATTGATGAGTCACAAAAGCTGTTGGCTGAAAGCATAGCCGGCAAGAAGCCGATTACAAAAATGCTGGAGCATGTGTGCGGACCAGCTCACTGACAAATGCTTGAGTGAGCTAGCTGCGGAGAAAGTAACGAGGATCAGATGGCGATAAGCCTGCGCTGGGGGATGACCGCATTCAGGAATTCATCCTGACGCGGCTTGTTATTTTACCAGCCTGACTCACGCTCTGGCGTTGCGGTAATCTTGTGTATGCTGAGGTCTGCGCCGTTAAATTCTTCTTCAGCACTGAGGCGTATGCCCACGATTTTATTGATCAGGAAGTACACCGCATAGCCACCAGCAAATGCGATGGCTACGCCAATCAGGGTGCCGCTGAGTTGCGACATGAAGCTGACCCCGCCCAGCCCGCCCAGCGCTTTCATGCCGAAGATGCCGGCTGCAATGCCGCCCCAGGCACCGCACAGGCCGTGCAGCGGCCATACGCCGAGCACGTCATCTATCTTCCAGCGGTTTTGCGTGAGGATAAACATCCACACGAACAGGCCGCCTGCGATGCCGCCGGTCAGCAGTGCGCCCAGCGGATGCATCACGTCTGACCCCGCGCATACCGCCACCAGTCCTGCCAGCGGGCCGTTATGCACGAAGCCGGGGTCGTTCTTGCCGACCCACAGCGCAACCAGCGTGCCTCCCACCATGGCCATCAGCGAATTGACCGCAACCAGGCCGCTGATCTTGCCGATTTCCTGCGCCGACATCACGTTGAAGCCGAACCAGCCGACGGTGAGTATCCACGCGCCCAGCGCGAGGAAGGGGATGCTGGAGGGAGGATGCGCCGACATGCGGCCTTCCTTGGTATAACGGCCGCGGCGCGCACCCAGAATTAGCACGGCAGCCAGTGCGATCCAGCCGCCCACCGCATGCACCACTACCGAGCCGGCGAAGTCATGAAACTCCGCGCCAAAACTGGCCAGCAGCCAGTCCTGGATGCCGAAGCGATGGTTCCATGCGATGCCCTCGAAGAACGGATAAACAAAACCCACCAGCATGAAGGTGGCGATCAGCATGGGGTTGAAGCGCGCGCGCTCGGCCACGCCGCCGGACACGATCGCGGGGATTGCGGCCGCAAAGGTCAGCAGGAAGAAGAATTTGACCAGCTCATAGCCACTCCTCTGCGCCAGTTCCTCTGCCCCAGTGAAGAAATTGATGCCATAGGCGATGCTGTAACCGATAAAGAAATAGGCCAGAGTGGAGATGGCAAAGTCGGTGATGATTTTTACCAGCGCATTGACCTGGTTTTTTTTGCGCACCGTGCCCAGTTCGAGAAAGGCAAATCCGGCGTGCATGGCCAGGACCATGATGGCACCCAGCAAGACAAACAAGACATCGCTACCGACTTTTAAATTTTCCATCTCCAACCCCATTAGTGTGCAAATCCGTTAATCACAAGCAATTTATATACCATGCATACTATACGTTGATTTTATTGGTTATTTTCACAAAACAGGGAAATTTCGGAGAGATATATTCACCAATTTGGTGCACATGCACCATGCACAATCCACTATTGGTGCATTTATATTTTCCAGCCTTGCTGCAGTTTTTCCATCCAGAACAGACCGACAATGGTTTTGCTGTCGTTGATCTTGCCCTGCCGCACCCAATCTATCGCCTCTTCCACGCCCAGTTCAAACACCTCAAGAAACTCGCCCTCATCGAGTTGTCTGCCCTGGTGGCTGAGGCCGGTTGCCAGAAAGTATTCCAGGCGCTCGTCGGCATAACCGATGCAGGGCCATGAAGTGGTCAGATGTGTCCACTCGTTTGCCACATAGCCGGTCTCTTCGAGCAGCTCGCGCTGTGCGGTGACAAGAATATCTTCGCCCTGGTCGATCTTGCCTGCGGGGATTTCAATGAACTCCCGCTGCGGCGCATAGCGAAACTGTCTTTCCATGATCAGCTTGCCGTTATCGAGCAAAGCGAGGATTGCAACAGCGCCCGGATGGGTGATGTATTCGCGCGTGCTGACGCTGCCATCCGGCATGCGGGCATTGTCTTTGCGCACTTTGAGGAAATTGCCGTCATACGACAGCGTGCTGTCGATTTGTGTTTCTTTAAGATTCATCCCTAAGCTCTCATTTTCTGACTGTACAAACAAACACTCTCGCCGCAGCGAGAGTGTAATTTATTCTTTGCTGTGCAAAATCATATTCAGCCTAATGCAGCAACAAGGAGTTTTGCACCGCCACCGCACAGACAGTCATCAACCCGCCCGGCATGATGCCGAGGGCGAGCACTGCCAAGCCATTTAGCGATATCAACAAGTTGCTGTCCGGCTGCATACGGATCGGCTCATGGCTTTCCGGCGCATCAAAATACATCAGCTTAACGATACGCAAGTAGTAGTAAGCGCCTATCAGAGAGAGCAGTACCGCGATAATGGCAAGCTCGATATGGCCCGTATTTACGATGGACTGCAGCACCGAAAATTTGGCGTAGAAGCCCACTGTTGGCGGCACGCCAGCCATCGAGAACATCAGCAGCAACATCAGGAACGCGAGCCAGGGGCTGCGCTGATTCAAACCCTTGAAGGCATCCAGCTTGTCTGCCTCGTAGCCCTCATGCGACAGCAAGGTGATCATGCCGAATGCACCCAGACTCATTAGTGCATAAACCACGACGTAAAACATTGCCGAGCCATAGCCGTCTATGCCGCCGCTCAACACGCCGAGCAGGAAAAAACCCATATGTGCGATGCTGGAGTAGGCGAGCATGCGCTTGAGATTGGTCTGGGCGATGGCGCTGATATTGCCCACGGCCATCGACAGCACGGCCAGTATCACCAGCATGCCGCTCCAGTGCACCATCATCGGTTGCATGCCCTCTACCAGCATGCGCATGATGAAGGCGAATGCCGCCAGCTTGGGTGCAGAACCGATCAGCATCACCACGGCTGTGGGTGCGCCCTGATACACATCCGGCACCCACATATGGAAAGGCACTGCACCCAGCTTGAAGGCCAGGCCTGCCACCACAAACACCAGACCGAACACCAATAAATTGGGATTGGAAACGCCGTGCATGATTGCCTCGGAGACGCCTGCCACATCCAGCGTGCCGGTGGCACCGTAGAGCATGGACATGCCGTATAGCAGCAAACCGGATGCAAGTGCACCCAGGATAAAGTATTTCATCGCAGCTTCAGTGGCCGTGGCGGAGTCGCGCTGCAGCGCAACCATCGCATACAGGCTCAGGGACATCAGCTCCAGGCCGATATACATGCTGAGGAAATGGCTGGCAGAGATCATCACCATCATGCCCAGCAGCGCGAACAGTGTCAGCACCATGAATTCGCCGGTGAACAAGCCGCGCGCCAGCAAATATTGTCGCGAATACACCAGGATCATCGACACCGAAATATAGCTCAGAAACTTCAATACATCGGACATCAGATCGTCCACAAACATATTGTGGAACAGATAGGTCACGCCGTGAGAGTGTGTCTCTACGGTAATCAGTGCCAGGCCTGCAAGGGTTAGCTGCACCAGCGCGTAGGTCAGTGTCTTGTGCTGGTTAACGACAAACAGATCCACGATCAAAATGACGCAAGCCATCACCAGCAGGAAGATCTCTGCGTAGGCGGGGGATAGGGTGGACAAATAACTCATATCTTCCTCAATATTCTTTCTGGCTCGATTAACTTTACTGGCTCAACAAACATTGCTGCGCAATTCTCTCAAGCTTACACACGATGACTTATAATAATTTTGAACTGCCGAGATGAACGATCAGATTATTCACTGACGCATGCATCATTTCGCTGAAGGGCAGCGGATACAAACCCATGCCCAGCACGCAAAGTGCCAGTACGGAGAAGATCAGTTTTTCGCGCAGCGTGATGTCGCTCAAATGCGCCACATGGTCATTGCTCACCACGCCGAAAAATACGCGCTTGACCATCCACAGGGTGTAGGCCGCGCCGAAGATCAGCGTGGTGGCCGCCAGCAAGGCATACCAGAAGTTGGCTTTGACTGCGCCCATGATCACCAGGAATTCGCCGACGAAACCGCTGGTGCCGGGCAAGCCGCTGTTCGCCATGGCGAACAAGACGAAGAAGGCGGCAAACACCGGCATCTTGTGCGCCACACCGCCGTAGTCGGCAATCTGGCGCGAGTGCACGCGGTCATACATCACGCCGATGCCGAGGAACAGCGCGCCGGAAACGAAACCGTGCGAGACCATCTGCAGCAGGCCACCTTCGATACCGTAGGCATTGAAAATAAAGAAGCCCAGCGTGACAAAGCCCATGTGCGAAATCGATGAATACGCGACCAGCTTTTTCATGTCGGACTGCATCAGGGCAACCAGGCCAATGTATACCACGGCGATCAGCGACAAAGCGATCATCACCCATGCCAGTTCGTGGCTGGCATCCGGCGCAATCGGCATCGAGAAGCGCAGGAAGCCGTAAGCGCCTACTTTCAGCATGATCGCCGCCAGCACCACCGAGCCGCCGGTAGGCGCTTCCACGTGTGCATCGGGCAACCAGGTGTGCACCGGGAACATTGGCACTTTGACCGCGAACGCCATGAAGAAAGCGATAAAAATCAGTATCTGCGCATTCAGCGTGAGCGGCAGCGCGTGGTAATCGAGGATGGAGAAGCTGCCGTTTGATTCCCTGTACAGATAGATAAACGCAACCAGCATCAGCAACGACCCTAGCAGGGTATAGAGGAAGAACTTGACCGCCGCATACACGCGATTGGCGCCGCCCCACACGCCGATAATCAGGAACATCGGAATCAGCATCGCTTCCCAGAACACGTAGAACAGCATGGCGTCCAAAGCGGCGAATACGCCGTTGACGATACCGGACATGATCAGGAACGCGGCCATATATTGCGCCACGCGCTTTTCGATCACCTTCCAGCCCGCCAGCACCACTAATGGCGTAAAGAAGCTGTTGAGCAGTATGAACAGCACTGAAATGCCGTCGATGCCGAGGTGATAATGGGTATTGAAATGAGGGATCCAGTCACGCAGCTCGACAAACTGCATCGCACTGGTCATCTTGTCGAAGCCGGTATACAGCGGCAGCGTTACCAGGAAACCCAGCACCGCACCCACCAGCGCAATCATGCGCGCCAGCGGAGCATTGCGGTCATGCCCGGTAAACAGTACCAGTACGCCAAAAAATATTGGCAACCAGATGGCCACGCTTAATAGGGGAAATCCAAAAATCATACTCAATATCCTTCAGATTGCTTCTACTATTTGATTTCTATCCGTAGAGTGCGCACGCCGCACCCTACCATTTATTTAATCCAGGTTTTTAATGTCAGCAATACAAATACGCCGATGATCATCGCAAATGCATAGTGGTAGATGTAACCGGTCTGTATGCGGCGCAATACGCCTGCAAATTTACCGACCAGGTTTGCCGTTCCGTTGACAAAGAAGCCGTCGATCAGCTTCACATCGCCAAACTTCCACAGCAAACGGCTGGTGTTGCGCGCGCCTGCGGCAAAGAACCAGTCGTTAAAGCGGTCAAAGTAATATTTGTTTTCCAGCAGGGTGTAGATGAAACCGGATTTTTGCTTGATGTATGCCGGAATCGCCGGTTGCTTCAGGTAGAAGAACCACGCGGTGACCACGCCCGCAACCGCCAGCCAGAACGGCAGCGTGGTGAGTCCGTGTACGGCCATCGCCCACGCACTGTGGAACTCATGCTGCATCTCTTCCATCACCGGATGCAATTCATGGTTGATCACAATCGCGCCGTCAAAATAATTCCCGTACAGCATAGGCTCGATGGTGAAATAACCGATCGCCAGTGAAGGAATAGCCAATGCCACCAGCGGCACCCAAACTACCCACGGGGTTTCATGCGGTTTTTCTCCGGGGGCCAGGCCATGATGCTCATGGCTGGCATGGTCGTCGCCATGGGCATCGCCGTGATGCGCATCATGCTGTGCTACCGCTTTGGGTGCAGAGTGCTCAGCATGTTCAGCCTTGCCGAAACGCTCTGCGCCATGGAACACTAGGAAGTACATGCGGAAGGAATAGAAGGCCGTGACGAACACGCCCGCCACCACCGCGAAGTAGGCAAACCCTGACCCTGCCAGGTGCGACATGCCCACCGCCTCGATGATGCTGTCCTTGGAGTAGAAGCCGGACAGGAACGGCGTGCCGATCAGCGCCAGCGAACCGATCAGGGAAGTGATCCAGGTGATCGGCATGTACTTGCGCAGGCCGCCCATCTGGCGGATATCCTGCACGTGATGCATGCCGATAATCACCGAGCCTGCCGCCAGGAACAGCAGGGCCTTGAAGAATGCATGGGTCATCAGGTGGAACACCGCGACCGAGTAGGCCGATGCGCCCAGCGCGACGGTCATGTAGCCCAACTGCGACAGGGTGGAATAGGCCACCACGCGCTTGATGTCGTTCTGGATGATGCCGAGGAAACCCATGAACAGCGCGGTGATCGCGCCGATGACCATCACAAACGACAGTGCGGTGTCGGACAGCTCAAACAGCGGCGACATGCGCGCCACCATGAAGATACCTGCGGTGACCATGGTCGCAGCGTGAATCAGCGCGGAGATCGGGGTCGGGCCTTCCATCGAATCTGGCAGCCAGACGTGCAGCGGAAACTGTGCCGACTTGCCCATCGCGCCGATGAACAGCAGGATGCAGATGGCGGTGAGCGTGTCCACATAGATGCCTGCGATCGGCGCAAACACGCCAACATGACTGCTGGCGGCAGCAAACACCGCCTTGTAGTCCAGCGTGCCGAATACCATCAGGACCAGACCGATGCCGAGCAGGAAGCCAAAATCGCCCACGCGGTTGACCAGGAAGGCCTTGAGGTTGGCATAGATGGCGGTTGGGCGCTCGTACCAGAAACCGATCAGCAGATAAGAAACCAGACCCACTGCTTCCCAGCCAAAGAACAGCTGCATGAAATTATTTGCCATCACCAGCATCAGCATGGAGAAGGTAAACAGCGAAATATAGCTGAAGAAGCGCTGGTAGCCCTTGTCTTCCGCCATATAGCCGATGGTATAGATATGCACCATCAGCGACACAAAAGTCACCACCAGCATCATCATCACGGTCAGCTGGTCGATCATGAATCCCACGTCTATGCTGGTGTCGCCAGCAGTAATCCACTGATACACCGCGCCATTGAAGGTGTGTCCCGCCATCACATCGCGGAAGATAACGACTGAAGCGGCAAATGACACTCCCACCATCAGGATGGTGAAACGGTGCGTCCAGCTGCGACCGATCACCTTGCCGAACAGGCCGGCGACAATCGCGCCCAGCAAGGGTGCCAGCGGAACCAACAGATACAGATTTTGCATATTGCTCATCATACTTAACCCTTCAGACTGCCAAGATCGTCAACATTGATGGTGCGCAGGTTGCGGAACAGGACGATCAATATTGCCAGACCTATCGCCGACTCGGCCGCTGCCACCGTCAGAATGAAGAACACGAAAATCTGACCGGATACGTCATTCATGTAGTGAGAGAAAGCGACGAAATTGGTATTCACCGCCAGCAGCATCAGCTCGATCGCCATCAGCAGCACGATCAGATTTTTACGATTTAAAAAAATGCCGACGATGCTGATGGCGAACAGCAGTGCGCCCAGTATCAGAAAATGCGACAGACTCAAGCTCAGCATTTATATAACCCCTTGATTATATTTAATAATTATTTATTGATCGTATCAGAAACCGGCGGCACCGACACCAGCCGCACACGGTCATTGCGCCTGATTTGAACCTGCTGCGACTGATCCTGCTTTTTGGTTCCGGGACGGTGACGCAGGGTCAGGGCGATGGCGGCTACGATCGCCACCAGCAACAGCACGGCGGCCAGCTCAAAGGCATAGATGTATTCGGTATAGATCAGCCTGCCCAGCTCTTTGGTATTGCTGTAATTCGCCGCATGCTGTGTCACATGCAGATTGGTAGCAACGGTGTCGGGCGAACCCAGCACCATCACCATTTCCACCACCAGCACGACCGCCAGAACCGCAGCAAACGGGAACCATTTCCAGAAACCCACGCGCAGACGCTCCAGATTAATATCCAGCATCATCACCACAAACAGGAACAGCACCATCACCGCGCCCACATACACCAGTACCAGGGTAAGCGCCAGGAACTCGGCTTCCAGCAGCATCCAGATGCCGGCGGTGCTGAAGAAAGCCAGCACCAGAAACAATGCCGCGTGTACCGGATTGCGCGAGGTGATGACGCGCAGCGCTGCAAACACGGTCAGTGCCGACAACAGATAAAACATCAGTGTTTCCAGATTCATAACCATTTCTTATCCTTAACGGTACGGCGCGTCGGCTGCGCGATCTTTGGCGATTTGCGCTTCGTATTTATCGCCCACTGCCAGCAACATGTCTTTGGTGTAGTACAGGTCGCCGCGCTGTTCGCCGTGGTATTCGTAGATGCGGGTTTCCACGATGGCATCCACCGGGCAGGCCTCTTCGCAGAAACCGCAGAAAATGCATTTGACCAGATCGATGTCGTAGCGCGTGGTGCGGCGCGTGCCGTCCGCGCGTTCTTCGGTTTCGATTTTAATCGCCAGCGCCGGGCATACCGCTTCGCACAGCTTGCAGCCGATGCAGCGCTCTTCGCCGTTGGCGTACCTGCGCTGCGCATGCAGGCCGCGGAAACGGAAACTCTGCGGCGTTTTCTCTTCGGGGAAGTGCACCGTAATATTGCGTGCAAACATGTAGCGCCCTGTCAGGGCCATGCCTTTCAGCAGTTCCCACAGCATGAAGCTTTTAATTAAATGTGTGATTTTTTGCATTTTTTATCCTTGTACGGGCGACCACAGCCAATACGGAGTTTGCATCCAGGCGGCAACCACGACGACCCAAACCAGGGTGAGCGGAATCAGCACCTTCCAGCCCAGGCGCATCAGCTGGTCATAGCGGTAACGCGGGAAGGTTGCGCGGAACCACAGGAACAGGAACAGGATGAAGAACATCTTGCCCAGCAGCCAGACGATGCCCGGAACCAGATCCGTGATTGCGCCCACAAGCATCCAGCCGTGGAATGGATTCAGCCAGCCGCCGAGGAAGAAGAGTGAAGTCAGCGCGGCAATCAGTATCATGTTGGCATATTCGCCGAGGAAGAACAGCGCAAAGCCCATGCCCGAATATTCCACATGGAAACCCGCCACAATTTCCGATTCGCCTTCGGCCATGTCAAACGGTGCACGGTTGGTTTCCGCCACGCCGGCAATCAGGTACACAACAAACATCGGCAGCAGCGGCACAAAATACCAGCCGAACAGGCCCGCATTGCTTTGCTGCCCCAGCACGATGTCGGTCAGGTTCATGCTCTGCGCCGCCAGCAGCACGCACACCAGCGCAAAACCCATCGGCAGTTCGTATGACACCATCTGTGCCGCCGAACGCATCGCGCCGAGGAAGGCGTATTTGGAATTGGACGACCAGCCTGCGATGATCACGCCATATACGCCGATTGAGGTCATCGCCAGGATGAACAGCAAGCCCGCATTGATGTTAGCCAGAACCAATCCATTCGAGAACGGCACCACCGCCCAGGCCGCCAGGGCCGGCGCCAGCACCATCACCGGGGCAATGGCAAACAGGAACTTGTTGGAACGGATCGGCACGATCAGTTCCTTGAACAGCAGCTTGACGCCGTCTGCTATCGGCTGCAGCAGGCCGTAATAACCGACGCGATTGGGGCCCACGCGCACCTGCATGTAAGCCAGGATCTTGCGCTCTGCGTAGGTGAGGTAAGCCACGCCCAGCATTAGCGGAATGACGATCGCGACGATCTTGAGCAGGGTCCACAGCGGCAGCCAGAAGATACCCAGCAGCGCCGGAATGCTCATGGCAAAATTCATAATCGTCTCAATCATGATGCGCGCTCCACCGTAATTGCGCCAAACATGGCACCCAGCCCGGCTGTCGCAGCATGGCCTGCTGCCACGCGCACCACGCCCCTGGGCAATTTGTCATCCGCAGCCACTGCCAGCTGGGCGCTGCCCTGCCCGACTTTAACCGTGACCTGATCGCCAGACTGCAAGCCCAATTTTTTCATCTCCTCGCCATGCATCAGTGCGCGCGGCGGCATCGCATCGTGGGTGGCCTGCAACGGCGCAGAGCGGCGCACCACCGCATCGGTGGCATAGATAGGCACATCCGCTACGCGCTGCAAGCCGCTCGCCGCGGCTGCCGGCTGCGCAGTCAGACCCTGCAGTTTATTGTTGAGCTTGCTGCTGATATCAACGCCTTTCAGCGCCTCGTCGCGCACCGCTTCGCTCGTTTCCTGATCGAACCCTGCCACTTTTAGCAGGTTGCCCAGCACGCGCAACACCTTCCAGGCCGGGCGCGTTTCGCCCAGCGGCTTGACCGTGCCCTTGAAGCTCTGCACGCGGCCTTCGGTATTCACAAAGGTGCCGGAAGTTTCAGTGAACGGCGCGATCGGCAACAGCACGTCGGCATATTCCGTGGCCTGATGTTTGTAGGCAGACAGCGCGACCACCATGTCGGCGGCCTGCATCGCTGCGATGGCCTGTTGTCCGTTCTGCGTATCCAGTTCCGCCTCGACATTCAGCAGGAGATACGCCTTGCGTGGTGATGCCAGCATCGCCGCTGCATTCATACCCTCGGCGCCCGGCACGGCCTGGGCGAGGTATCCGCCCACGCTGTTTGCCGCTTCGCCGAGGAAGCCGAACCTGGCGTTGCACAGCGCGGCAATATGCTGGGCCAGCAATTGTAGCTGCGCCGCCTGCGCGTGCTGCTGCGCAAAATTACCTAATAAAATCAAAGAATTAGACCCGCCTGCCAAGCTCTTGGCGATGGCCTGCGCAGTGGCAGAAGCAGGCACAGCCTGTGCCAGCGCTTGCACGCCGGCATCGACGCTTACTTTCTTTTCTGCTGCGAGTGCCTGCAAAATTTGCGCCATCGATGTCACCATCTCGGACGGCGTGACGATCGCCTTGTTGGCCAGCTTCATCAGCAGCTCGTCATCCGCGCTATGCACCACGTTAGCCTGTGCACCGCGCTTGACCGCGTAGCGTATTCTTGCCGCCAGCAGGGGATGGTCCTTGCGCAGGAAGCTGCCCACCAGCAGGAAACGGTCAGCCTGATTGAGATCGGCCACGGCCATGCCCAGCCAGGGTGCGCCTGCTTGCTTGCCATCGGCGCTGAAGTCAGCCTGGCGCAAACGGAAATCGACGTTGTTGCTGCCCAGGCCGCGCACCAGTTTTTGCAGCAGATACATTTCTTCCAGTGTCGAGTTGGCGGTTGCCAGCGCAGCGATATGCTCGGCTCCTGCACCGCTCTTGATCTGGCGCAGGCCATTCGCCACGTATTCGAGTGCGACCTGCCACTCCACTTCCTGCCACTGACCGCCCTGCTTGATCATCGGTTTGGTCAGGCGTTCGGCAGAATTCAGGCCTTCGTAGCTGAAGCGATCCTTGTCCGACAGCCAGCATTCGTTGATGGCCTCATTCTCGATGGGCAGCACGCGCATGACGCGATTGTCCTTGACCTGAACCGCGAGATTTGACCCCAGGCTATCGTGCGGGCTGACCGACTTGCGGCGTGACAGTTCCCAGCTGCGCGCCTTGTAGCGGAACGGCTTGCTGGTGAGCGCGCCCACCGGGCACAGGTCTATCATGTTGCCGGACAGCTCCGAATTCACCGTGCCGGAGACAAAGCTCATGATCTCGGCATGCTCGCCGCGGAAGGCCTGGCCCAGCTCCATTTGGCCGCCGATTTCAATGCCGAAACGCACGCAACGCGTGCAGTTGATGCAGCGGCTCATTTCCTCGGCGGAAACCAGCGGGCCGATATCCTTGTGCAATACCATGCGCTTTTCTTCATGGTAACGCGAGGCGCTGCCGCCGTAGCCCACCGCCAGATCCTGCAGTTCGCATTCGCCGCCCTGGTCGCATATCGGGCAATCCAGCGGATGGTTGATCAGCAGGAACTCCATCACGCCCTTCTGCGCCTTCACCGCCTGCTCGGAAGCGGTGAACACCTTCATGCCTTCGGCCGCAGGCGTGGCGCAGGCAGGCAAAGGCTTGGGTGCCTTTTCTACCTGCACCAGGCACATGCGGCAGTTCGCCGCGATGGACAGTTTTTTGTGATAACAGAAGTGCGGTATGTGTATGCCCGCCTGATGGGCCGCCTCGATCACGGTGCGGCCGTTTTCAACCGCGATCTGCTTGCCGTCAATTTCAATGTTGATCATTGCTCACCTAACCGTCTAGTCTTTTACCAAGCAACGCTTGTGCTCGATGTGATATTCAAACTCGCTGCGATAATGCTTGAGGAAACCCTGTACCGGCCACGCAGCGGCGTCGCCCAGGGCACAGATGGTGCGCCCCGCAATGTTTTCGCACAGGCTGAGCAGCAGATCCAGATCTTCCGCACGTCCTTCGCCTTTCTCGATGCGATGCACGATGCGATACAGCCAGCCCGTGCCTTCGCGGCAGGGCGTGCACTGGCCGCAGGATTCTTCAAAATAGAAATACGACAGGCGTTCCAGCGCGCGCACCATGCAGGTGGTTTCATCCATCACAATCACCGCGCCGGTGCCGAGATAGGAACCCGCCTTGGCGATGGAATCGAAATCCATGTTCAGATCCATCATGATCTCGCCCGGCAGCACCGGCATCGACGATCCGCCGGGTATCACCGCCTTCAGCTTGCGCCCGCCGCGCACACCGCCTGCCATCTCCAGCAGTTTCTTGAACGGCGTGCCCATCGGCACTTCAAAGTTACCGGGATTGTTGACATGCCCGGAAACGGAGAAAAGCTTCACACCACCGCTGTTGACCACGCCCAGATCGGCAAATTTTTGCCCGCCCTGCGAGATGATGTAGGGAATGCTGGCGAAGGTTTCGGTGTTGTTGATGGTGGTCGGCTTGCCGTACAGGCCGAAGCTGGCCGGGAACGGCGGCTTGAAGCGCGGCTGGCCTTTCTTGCCTTCCAGCGATTCCAGCAGGGCGGTCTCTTCGCCGCAGACATAGGCACCGTAACCGAGGTGGTTATGCAGATCGAAGACAAAGCCCGAACCCAGGATATTGTTGCCCAGATACCCCGCTGCACGCGCTTCTTCGCAGGCGGCTTCCATGCGCTCATAGGCCTCATAGATTTCGCCGTGCACGTAGTTGTAGCCCACCTTCACATTCATGGTGTAGGCGGCAATCGCCATGCCTTCGATCAGGCTGTGCGGGTTATAGCGCAGAATATCGCGGTCCTTGCAGGTGCCCGGCTCGCCCTCATCCGAGTTGCACACCAGATATTTGTCGCCCTCGTAGTTCTTCGGCATGAAGCTCCACTTCAGGCCGGTGGGAAAACCTGCACCGCCGCGGCCGCGCAGACCCGAGAGTTTGACTTCGGCAATAATCTCATCGGGCGTCATTTTGTTTTCAATGACCTTGCGCAGCGCCTGATAGCCGCCAACTTTCAGGTAGTTTTCCAGCGTCCACGGCTTGTCAAAATGCGAGGTATTGAGAAGAATAGGTGCGCTCATTGCTTGTCCAGCTCCGCAAGAATTTGATCTATTTTTTCGCTGGTCAGATGACCGCATAACTTTTTATTATTGATCGAGAACAGCGGCGCATCGACGCAGGCGCCCATGCATTCGCCTTCGCGCAAGCCAAACTTGCCATCCGGCGTCACCTCGCCCAAACCTATGCCCAGGCGCTTGCTGAGATGCGCAACCGTGTCGGCTGAGCCGCATAACATGCAGGATATATTGGTGCATACCGTGAGGGTGTGCCTGCCCATCGGCTTCAGGTTATACATGTGGTAGAAGGTCGCGACTTCATACACCGCCATCTGCGGCATGCCCAGATAGGCGGCGATATCAGCCATATCCTCGTTGGCGATCCAGCCCTTTTCATCCTGCACAAAACGCAGCGCGGCCATGACCGCGGACTGCTTCTGCTCGGCCGGATACTTGCCCAGCTCGCGGTCAATTTTTGTTTGTATTTGATCGGATAACATTAGCGGTCTATCTCTCCAAAAACAATGTCTTGCGTTCCAATAATGGCGACCACGTCGGCCAGCATGTGGCCGCGCGCCATCTCGTCCAGTGCTGCCAGGTGCGGGAAGCCGGGTGCGCGTATCTTCAGGCGATAAGGCTTGTTTGCGCCATCCGACACGATGTAGATGCCAAACTCGCCCTTTGGGTGCTCAACTGCAGCATAGGCCTCCCCTGTCGGCACATGCATGCCTTCGGTAAACAGCTTGAAGTGATGGATCAGCTCTTCCATGTTTTCCTTCATACCCTCGCGGGCAGGCGGCGCTACTTTATGGTTTTCGCTCATCACCGCACCCGGATTGGCGCGCAGCCAGGCGATGCACTGCTTGATGATGCGGTTTGACTGGCGCATCTCTTCCACGCGCACCAGATAGCGGTCGTAACAATCGCCTTCCACGCCCACCGGAATATCAAAATCCAGGCGGTTATACACCGAATAAGGCTGGTGCTTGCGCAGATCCCAAACCACGCCTGAACCGCGCAACATAGGGCCGCTCAGGCCCAGCGCCTTGGCGCGCTCCGGCGACATCACGCCGATACCCACGGTGCGCTGTTTCCAGATGCGATTGTCGGTCAGCAGGGTTTCATATTCGTCCACGTGCTTCGGGAAGGTATTGGTAAAGTCTTCCAGAAAATCGAGCAGCGAACCGCTGCGAGCCTCATTCATGCGCTTGACGGCTTTTGCATTGTGTATCTTGGAGGCCTGGTACTGCGGCATGCTGTCCGGCAGATCACGGTACACGCCGCCCGGACGATAATAGGCGGCATGCATGCGCGCGCCGGACACCGCCTCATACGCATCCATTAACGCTTCGCGTTCGCGGAAGGTGTAGAAGAACACCGTTTGCGCACCCAGATCCAGTCCGTGCGCGCCCAGCCACATCAGGTGATTGAGCAGACGGGTAATCTCGTCAAACATCACGCGTATATATTCCGCTCTTACCGGCACCTCGATGCCCAGCAGCTTCTCGATCGCCATCACATAGGCGTGCTCGTTGCTCATCATCGAGACGTAATCGAGCCTGTCCATGTAGGGAACCGACTGCAGGTAAGTCTTATGCTCGGCCAGCTTTTCGGTGGCGCGGTGCAGCAGCCCGATATGCGGATCGGCACGCTGGATGACTTCGCCGTCCAGTTCCAGCACCAGGCGCAGCACGCCATGGGCCGCAGGATGCTGCGGGCCAAAATTCATTGTGTAATTTTTAATCTCAGCCATGGTTAAATCAATCCACACTTAATATATTTCACACACCCACAATGAATTTCAGTGGAGACTAACTTGCTCAAGCAAGTTAAGCCCGCAGGGCGGTCGTAACTAAAGTTCATGGTGTAGTTCTTAATTTCAGCCATGATTCACAACCTTTTTTATTACAGCGAAAGACAAGGAAGCAACTTTCATTTCAATCCCCCGTAGCTGTCCTCACGCACTATGCGCGGCGTTACCTCGCGCGGCTCTATGCTGACCGGCTGGTAGACCACGCGTTTCTGCTCTGCGTCATAGCGCATTTCCACATGGCCGGACAGGGGAAAATCTTTGCGGAAGGGATTGCCGATAAAGCCGTAATCGGTCAACAGGCGTCGCAAATCGGGATGGCCGGTGAAGATGATGCCGTACAGGTCAAAGGCCTCGCGTTCATACCAGTTCGCGCTCGGCCAAATCTCAACCACGGAGGGCAACATGGGCATTGCATCGTCATCGGCAAATACACGCACGCGCAAACGCACGTTATTGCTGATCGACAGCAGTTGGTAAACCACGGCAAAACGGCTCGGTCTGAGGGCACAAGGAGCTGAAGCTTCAGAACTGAAATAAACGCCACCATCGCTTACATCGCTGCCATAAGTCGAATAGTCCACGCCGCAAAGATCAGTCAATTGCTCAAAACCAAACTTTGCATCATCGCGCAGGCGGCTCAACACCGCCTGCATATCACGCACACTCACCATTAGGGTCAATTCGCCCAGGCTGCTTTCCAGGCTGACGATCTGCCCGCCAAACGCCTCCTGTAATGCCGTCTTCAATAGATTCAAATCAGTAGCCATGTCTATCCTAGCGCGCAATGGTATTCGTTCGTTTGATCTTGTTTTGCAACTGGATCAGTCCGTAGAGCAAGGCCTCGGCGGTGGGAGGGCAGCCCGGCACATACACATCTACCGGCACAATGCGGTCGCAACCGCGCACCACGGAATAGGAATAGTGATAATAGCCGCCGCCATTGGCGCAAGATCCCATGGAAATCACGTAACGCGGCTCCGCCATCTGGTCGTATACCTTGCGCAAGGCCGGTGCCATCTTGTTGCACAATGTTCCGGCCACGATCATCAGGTCAGATTGGCGCGGGCTGGGGCGAAATACTTCCGCACCGAAGCGCGCGATATCGTAACGCGAGGCTGCCGCATGCATCATCTCCACGGCACAGCAGGCCAGACCAAAGGTCATCGGCCACAAAGAACCAGTGCGGGTATAGTTGATGACCGTATCAAGGGATGTGGTAACAAAACCCTTCTCAAGAACGCCTTCTATTCCCATTCCAACGCTCCCTTCTTCCACTCGTAAATAAATCCAGCAACAAGGATCGATAAAAATATCATCATGGAAATGAAACCGAACAGGCCGATTTCTTTAAGCACAATCGCCCACGGAAACAGAAATGCGATTTCCAGATCAAACAATATAAATAGAATAGCGACGAGATAATAGCGCACGTCAAATTTCATGCGCGCATCTTCAAAGGCTTCAAAACCGCACTCATAAGGCGACAGCTTGGCCTTATCAGGACGATTGGGCGCAAGTATCCAGCCCAACAGCAATGGAACCACGCCAATTGCCAGCCCGACTATGATAAACAGCAGGACTGGAAAATAGTTTTCCAACATCTGAATTCCTCCCTACCCTGCATCATGGGATGCAGCGCAATCTAGTTTATGATTTTCAACCAAAGCCTAGAAAACTTTGGCTTAATGTTTGGTGCGGGGCAAGGGACTCGAACCCTCACGTCCTTACGGACACAGCCACCTCAAGGCTGCGCGTCTACCAATTCCGCCAACTCCGCTTGTTTTTTACTTAGGAATGTCTTTAGACTTCGAACCACTTGCATCGCTACCTGGTACCGAAGGAGTAACAGGCGCAACTTCCGGCACAGTTTTGCTGACATCAACCTTTTCCATCACACCTGCGCCTTGCACTGGGCGGGCATAAATATAGGTCAGGCTAAGACTGGTGATAAAGAATATGGTGGCTGCAACGGCCGTGCTGCGACTTAAGAAATTAGCCGATCCGCTTGAGCCAAATAAACTGCCAGCCGATCCCGTGCCGAAAGCGGCCCCCATGTCAGCGCCCTTGCCATGCTGCACGAGCACCAGAATAATCAGCGCTACAGCGCTTATTACATGCACAAACCAGACTAATGTTTCCACTTGATACTCCAAAAAAACTATTTACTTACCCGCGCGGCAAATTGCCACAAAATCTTCAGCAACCAAAGAAGCTCCACCGATTAAACCGCCATCGATATCCGCCCTGGAAAACAGCTCTGAAGCATTAGCCGCTTTCACGCTACCGCCATAGAGTATACACAAGCCTTGCGCCACCTGACTATCCAGATTTGCAACTCGTTGACGGATAAAGGCATGAACCGCCTGAGCCTGCTCCGGCGATGCCGTTTTTCCGGTGCCTATCGCCCATACAGGCTCATAGGCCACCACAGCTTTTGCCAATGCCTTGACGCCAACGCGATCGATCACCACATCCAATTGGCGCGCCACAACTTCTTCCGTCACATCCGCTTCGCGCTCATCCAATGTTTCACCAACGCACAGGATAGGCTTAAGCCCGGCTTTAATTGCCGCATCAAACTTCATCGCAACGGTTTCATCGCTTTCGTGATACAAGCCACGTCGCTCGGAATGACCGAGGATGACATAGCCGCAGCCAAATTCAACCAGCATTCCGGCAGCCACTTCACCCGTGAACGCGCCCTCGTCGTGATGGCTCATGTTCTGGGCACCCCATGCAACATTGCTGCCCTGCAATAGGGATTGCGCCTGAGCGAGATAGGGATAAGGCACGCAAACCGCACAATCAGTGTTGCGCAAATCGCGCACGCCTGCCAATACACCTTCCAGCAGCGCCTGGTTACGCGCAAGGCGACCAAACATCTTCCAATTGCCGACGACTAATTTACGACGCATTTGATCTCATCCCCATAGTAGCCACGAAAGTCGGCCATCCTACCGCTGAAACGATAAATGGTCAATCTTGCCGTAGCCGATATCCCCTATCGGTCATTGGTAATACTGATGTAACAATAACCGTCTATTGTTACATCCATTCATCCAACACCAGGACAGACAGTATGTTTGCAACAACACCAGTCAAGGACTTAATCTCGGCCCGATTAAAGCCAGCCAGACCAGCTACTCGCACAGCATCCAGGAGCAAGAATATCATGACGCCACTTTACGAAATCATTCAGCAACGCAAGCTGACCGCGCTGTTTCAACCCATTCTGAATTTAACAACCGGCGAGTTCTATGGCTACGAGGGGCTCATACGCGGTCCCAGCGATAGCCCGCTTCATTCCCCGATCAATTTATTTGGCGCGGCTGCACAACAAAATCTGTCGCTTGAAGTCGAGATGCTCAGCCGCCAAATCGTACTGGAGACTTTTGTACACCTTAACCTGCCTGGCAGCCTGTTCCTGAATGTCAGTCCGCAAACATTGCTTCAACCCAGCTTTAAAAATGGCTGCACTTTGGGCTTCCTTAAAGAGCTTGGGCTTCCGCCGGAAAGGGTAGTCATCGAAATTACCGAAAATCAGCCCACCTACGATTTTGACGGTATGCGCAGCGCCTTGCTGCATTACCGTTCCATGGGCTTTCAAATTGCAATAGATGACCTGGGTGAAGGCTTTTCCAGCCTGCGCCTATGGTCCGAGCTGCGCCCAGAATTCATCAAGATCGATATGCATTTTGTGCAGGGCGTGGACACTGACCCCATTAAATTGCAGTTTCTAAAATCAATCCAGCTGATCGCCGAAAGCTGCGGCACCCATGTGATAGCCGAAGGTATAGAAACTGATGCAGAATTATCGACCATAAAAGATTTGGGAATTTTGCTGGGTCAAGGCTATTTCATCTCTCGCCCCGCCTCTGCACCGCCCCTGCTTCCCTCGACAGAAACAAGCAGCATTATCAGCGCCAGAAGAGTTGCAGCGCTGCCAAAAAACATATTTCCATCCCAGGGAAAAGTGATTGCGCAAAAACTATTGCGTCAGATCGAGCCCGTTTATCCCGAGACGGAAAATGATCACGTGCTGGATCGCTTTTCTGCCAATCCAATGTTACGGGCCATTCCGGTTGTGCAACACGGCATACCTGTCGGCCTGATTAATCGCGACAACTTCATCGAGCACTTTGTAAAACCTTTTCAACGTGAATTGCTCGGAAAAAAACCTTGCAGCTTGTCCATGCAACAAGAGCCCCTGCTAGTGGAAAAGAACATGCCCATCGAAGAACTTGGGCACTTTATTGCCGATGCGGACGAGCGTCATTTCAGCAATGGCTTCATTATCACCGATCAGGGGCGTTACCTCGGCATCGCGTCCGGCCAGGATCTATTGCGTGAATTGACTCAGATGCAGATTGCAGCGGCCCGCTACTCTAATCCGCTCACTCTTCTTCCGGGCAATGTACCTATCAATGAGCACATAGAACGCCTGCTACAAACCGGAACCCCCTTCCACGTCTGCTATTGCGACCTGGACAACTTCAAACCTTACAATGATGTATATAGCTATCGCCATGGCGATGAAATGATACAACTGGCCGGGCGCATCCTGAGCTGGGCCTGCGATCAAAAGCTGGATTTTATCGGCCATATTGGAGGGGATGACTTTATTCTATTGATGCAAAGTCGCGATTTTCAGGCGCGCTGCGAACAAGCATTGCATGCGTTCGAACAGGCTGTGTCCCTGTTATTCAAACCGGAGCACCTGGCTGCTAAAGGCTATACAAGCGAAGATCGTCACAACCAGATCATATTCCATCCGCTAGTCAGCCTGTCGATAGGGGCATGCCATATCACTGCGGATAAATATTCCTCTCATCACGAAGTATCTGCCGCTGCCACAGCCGCAAAAAAAATTGCAAAAAAAACTCATGGAAACAGCCTGTTCATCGAACAGCGCAACGCCACACACCTACCCAGGCAATAGAACGAACCCACCCTTCGGTTTGTGTAATAATAATGTAACAAAGATTTATTATCATGCATCCCGCTGACTAACACATGAAGTTCTTGGCGGCATGAAGTTTCTGGTGGCACGCAGTCCCTGGCAGTTAATTTAAACTTTTTGGAGTGATCATGACTAAAATCAATACCCTTGTTAAAAGCATAGGCATGGCAGCTGCGCTTATGGCAGCTGGATCAGTATTTGCTGTCGACATTACCGGCGCTGGCGCCACCTTCCCTTACCCAATTTATGCCAAGTGGGCTGAAGCCTACAAGGCAAAGTCTGGCGTAGCAATGAATTACCAATCTATCGGTTCCGGCGGCGGCATCAAGCAAATCGTTGCCAAGACCGTGGATTTCGGCGCGTCCGACATGCCATTAACTCCAGAAGCTCTCGCAAAAGATGGCTTAATGCAATTCCCGGCCGTGATGGGCGGTGTTGTTCCTGTTATCAACGTGACCGGAATCGAAGCTGGCCAACTCAAGCTGGACGGCAAAGTACTGGCTGAAATTTTCCTGGGCAAAATCTCCAAGTGGAATGATCCGGCTATCGTTGCACTCAACGCAGGCGTAAAGCTGCCTGATGAAGCAATCACCGTCGTGCATCGTTCAGACGGTTCAGGTACTACCTTCATTTTCACCAACTACCTGTCAAAAGTAAGCGAAGACTGGAAATCGACAGTTGGCGAAGGTACAGCAGTGTCATGGAAAGTTGGCACCGGCGGCAAGGGTAATGAAGGTGTAGCATCCTATGTACAGCGCATCAAGAATTCCATCGGTTATGTGGAATATGCTTATGCCCTGCAAAACAAAATGAACCACACACAACTGAAGAACCGTGAAGGTCAGTTCGTCAAGCCGGATGACTCCAGCTTCAAGGCCGCAGCAGCCGGCGCAGACTGGGAACACGCTCCCGGCTTCTATGAGTTGCTGACCAACGAGCCTGGCAAAGCAAGCTGGCCTATCACTGGCGCAACTTTCATCCTGATGCACAAAGTACAGGACAAGCCTGAATCTGCAAAAGCTGTGTTGGGCTTCTTTGACTGGGCTTACAGCAACGGTAACGAAATGGCTGCCGCGCTGGACTATGTGCCTATGCCGGAAAAAGTACAGAAACTGGTACGTGCAGCTTGGAAAAAAGAAATCAAAGGTAGTGATGCCAAAGCAGTGTGGAAGTAAGTAACTCAGGGAACGCACAAAAGAAGTGCGTTTTCACGATATAATTATAAGGGGCGCTTAAATGTGCCCCTTTAATTTTTTGCACATGCAGATTTTTTTGACTTAACCAGAGTTCAGCAAACCTATGTCGACGTTTTTACGCTACGCACGCCTCAAGCTCCAGAACTGGCCGGACATTCTGTTCCGCAGCATTACCCGTATATCCGCCTTTTCTGTTCTTATCCTGCTGGCTGCCATCATTGTTTCCCTGGTGATCGGCAGCCTTCCTGCGATAAAAGCGTTCGGCTTCAATTTTCTCAGTAGCTCTGAATGGGATCCCGTTACGGATCAGTTCGGGGCTCTTGTGCCCATCGTTGGCACGCTGGTTACCGCAGGTATTGCGCTATTGATCGCGGTTCCGGTCAGCTTTGGCATCGCGCTTTTTCTCACCGAACTGTCGCCGCGCTGGATGCGCCGTCCCCTGGGAATTGCCGTGGAATTGCTGGCGGGTATCCCCAGCATCATCTATGGCATGTGGGGACTGTTTGTGTTCGCGCCGCTATTTGGCGACTATATCGAACCCTGGATCAGCGACCACATCGGCACGATGCCGCTTATAGGTCCATTTTTCTCTGGCCCGCCTATGGGCATAGGTGTGCTCACTGCTGGCATTATTCTGGCCATAATGGTCATTCCTTTTATTGCGTCCGTGATGCGCGACGTGTTTGAAGTGGTACCCGCCCTGCTCAAGGAATCGGCTTACGGGCTGGGGGCAACCACTTGGGAAGTGATGTGGAATGTAGTGTTGCCCTATACCAAGATCGGTGTGGTCGGCGGCATCATGCTCGGCTTGGGGCGCGCCCTGGGCGAAACCATGGCCGTGACCTTCGTCATTGGCAACGCACATTCCCTGAACGCCTCCTTGCTGATGCCCGGCAACAGCATTTCCTCCGCTCTGGCGAATGAATTCAATGAGGCAGTGGGCGAGCTCTATACTTCAGCGCTCATCGAACTCGGCCTGATTCTGTTCTTTATTACCTTCGTGGTTCTGACAATTGCGCGCTATATGCTGTACAAGCTGGCGAAGCGTGAAGGAAAGGTAGCCTGATATGCTGACTCTATATGCGCGTCGCCGCCTGATTAACGTGTTGAGCCTGAGCATCTCGGTGCTCGCCATGGCCTTTGGCCTGTTCTGGCTGGGCTGGATCCTGTTCACCCTGCTGCAACACGGCATCCCCGGCTTATCCCTGGCCGTGTTTACGCAAACCACGCCGCCACCCGGCAGCGATGGCGGGCTTATCAACGCCATTGCCGGCTCCCTGATGATGACCGCGCTCGGCACCCTGATCGGCACGCCTATCGGCATACTCGCCGGCACCTATCTGGCCGAATTTGGCCAGCGCGGCTGGCTGGCGCCGGTTACCCGCTTTATCAACGACGTGCTGCTGTCCGCACCCTCTATCGTGATCGGGCTGTTTGTTTATGCCATGTATGTGATCAAGGTCAAACATTTCTCCGGCTGGGCAGGCGCATTTGCCCTCTCCATTCTGGTCATCCCCATCGTCATCCGCACCACCGAAAACATGCTACGCCTGGTACCTAATAGCCTGCGCGAAGCAGCCGCCGCACTCGGCGCGCCGCAATGGAAAATCATCAGCTCGGTCACCCTGCGTGCCGCACGCGCCGGTATTCTTACCGGCGTGATGCTGGCCATCGCGCGCATCAGCGGCGAAACTGCGCCGTTGCTGTTCACCTCCCTGAATAACCAGTTCTGGAGCAGCAACATGAACCAGCCCATGGCGAATTTACCGGTGGTGATTTTCCAGTTCGCCATGAGCCCGTATGCAGACTGGCAGCAGCTCGCCTGGGCTGGCGCGCTGCTCATCACATTTAGCGTACTGACATTGAATATTCTGGCGCGAGTCTTATTCCGCCAGCAAGCAAGCACTCATTAAGGATAGGCCCAAATGATTTCTGAAAAAGATACCACCCCAAAACTGGTCGTAAAAGACCTGAATTTCTACTACGGCAATGACCGTGCACTTAAGGATATCAACCTCACTATCCCTGAAAAAATGGTCACCGCATTCATCGGTCCATCCGGTTGCGGAAAATCGACCCTGCTGCGCACTTTCAATCGCATGTACGAGCTTTATCCCAAGCAGAAAGCCACCGGAGAGATCCTGCTTGACGGGCAAAACCTGCTGGAGAAACGTCAGGATCTCAACACCCTGCGCGCCAAGATCGGCATGGTATTCCAGAAGCCCACACCGTTCCCGATGTCGATCTACGACAACATCACCTTTGGCGTTAAGCTTTACGAAAACCTCAACCAGCATGACATGAACGAGCGCGTGGAATGGGCACTCAAAAAAGCGGCACTGTGGAACGAGGTAAAGGACAAGCTCAAGCAGAGCGGAACGGGACTTTCGGGCGGACAGCAGCAGCGCCTGTGTATCGCACGCGCCATTGCAGTGAAACCGGAAGTATTGCTGCTGGACGAACCGACTTCAGCGCTGGATCCAATTTCAACGGCACACATCGAAAGACTGGTAGACGAGCTGAAAAAGGAATTTACCATCGTCATCGTCACGCACAACATGCAGCAGGCAGCACGCATCTCCGACTACACCGCCTATATGTATCTGGGCGAACTGATCGAATTCGGCGATACCAGCGCGGTGTTCACCAACCCCAAGCGAAAAGAGACTGAAGACTACATCACTGGCCGCTTCGGCTAGTGATGTAGCGGTGAAGGCTAACAAGCGGTTTTGCATGTTATGCCGCGAAGCGGCTTGCTGGAACCACTACATCACAGGTAGATTCGGTTAATCTACCTGTGATGTAGCGGCGTAGGCTCACATTCGCTTGCGAATGTTATGCTGCGAAGGCAGCTTGCCGGAGCCACTACATCACTGGCCGCTTTGGCTAGTATTTGAACCCATTAAATACGAAGCATAAGTCATAAATATGTAGGTTGGGTTAGGCGCGTTTCTTGCGCCGTAACCCAGCACAAACCAGTGTTGACTGGTGCTACCGACCGTCGATGTTGAGGATTCTGTTTGTTGGGTTACGCAATAAATCCGCTAACCCAACCTACATGACAGCAAGTAGGTTGGGTTGAACATAGTGAAACCCAACAATCAAACCTCAAGCATATCGTTGGGCTTCGTTCCTCAGCCCAACCTACCAAAGCTTGATTATTCGCTTCCTGCGCCGTTACCCCTCCATCCCGCTTCAATATTTGCGCAAAAAAAGCTAGAATCACCACTTTGCGATACTCTCTCTTAAGGAATCTTTATTATGTCCATGGCTGACCGCGACGGTTTCATCTGGTATGACGGCAAATTAGTACCTTGGCGCGATGCCACTACGCATGTGCTGACCCATACTTTGCATTACGGCATGGGCGTATTTGAGGGCGTGCGCGCCTACAAAACCACTCAGGGCACCGCCATCTTCCGCTTGCAGGAGCATACCGACCGCCTGTTTAACTCGGCGTATATCTTCAAGATGAAGATGCCCTATGACAAGGCAAGCGTGATGGAAGCGCACAAGGAAGTGGTGCGCACCAACAAACTGGAGTCCTGCTACATCCGCCCTATCGTATTCTACGGCTCGGAGGCCATGGGCATCGCCGCCACCACGCTCAGCACCCACGTTGCCGTTGCCGCATGGCCGTGGGGCGCCTATCTGGGCGAGGAGGGCATGAAAAAAGGCATACGCGTCAAAACCTCCAGCTTCACGCGCCACCATGTCAACATCAATATGTGCCGCGCAAAATCGGTGGGCAGCTATACCAATTCCATCCTGGCGCACCAGGAAGTCGCGACCGATGGCTACGATGAAGCGATGCTGCTGGATGTGGACGGTTACGTTGCAGAAGGCGCGGGAGAAAATCTGTTTATCGTCAAGAAGGGCAAGCTGTACACGCCCGACCTGACTTCCTGTCTGGAAGGCATCACCCGCGATACCATCCTGACGCTGGCAAAAGACCTGGGCATCGAGGTGATTGAAAAACGCATCACGCGCGACGAAGTATATTGCGCCGACGAAGCCTTCTTCACCGGCACCGCAGCGGAAGTGACACCAATACGCGAACTCGACACCCGCACCATCGGCATCGGTTCGCGCGGCCCGATTACCGAGCGTCTGCAGTCTTTATTCTTTGATTGCGTCAGCGGCAAAAACACCAAATATGCCCATTGGCTTACGCACGTATAATCCGTTTCCGGGGGAAACAAAGCAATGAGCACGAAACAAGCTACTCAGCACTATATTGAAGTCACGGCAAAAGATTTGCCGTTGTATTGCCCCACGCCTGATATGACGCTTTGGAACACACATCCGAAAGTTGTGATACCTGTCGAAAAACTGGGCGAAGCGCGCTGCCCCTATTGCAGCACGCTGTACAAATTCAAGGGCGAATTGCCCAAAGGGCATCATTAAAGTGGCAAAAATAGACGCCCGAAATATCAGCAAAATCCTCGTGGTGGCGCCCAGCTGGGTGGGCGACACCATGCTCATTCAACCCATGCTGGTGCGGCTCAAACAGCGCCATCCGGGCTGCCTGATTGACGTGCTGGCCCCGCCGTGGACGGAAGAACTGCTGCGGCAGATGCCCGAGGTAAACAACACCATCACCAATCAGTTTCCGCATGGCGCCATGCAACTCGCTGCCCGCTTCGGTATGGGCATCCATTTGCGCGGCATGCATTACGACCAGGCCATCGTACTGCCTAACTCGTTTAAATCGGCACTGATCCCATTCTTCGCCGGCATTCCGCTACGCACCGGGTTTACCGGGGAAATGCGCTACGGCTTGCTCAACGATAGACGCAAGCTCGACAAACACGCTCTGCCACTGATGGTAGAGCGTTTTGCGCAACTGGCCGAGCGCAACGGCGAGGCCATTCCCCGCCCGTTGCCACAACCCCGGTTACAGGTCAGTGCCGAACAGCGCCAGCCCGTGCTCGACAAGTTCAACCTGAACCTCAAACAGCCGGTTGCAGTATTCTGTCCCGGTGCAGAATACGGCCCCGCAAAACGCTGGCCGATTCCCTACTTCGCCGAACTCGCGCAACGCCTGCAACAACAGGGTTATGCCGTATGGATAATAGGTTCGCCCAAAGATCAGGAAACCGGCGATAAAATCGTTGCACTTGGAAATTTAAGCACCCGCAATCTGTGCGGTTCCACCGATCTGGCTGATGCGATCGCCCTGCTATCTTGCGCCAGCCTGGTGGTCAGCAACGATTCCGGCCTGATGCATATCGCCGCAGCGCTGGATCGTCCCATGCTCGCACTGTACGGCTCCAGCAGCCCGGACTTTACGCCTCCGCTGTCGCCGCAAGCACAGATATTGAGGATCGATATTCCGTGCAGCCCCTGCTTCAAGCGCGAGTGCCCGCTGGGACATTTCAAGTGCATGAAAAACCTCACCCCGCAAATGGTTGCCGAGCATATTCCTGCGCTTCCCCAGCAACAGAAAATCGCATAAGCACATTAGAATATTAAATAAAATCAAATGCTTGCACATCAACCGGGTGAGGCACCTTGTTGCCCGTCAAGGGCCTGGCCCGGTTAATCCTCAATCCCTTACGGCCCGCCGCGCATCCACATGAAAAACAGTCTCCCCAAAGAAATTTTCAAGGCCTACGACATCCGCGGCGTCGTCGGCAAAACGCTCACCGCAGAGATCGTTGAAAGCATCGGCCACGCCATCGGCTCCGAAGCTGCCGCACGCGGCCAGCACAGCATCGCCATCGGTCGCGATGGCAGATTGTCGGGCATCGAGTTTAGCGCAGCGCTGGCGCGCGGCATCCAGAAGAGCGGCATCAACGTCATCGACGTTGGCCGTGTCGCCACGCCGATGGTGTATTTCGCCGCCTTCCAGCTCAATACCAACTGCGCGGTGATGATCACCGGCAGCCACAACCCGCCCGACTACAACGGCCTGAAAATGGTGCTGGCAGGCGAAACCCTGTCCGGCGACACCATCCAGTCACTGCGCACCCGCATCGAGCAGGGCAACCTCAGCCACGGCGCGGGCGCTTACTCGCAGCGCGACATCAATGCCGATTACATCACGCGCATCGTGTCGCACATCAAGCTGGCTCGCCCCATGAAGATCACCGTCGACTGCGGCAACGGCGTGGCCGGCGACTTCGCCGCCAGTCTCTACCGCCAGCTGGGCTGCGAAGTCACCGAACTCTTCTGCGAAGTGGACGGCAACTTCCCCAACCACCATCCCGACCCCTCCGACCCGCACAACCTGCAAGACCTGATCAAGGCGCTTGCCGGCAATGATTCCGAGCTAGGCCTCGCCTTCGACGGCGACGGCGACCGTCTGGGCGTGGTTACCAAGCACGGCAACATCATCTACCCGGATCGCCAGCTCATGCTGTTTGCCGCCGACGTGCTGAGCCGCAACCCCGGCGCTGAAATCATCTTCGACGTAAAATCCACGCGCAATCTTTTTGGCTGGATCAAATCGCACGGCGGCAAACCCACCCTATGGAAAACCGGGCACTCGCTGGTCAAGGCCAAGATGAAGGAAACCGGAGCACTCTTAGCTGGCGAAATGAGCGGCCACGTCTTCTTCAAGGAGCGCTGGTACGGCTTTGACGACGGCCTCTACAGCGGCGCGCGCCTGCTGGAAATACTCAGCAGGTCCGTCGACCCCAGCGCCACCCTGAACCAGCTGCCGGATGCCGTCAGCACCCCCGAACTGCACATCAAGCTGCAGGAAGGCGAAAACCACGCGCTGATCGCGCGCCTGGGCAAGGAAGCAAAATTCACCGACGCCAGGGACATCATCACCATCGACGGCCTGCGCGTGGAATACGCGGACGGGTTTGGTTTGATGCGTGCATCTAACACCACGCCGGTGATTGTGCTGAGGTTTGAGGCGGATGATGAAGCGGGTTTGAAGCGGATACAGGATGATTTCAGAAGGGTGCTGCTGAAAGCTAATCCGGATTTGCAATTGCCGTTCTAAAAGAAAATTAGTTAAACAGAATCAATCAATTACCTATACTCCGCGCTTTAGCTTTTGCATAAAAAATTCATCGAGTAGCGTGAATTTACCGTTGCCGGGGGTAGCCCGGCTGCTAGTTACTTTTCTTGCTTCGCCAAGAAAAGTAACCAAAAGAAGGCGATCCCCGGTTTACCGCCCCTGCGGGGTTCCCGATAAAAATCCCAATCATGCGGGGCTGCGGAACTCGCACGATCTGCTGCGCAGCCACGTGCTCAAACAATCCTCGCCTAAGAGCACCGCATGATTGGGATTTTTATCGGCGGTGCACAGGGGAATGTAAGTCAAAACCCAAACCACAAGCCAAAGCAGTGTGCGCGCAGCGCACACCAAAATCAAAAGTAAAAAAAACGTGTGGGCTACTGCCCACACTCGTACTTCGATTTCGAAGCCGCTTTTGAATTTTGCTTGTAACACCCCTCATTCACCACCGAGTAGCACAGACAGGTCAGGGGATGTCGGCGAGGACTGTCTGAGCACGTGGACGCGCAGCGGATCGTGCGAGTTCCGCAGCCGCCTGACCTGTCGAGCACACGCAGGGAACCTCGAAGAGGTGGTGGATTGGGGTTCGCCTTCTTTGGGTTACCTTTCTTGGCGAAGCAAGAAAGGTAACCAGCTGCCGGGCTGCCCCCGGCGAAGTTGATGTTGAATTTAATTGTTGGGTTACGCGATAAAATCGCTAACCCAACCTACGGATCTTACAGCTTCGCCTTAACCCAGGCATTCACCCCAGCCAACGCAGCTGCCAGATTCTCCGGCTGAGTTCCCCCCGCCTGCGCCATATCCGCCCGACCACCACCCTTGCCGCCCACCTGCGTAGCCACAAAGTTGACCAGTTCGCCCGCCTTCACTTTGGCGTTGATATCCGCCGTCGCACCCGCGATCAATGTGACTTTTCCATCGCTGACGGCTGCCAGCACGATCGCTGCAGAATGCAGCTTGTCTTTCAGCTTGTCCAGCGTCTCGCGCAGGGTCTTGCTGTCTGCGCCTTCCAGCAATGCAGCCAGCACCTTGACGCCGTTGATATCCACCGCTTGGGTCAGCAGTTCATCGCCCTGCGAAGCAGCAAGCTTGGACTTCAGTGCGGACAACTCTTTTTCCAGCGACTTCACCGAGTCCTGCACTAGTGCGATACGCTGGGTCAGTTCCTGCGGCTGCGCTTTCAGCATCGCTGCGGCTTCCTGCACGCGCGCATCGAGTTGCTGCACCCATGACACGGCCACTTCGCCGGTAATGGCCTCAACGCGGCGTATGCCTGCGGCCACGCCGCTTTCCACCAGGATCTTGAACAGGCCGATATCGCCGGTGCGTTTTACATGGGTGCCGCCGCACAGCTCGGTGGAAAAATCCTTCATGCCGATCACGCGTACTTCATCGCCGTATTTCTCGCCGAACAGCGCCATCGCGCCCGCCTTGATCGCATCGTCATAGGCCATCACCCTGGAGCTGACTTCGGCATTGGCGATGATTGCGCGGTTTACGCGGCTTTCCACGTCGCGGATCTGCTCGCTGGTCATCGGTGCATTGTGGGTGAAGTCGAAACGGGTTTTGCTGGCGTCAACCAGCGAGCCTTTCTGACCGACATGCTCGCCCAATACATCGCGCAGGGCCTTGTGCATCAGGTGCGTCACCGAATGGTTGCGCATCGTGGCCGAGCGTGCAGCCTCATCCACCGCGGCATCGACCGTATCGCCCAGCTTGATCTCGCCGCTCAGCATGCGGCCGTGATGGCCGAAAACTTCAGGCTGGATTTTCTGTGTATCTTCCACCGTGAACACATTCTTGCCATGCTGGAACAGCACGCCGATGTCGCCTACCTGGCCGCCGGACTCGGCATAGAACGGGGTATTGTCGAGCACCACCACGCCGGTTTCATTTGCGGCGAGCTTCTGCACGGTGACGCCATCGCAGTACAGCGCCACCACCTTGCCCTGTGCGGTGAATTTGTCGTAGCCCTGGAACTGCGTCTTCACGCCATCGTATTCCAGACCGGCGGCCATCTTGAACTTGCCCGCCGCGCGCGCCTGGTCGCGCTGGCGCGCCATGGCGGCATCGAATGCGCCTTCGTCCACGCTCAGCTTGCGCTCGCGGCACACGTCCGCAGTGAGATCGAGCGGGAAGCCGAAGGTGTCGTGCAGCTTGAAGGCCAGCTCGCCATTGAGCATGGTCTTGCCGGATTTTTGCAGCGCGGCCAGTTCGGTGTCGAGGATTTCCATGCCGTTTTCGATGGTCTCGAAGAAGCGTTCCTCTTCCATGCGCAGCACGTCGGTGACGCGGTCCTTGGCCTTGTACAGCTCGGGATAGGCCACGCCCATCTCATGGGTTAACTGCTCCACCAGCTTGTGGAAGAATGCGGCGCGGCAGCCCAGCTTGTAGCCGTGGCGGATGGCGCGGCGCACGATGCGGCGCAGCACATAGCCACGGCCCTCGTTGCCCGGAATCACGCCGTCCACAATCAGGAAGGAGCAGGCGCGAATATGATCGGCGATGACCTTGAGCGAATTGTTGTTGAGATCGGATGTACTGGTAACGCGCGCCGCGGCCTTGATCAGGCTCTGGAACAGGTCGATCTCGTAATTGGAATGCACATGCTGCAGCACCGCCGAAATACGCTCCAGCCCCATGCCGGTATCCACCGAGGGCTTGGGCAGCGGATGCAGCACGCCCTGCTCGTCGCGGTTGAACTGCATGAACACGTTGTTCCAGATTTCGATGTAGCGGTCGCCGTCTTCATCCGGGCTGCCTGGCGGGCCACCGGCGATTTCGGGGCCGTGGTCGTAGAAGATTTCGCTGCACGGGCCGCAGGGGCCGGTGTCGGCCATCTGCCAGAAGTTGTCGGAGGCGTAGCGCGCGCCCTTGTTGTCGCCGATGCGCACGATGCGCGCGGCAGGCACACCGATTTCCTTGGCCCAGATATCGTAAGCCTCGTCGTCCTCGGCATACACCGTCACCCATAACTTGTCCTTGGGCAGCTTGTAAACCTCGGTCAGCAGCTCCCATGCATACTGGATGGCATCGCGCTTGAAGTAGTCGCCAAAGCTGAAGTTGCCCAGCATCTCGAAGAAGGTGTGGTGCCGCGCGGTATAGCCCACGTTTTCCAGGTCGTTGTGCTTGCCGCCCGCGCGCACACAGCGCTGCGAAGAGGTGGCACGGCTATAGGCGCGTTTGTCATGACCGAGGAAGCAGTCCTTGAACTGCACCATGCCGGAATTGGTAAACAGCAGGGTCGGGTCGTTGTTGGGTACCAGGGAGCTGGAAGGCACAACCGTGTGGCCTTTGGACGCGAAGTAATCGAGGAATTTCTGGCGGATTTCGCTGCTTTTCATGTGTTCACCAATATCTTAAACGGGGCAAATTCTGCGGTTGCGCAAAAACGTAATAATACCATCCGGCGCGCGGTCTGAGCCACATGAGATATGGCTACTCTTCTCGTGGCCCTGGTTTCGATTCAAGCTGCTCTGCCTCTACGATACGCACTTCGCCTTCGATAATGCCATCATCATGCTGACGGTGCGGATTGATCCGCCCGGATTTATTAGGCAACAGCAATAAAATCACCGCAATTACATCACTCAATACGCCGGGAAGAATCAGCAAAAATCCCGCCAGCAGGGTGCGGCCGCTGTCCCAAATTGCCGAGTATGGCGACTGGCCGTTTTGCACTGTAACTGCCAGCCTGCCGAACACAGCCATACTCTCTTCCTTGATCAATATCCAGCCGATCAGCGCACTGAAAACAAGCCATGCCAACAGCCACCAGCCGATAACAGCGGCCACTTGAATCATTGTGTAAATTTCCAATGCCGGGAAACCAAGTATGACCAGCAAAAATATTATTCCAAAATTTCGCACCACAAAATCCTTATATATCAACAAGTAACATGTTTCAGGCAAGATCCATTTCATCCCAGCCACGCGTTCAGTGTATCATTAGAGGCTAATTTACCATCCCAATTCCGCTAACAATCTAAATCATGAAAATCTTTTATCAAGCTAGCATTGCAGGCGTATCACTCGTTATTCTTTTCGCAGCGGCTTTTTTTATTTTCTCCCCTAAAACTTCTTCCACCGCAATCACAATGGACTCGCTCAAGCCGGGCGCTGCTGAGGCTGTTGCGCAAGCCAGCTTCTACGACCTGCAGGAAAAAGTACAACCCCTCGCGCAGTGGCAGGGCAAGGTGATGGTTGTGAATTTCTGGGCGACCTGGTGCCCGCCGTGTATTGCGGAAATCCCTGAATTTATCAAACTGCAGAAAAAATACGGCAAACAGGGCGTGCAGTTTATCGGCATTGCAATTGACCAGAAGAGCAAGGTGCAAAGTTTTGCCGCCGAGGTTGGAATGAACTACCCGGTGCTGCTGGGCGATCTGGCAGGCATAGATTTAGCCAGACGTATCGGCAATGTCCAGGGGGGATTGCCGTATACGGTTATCGTTGAGCGCAGCGGCAAAATTGTGACGACGCAACTCGGTACATTGAGCACTGATAAACTTGAAGGCATCATCAAGCCACTGCTTTAAGTTATTCGGTACGTAGCGCCTCAACCGGATCCATGCGTGCCGCGCGGCGCGCTGGCATCACGCCGGCAGCCAGCCCGATCAATACCGCGCTGGACTCCGCCAGTACCGCAAAAAATACCGGAATCTGCACCGGTAAAGACGGTATAAATGCATGCAAGGCTTGCGCCACGCCCATACCTATCAGCAAGCCAGCCAGGCCACCGGCAGCCGAAAGCAGAATGGCCTCGCCCAGGAACAGCATCAGCACCTGCTGCTGGCGTGCACCCAATGCCCGCAGCAAACCTATCTCGCCGGTACGCTCGGTCACCGCCATGGTCATGATAGTCAGAATCCCTACACCCCCCACCAGCAATGAAATTGCGCCAATCGCCGCCACCGCAAAGGTAATCACATCCAGCACAGAGTTCATCACTTCCAGCGCCTGTTCCTGCGTGATAACGGTATAGTCTTCGCGCCCGTGCCGGGCCGACAATATGCTCTTGATGCTCGCCACCACCTTGTTTACATCGACCGAGGGCAGGTAATTCACATTGATTTCTATCAGGCCGGCACGGTTAAACATCTCCATTGCACGCGCTGCCGGGATATAAACGATGTCGTCCATATCAAAACCCAAAACCTGCCCCTTTGACTCCATCACACCGATCACGCGATAGCGTTCCCCGCCTATGCGCACATATCCGCCCAGCGGGTTCGCGTCACTGAACAGTTCCTGCCTTACCTTATGCCCCAGCACGACAAAATTCCGCGCATGGGTGGATTCATCGTCCGGCAGAAAATTTCCCACCTGCACATTCATCTTGAATGCGCGCGGAAAGTCCGGCCCAGCACCATAAACAAAACAGCGCCGGCTTTTGCCATCGGCACGCACCTCCGCATTTCCCTGTACGGAAGGATTCACAAATTCCAGGTTAGGAACCCGCCGCAGCGCGTCCGCATCTTCCAAGGTCAACGGTTTGATGGTGCCGAAGATGCCCGCATTGCCGCCATGTGTCTGCGATTTACCCGGCTGTATGGTGATGACATTGGTACCAAACTGGCTAAACTCATCCAGCAAATACTGGTGCAAGCCTTCGCCTATGGAGGTCAGCAAAATTACGGCTGCCACGCCGATCGCAATACCCAGACCGGTCAAAAAACTGCGCATGCGGTAGATCACAAATGTCGATACGGTCAGCCGAAGAAGGTCACTGAAAAACATTATCTTCTCGCAAGCGCCAGGACAGGATCAAGCTGTGCTGCGCGGCGCGCAGGCCACACACTGAACACTATGCCGGTACCCAAAGCGGTGCTGAATGCAGCGATGATCGCCCACCATGGCGCCGCTACCGGCAATGACGGATAGATTTGTCCAATCACAAAACTGCCCAGCTGGCCCAGCAATAATCCGACCACGCTCCCCGCCAGCGACAGCAGTACCGCCTCGGCAAAAAACAGGCGGCGTATCTGCGCCGGTGGCGCCCCCAGCGCCTTGAGCAGGCCGATTTCCTGGGTGCGCTGCGACACCGCAATCAGCATCACATTCATGATCAGCACTCCCGCCACTGCCAGACTGATCGCGGCTATTCCGCCAACCGCTATGGTCAGGGTGCGCAAGATGCGGTCAAAGGTGGCCACCATCGCATCCTGGGTCACCACTGTTACATCGCGTTCGCCGCCGTGCTGCCGGAACAGAATTTCTTCGCTTTGGCTTCTGGCGCGCTCGATGTCCTCGCGGCTCTTGGCCTCGACCAATATGCGTATCAGGTTCTGCGTATTGAACAGCATGTGTGCGGACGCCACCGGAACAATCACCAGTTCGTCGGTATTCATGCCCATCGCCGTACCCTGCGATGACAGGATGCCAACCACGCGGAAGCGCCTGTCGCCGAGATGCAGCCAGGAACCCACCGCATTCTCCACACCGAACAGTTCCTGTTTGATTGTATTGCCTATCACCACCACAGGCGAGGCCGCATCCGCCGGACCTTCCGGCAAGAACTGACCCTGCGCCATGGTCATGTGGCGGATGGCGAGCAATTCAGCGGTGGAGCCCAACACCGTTACCTCGCGGTTGAGCGGTCCGTTGGATGCCAGTGCCGCGCCTATCGCCAGCGGAGCCATGCGGCGCACGGCACTGCTGCGCAATATCGCCATCGCATCATCCAGCACCAGATCGCGCGGGATTTGCCCGATCAGCATGCCGGGATTCACGCCTGCTGTTTCAGAACGACCTGGAAAGACGATCACCAGATTGGTGCCCAGGGAAGTGAACTGATTTACGACATACAGGCGGGCACCCTCTCCCAACGCGGTAAGAATCACCACTGCAGCCACACCGATGGACATGGCCAGTATCATCAGCAAGGATCGCGAACGCGAGCTGTTCAAGCTGGTGGATGCAAACTGCAATGTGTCATTCAATTTCATGGCTGATCGCTTTTGCGCTTATCTCCTACTATCATGCCATCGACCATGGTGATCTGGCGCAAGGCGCGATTGCCATTGTCCCGGTCATGCGTGACGATAATCAGAGTCACACCCTGCTCTGTCAGTTGCTCCAGCAGACGTATCACCTCTTTGCCGGTTGTGCTGTCCAGATTGCCGGTGGGCTCATCCGCCAGCAATACCGAAGGCCGCATGATGGTGGCGCGTGCAATTGCCACGCGCTGTCGTTGCCCGCCTGAAAGCTGTTCCGGCCTGTGCTCTGCGCGGTCGCTTAGGCCATAACTTTCCAGCAGCTTTGCGACACGCTCTTTGCGCTCTTCTATGGCAACGCCGCCAAGTATCAGCGGCAACTCTATGTTCATTGCTGCAGTAAGGCGGGGTACCAGGTGAAAGAACTGAAACACGAAGCCGATTTTTTCGCGCCGCACGCGCGCCTGCTGTTCATCATCCAGCGTGGTAACATCCAGCCCGTCGAGCTTGTAGACGCCGGAGCTTGGCCTGTCCAGCAGGCCTATCAGGTTTAACAGACTGGATTTTCCTGACCCTGACGGCCCCATGATGGACACATATTCACCCGCACCGATACTGAGATCGACATCCCGCAGTGCATGAACCATCTGGTCGCCGACCAGAAAGTTGCGACTCACTTTACTGAACTCAATCATGGCGCTGGCTTCGCTCCATCCTGTTTTGTCGTATCCGGTTTAGCCTTCACCCCGGCCTTCACCCCTGTACGATCAAGCGAAGCGACAATCTGATCGCCCTCCTTGAGTCCTGAAAGAATTTCGGTAAACTCCCAATTGGCCAGCCCGGTAGTCACCGTACGCTCTTCCAGCACTCCTTCGGCTTTGTACACCAGCACTTTTTTGCCCTCCATCAGGTGCTGCGTGGGTATGCGCAGCACATGTTCCCTGACCTTATACACAATCTCGATATCCGCGCTATATCCTACCAGCAGGTTTTCTTCCTGCGGCAGCTCGGTAAAGGCCACTTCTACCTCCACCGTGCGCGCCTGCTTTTCCAGTTCGATCACATAGGGTGCGATACGCTGCACCTTACCGGCAAATTTTTTGCCTTTGATCGCATCCAGTGTAATGCGGCTGAGCTGCCCCACTTTCACCACCGAGGCATCCACCTCATCTATCGGTGCGCTGACGTACAGGCAACTATCGTCAATCAGGTCTATCGCCGGAAGCGTGGGGATGCCGGGGGGTGACGGCGTGGCATATTCACCCAACTCGCCACTGATATCGGCCACGACCCCGCTGAATGGAGCGCGCAATGTCATGCGATCGAGGCTTGCACGAGCCACTTCGATGCGTGCACTGCTCTGCTCAACTTCCCCCTTGGCCGCTTCGCAAGAAGCGTTGCGCGCCTTGGCATCGGTCTGGCTGCGATCCAGCTGTTGCGACGAAATAAAGCCCTGCTCCCTGAGCTGCACTGACCTCTCGGCTTCGCGCTGCGCTGCCTCCGCCATCGCGCATGCCTCCTTCGCCCTGCTGCTTACGGTTCTCAACTGATCCTGCGCCAACTCTTCCTGAGCGTGCAAATCCTTATGCCATAGCTCAAGCAAAATCTGGCCCGCGGCAACCCGCTCGCCTTTTTTTACTTTCAATTGGGAAATTTGGCCGCCTGCTGGCGGAGACATCTTGGCACGGCGGCAGGCTTTGACTGTGCCCGCGCGATTGTTGCTGACCGTGGCCTCTACTGTGCCGGGTTCAACTGTCCACAAGCTAACCGGCAACGGCTTGGCACGCGTGTAATAGCCAATAGTAGCCAGCACAATAATGCCCACGCCCAACAGAATACCCCATTTGTAAAACCTGGAAATACGTCTGCTCCGATCCATACCATCTCCTTAACTCAAGCGGATATAGTACACCTCTTGCCGACATGCGGTCACCGGCATAAATATCAACTATTGCCGCTACAGAACTCGATTTTGCCGATGGCAAGCCGCCTGTAATTGCGGATCATGATGATGGATTTCTTTATGACAGGCTCATCGATGACTGCAAGATCAAGCCCGACTCTGATCTGATAGACACCCTCAAAGCCCGCATTAATTTCAATGAACGGGCAGTTGAGATTTCTCTGTTGTGTTGTGGATTTTGCATCGACTGCGGCAAGACGATAGTGATGCAGCGTGGCAAGATTCATATTCCACAGCACTGCTTGCCCCTGAAATTGTCCCAGGAATGAAACTGATGCGTTGACATCAGGCAAACGAGTGTTGCAGATAAAGTCCCGGCGCAATATTTCCAGCTGCGTTTTGAACGCTTCTACCTCGGGAAAAATGCTATGCATATTTGATGATGAAGTTATTCCGGCCTTGGTTTAACACAACAATCATTCTCATAATATGCAAGAAAATTGTACCTCCTCCTGCGCCTCATGCGGCTTTTTATACGCGGGGAATTACTCACTCTCATCGTTTATGCGCATTACGCTGAAAATAACATCCATTGAAAATCCGCGCGATTGCAGGAAGCGCACTTGCCTGGCCTTTTCTTTCTGGTCCTGCGGGGGATTCGCAAATTTTCGGTGCCACACTGCACGCGCGGCTTCCAGCTCACCTTCCTTCAGTTGCGGTATCGCGGCACTGATGAGTTCGTCGCTGATGCCTTTTTGCCTGAGTTCATGCGCGATGCGCTGAGTACCAAAGCGGGCGCTGCGGATGCGCACGGTCTGGTCAAGCGCTCGTGCATCGGAAAGCCAGCCGCGCTTCTCCAGATCGTCCAGCAACGCACCGGCATCCTCTGCTTCGGTAATGTGAGGCAAGAGCTTTGCGTGAAGTTCTGCACGGCTCAATTCGCGCCTGGCCAAAGCCTGCAAGGCGCGCCCGCGCAGGCTGAGCTCGGTCTTCCCTTTCACCGCTTAACACTCACTACCGGCTGCTCTCTAACTTACTCCAGAGATTCCGCAACCTTGGCTTCACCGCTCTTGGCAGCAGCACTCTTGGCAGCACTGCTCTTGCCTGCAGCAGCCTTTTTTATTTCTGCCTCAGGACTGACATTTTTCGCGGCAACACCGACTGCATCGCGGATTTTGTTTTCAATTTCAGCGGCAATGGCAGGGTGTTCTTTCAGGTATTCGCGCGCATTGTCTTTGCCCTGGCCGATTTTTTCGCCGTTGTAGGCGTACCAGGCACCCGCTTTTTCCACAAACTTATGCAGCACGCCCAGCTCTACGATTTCGCCTTCGCGTGAAATGCCTTCTCCGTACAGAATGTCAAACTCGGCCTGCTTGAATGGGGGAGCGACTTTGTTCTTCACCACTTTTACGCGTGTCTCGGAACCGATCACTTCTTCGCCCTTCTTGATCGCACCAGTGCGGCGGATATCCAGGCGCACCGAGGCGTAGAACTTTAACGCATTACCGCCGGTTGTGGTTTCAGGGCTGCCGAACATGACGCCGATTTTCATGCGGATCTGGTTAATGAAAATTACGGTGGTATTGGAACGCTTGATATTGGCAGTGAGCTTGCGCAAGGCCTGCGACATCAAGCGAGCATGCAAGCCCATCTGCGCATCGCCCATCTCGCCTTCGATCTCCGCCTTTGGCGTCAACGCGGCAACCGAGTCCACAATCACAATGTCCACAGCGGCTGAACGCACCAGCATGTCCACAATTTCCAGCGCCTGTTCGCCGTTGTCCGGCTGCGAGATCAAAAGCTCGGTCACGTTGACGCCGAGCTTCTGCGCATACTGCGGATCGAGCGCGTGTTCCGCGTCGATAAAGGCCGCGGTACCGCCCAACTTTTGCATTTCGGCGATGACTTGCAGCGTCAGCGTAGTTTTACCCGAAGACTCGGGACCATAGATTTCAATCACGCGACCGCGTGGCAAGCCGCCCACTCCCAGCGCGATGTCCAAACCCAAGGAACCGGTGGAGACCACATCGATGTCGCGCCCGATATCATCGTCGCCCAGGCGCATAATCGAGCCTTTGCCAAACTGTTTCTCAATCTGGCCCAATGCTGCTGCGAGTGCCTTGCTTTTATTGTCATCCATCACGCTATTCCTTAAAAAATTGTTGGTGAGATTATGGCATAGGAGTTCAGGCTTGCATAGTACGATCGTTCTAATCCTGGCAGAGCAAAGCTAACATACTGAATATATGCAATAACTAATCAGACGGCTGGAGTGAGCACGAATCAAATATGCGCACCCTTTGCCAACATTTCCCCCTCTAAAGGTCTATAATCAGTTTGAGGGGAAGGAGTTTTTGACCTATCCCTGTTCTTTCTGCAATGGAAGGAGAAAATCATGAATACTGCAGATATGTTGATTCACGTACATCCTGAATTAGATCCACAGGCAAGAAGCAATTTGGAAAGAAGAATCATGGGGGTCGTTGGTGTTGATTGTGCCGAGTTTGACCATCATGCACACCCCCATTCGATTGTCGTGAAATATGATCCTGACCAAGTTCAGGGCATACAGATACTGGATATCGTTCGTACAGTTGATCCGGTGGCTACCAGGGTGGGAATGTAATCCTGACAAACTCTGTTACTTACTGCTGATGCAATATTGATGCGCCTTGAATGGCGTAAATAGATACGCCTTAGTGGCGTAAAAAAGGCGATCAGTTGATCGCCTTTTGTTTTGCTGCGTGAAGCATTCCGGCTAGCGTCATAGTAACAGCGGTATTACGGGCACTCGCCAAGCACTCACGGGTTTAAAACTTTGCACCGACTGATGCTGTTAATTTGCCATAGCTGACATCCAATAGCGGTGTGCCACGATATTCAACTCCCCCGCTGTCTGACGTTGCCATTAACTCCAGCACAAAATCTTTATCGAGGATGCAACCCACGCCAATACCCACGTGTGCTCCGGGCGTTGTCTCGCCGATCCCTTTAATATTTGAGTCGGCATTAAAAATGGACAAACCGAGCTGCATGGCAAAATAGGGGGTGAAGTCACTCAACTCAGGGTGCAGGCGAATTGCCGCATAAACCGGCAGGAAGCTGAATTCCCCCTTATATTTGGTTAGCTTTCTGCGCACCTGGAACTCGACGCCGAAACCCAGATCGGCATTTTGGCTCAATTCCGCAAAGGACTAAAAGGCCATGGAGGCACTGCCGTTGACATCGTCAGTCGCGGTTATAGAAGTGCCGCTGATTGTCCTGTTAAGGCTCCCGCTGCTGTCGACTCCTAATTTAAAGTAAGTGTCAGCGATCGCGCCAGCCGAACAATGGGTTCCCAGAAGGAATAAAGCTACTGCCATATATTTATTTTTCATTTTTTTCCCCTTGGGTTCACAGCTATAAGTTCACCCAAAAAACACTGTAAAAATCACATAGGGTTAATATTAACCCGCTAAACAATTACATGGGTGCTATAACTATCTACATGGTGAGTGGATCGTGGCGCTGTAGCGCCATGATCTCAAGTAACTGTTAATGGCTGGTGCCGGCAGAGCGTGTGATTTTGTTGTAGACGTTGTACTTGCCCGATGGTTTGTTCATCGGCAAGCGCTTGATTTCCTCCAGTGTGATGGCATCGTAAATAATCAGCGCACCGTCTTTCTCCCAGATGCTCACCAGCACATATTTTCCGTCACGGGTGAACTCGACGTGCGCCGCAGTCTTGCCTGGCATCGGGCGAATAATCTTCACCACTTCCAGGGTGCGCTTATCAATTAAGGTCATCGCGTCGCGGCTTTCCGGATTGCTGCTATTAAAGCCATCTGTCCAGGCATAAGGTGTATTTTCATGGCTGCGCATAAAGAAGCCGGGGCCTATCGTGTTGATCTGCTTTATCGTCTTCCAGGTCGTCATGTCGATAACTGTTACCAGCGGCACTTTCAGGTTGGGCGTAGCCAGTACCGGATGCCCCTGGTACTCCCAAGTGATGCCGGAGCCGAGGTGCGGCATGCCGGGCAAGTCGATTTCTGCAACTTTTTTACCTGAATCGAGATTGATCACCTGCCCCTTGTTTCCATCCCGGTCTGCGCCGATCAGGAGCTTATAAGACAGGTCAAAGAAAAAATCATCCAGATAATTATCTACAGCAATACTGCGCACCGGAAATTCTTTTTTGCCATAGGGTATTTCCCATACTTCCTTCGCATCTTTCATCGCTGCGACAAAGCTGCCGCGTGGTTCGGCCTGATACACGGCAGACACCCGCGATGTTTTCCCATCCCGGCCCACGGTCGGAATCACCTTGATCAGCGACAGATCATCCGCATTCAGAAGCACCAGAGTATGCGGCAGGTAATTGCCCACCAGCACCGACTTGCCGTCTCCCGACACGGCGATATTGCGGGTGTTGATACCGGCACGTATCTCTGACACCACCTTCATATTGTAAATGTCAAACTTGCTGATCCAGCCATCGCGCGAGGCGAAATACACATAGCGTCCGTTCGGGCTGAACTTGGGGCCGCCGTGCAATGCAAAGCGGGTCTGGAAGCGGTAAATAGGCTCAAATTTATCGCCGTCCAGAATGGTTGCAAAATGGTCGCCCAGCTCCACCACCACAAAGAGATTAAGCGGGTCGGCACTGAACGTTGGTTTATCGGGCAAGCTGCCTGCCGGTACATGCTGAATATGGGAAGCACTGATTTCCTGTTTTCCCCATACGGGCACTGCGGCCAAAGGCTTGTAGATGAAATCAACCAGCGCCTGGATATCATCCTTGGCAAGCTGGCCGGCAAAGTCCGGCATCTGGCTGGCGTTGCGTCCATCGGCGATGGTCTTGAAGGCTTCGGGGCGTCGCAGACGTTCCAGGTTCCCTGGCAGCAGCGCTGTGCCGATTCCCCCCAGGCGATCTGCACCATGACACGCAGCGCAGAATTCGGCATAATTTTTTTCAACCGGTTGAGCGGCTGATACTTCCAATGCAAGCAGCCAAGCAACCACAGAGAAACCTACAAACAGGGATTTTTTTATCATATTCAGCCTTCAGTCAGGATCGCATCAGTTATACCAATTTCCTCATCATCCAGATAGCAAGCCGGATCTTCCGCCCACGGGTCACCGGTCACTTGCCATGCCCGTACGCGGGTATTGCCGCCGCAAATTTTAAAGTACTGGCATTCGCCGCAGCGCCCGCCCACCTTGCGCGGATGCATTTTCAGACCGGCCATGATGGGGTCTGAAGTGTCCTGCCATATCTCCGAGAACGGCCGCTCACGCACGCTACCCAGACTGTAATTCCACCACATGGTATCGGGATGTACATTGCCTAGATTATCTATATTGGCAATATTCACGCCGGATGAATTTCCGCCCCATTGTTCCAATTTTGCGCGTATATGAGTTTCGAGATGAGGGAAGTTCCGCCGTACCCAGTACAGCAGATACACGCCATCGGTATCGTTGTTGCCGCTGACGAATTCCTTGGGCTTGCCCTGCTGCTGGTATTTCCAGCTGGTATCAAACAGCAAGTCCATCGCCTGACGCGTGGCCTGGTGGAATACATCATTCTTGCGGTTCTTGTTTCCGCGCCCGGCATAGTTGAGATGCGACAGGTAAAATTTATCCAGCTCTTCGTCTTCCAGCAATTGCAACAGGCCGGGCAGGTCATGTGCATTATCCTGGGTCAAAGTGAAGCGGATGCCGACCTTGAGATCGTGCTCTTTGCACAGGCGTATGCCGTGCATGGACTTGTCGAATGCACCCTCCATGCGCCTGAATTTGTCGTGGGTTTCCTTAATACCGTCCAGGCTCACGCCGACATAGTCGTAACCGACCGCCGCGATTTTTTCGATATTGCTTTCGTCTATCAGGGTGCCGTTACTCGACAGACCCACATAAAAACCCATATCTTTGGCACGATGTGAAATCTCGAAAATATCCTTGTGCAGAAGTGGCTCGCCACCGGACAGTATCAGCACCGGTACGCGGAATTTTTTCAAGTCGTCCATCACGCTGAACACCTCTTTGGTCGACAGTTCGCCGGGAAAGTCCTTGTCTGCGGAGGTCGAATAGCAGTGCTTGCAGGTCAGGTTGCAGCGCCTGATCAGCGTCCAGATGACCACCGGGCCGGGTGGATTGCGCTTGGGACCAAGCGCTGTGGGCCGGGCGATTTCCTGCATAAATTGGGATATGCGAAACATGCTTAACCTCCTATGCGTAAACCCGTTTTTTTCAGGATGCGGGTGCTGTACAGAATCTGGTGACCACGGTCAGCCTCACCAATCAGCCTGGCAATTTTCCGTACATATTCTTCAACCTCGGCACGGTTGTGTCCATGCACCATCGCAAAAAAATTATACGGCCAATCCGGCAAATGGCGTGGGCGATGATAGCAGTGGCTTACAAATTCAAGGTCACCGATCGTTTTTCCGAGCACATCAATCTGATCATCAGGGACATCCCACACTGACATGCCATTTGCTTTGTATCCAAGTGCATAATGATTCGGTATCACACCGATACGGCGTATCACCCCGGTATCAATCATGTTCCGCATGCCAACCATCACTTCTGCGGCAGTGATACCCAGCTGCTGCGCAATCGCATGATAAGGCTGGGGCACCAGAGGCAAGCCGGACTGTGTCGCTACCACAATCTGTCGATCAGTTTCATCTAGAGAGGTGGCTGGCATAATATTTTCCGGCTTCATACGGTTAACCTCAATCCGACAAAGTATTCCTTGATCTTGGGCATGTCATACACCGGGTAACCGGTATCGCGCTCTATTTTCTTGAGCGCAGCCGCATGTTCATCTGCTGTTTCGGTGGCAAGCACAAACCACATATTGAGCACATGATCACGCGCGTAATTATGTGCAACTTCAGGCATTGCATTGATTATTTCAGCCACATGCTCAAAGTTACTATCGGGTATTTTCATCGCCACCAGGCTAAGTCTCCCGCCCATGCGTTCGGCGTGGTACATAGGGCCGAATCGAGACAGCACGCCATTCTGCAACAGTGCCTCTATCCTGGAGATCAACTCCTGCTCTGCAATTCCCAAGCGCCCCGCTACCTCTGCAAAGGGATGATCGCAGATCGGGAAATCCCCCTGCAGGGAATTGACAATTGCGCGGTCCAGTTCATCCATAGACTCACCCATTGATATTCATCATGCGCTAGCATAGCGCTGTTCGTTAACTGGCTCGACTATTGGATTTACCACATAGCGCGCGCCGCATTGCTTGAAACAGCGGCTACTAAACAATACTTCAGACGCAACATCCTGCAGGCCACACTGTTCCTTCAATTGCGCCACAAGATTCAGCACGTCGTCACGATGCTGGCCGTGTATCATCGTAAACAGATTATAGGGCCAGGTTGGCAATTGACGCGGACGCCGGTAGCATAAAGTCACAAAATCAAAACTGCCGATACGATGTCCCAGTGCGCTTACCTGCTCATCCGGAATATCCCATACCACCATCGCATTGGCACGATAACCAAGCTCATGGTGGCGCACTACTACACCCATGCGTTTGATAACACCCTGCTCCACTAATTGCGCGAATCCGGCAATGACATCATTTTCAGCAAGACCTATGTTTGCACCAAGCTCTGCAAAGGGCCGGGACACCAAAGATAGCCCGCATTGAATTGCACCAATCAGCGCCACTTCAGACAATTTCGACAATGTGTGAGGTGTGTGCTGCGAAACATCCCGTGTGCATTTAATGGTTTCGACACTATGTCCTTTGCGTGACCGGGATAGATCGAATCCAAGGTCAATATGAAAATCTTCCAGCATTGGCAGATACAGTGGCTCATAACCAGTACGGCGTTCAATCTCAGACAGCACTTGCAGTACTCTTGCCTCATTCACAGCGGTAATAACAAACCACAGGTTGTAATGATGCTCGCGTTCGTAGTTGTGGTTCACTTCAATATACCCATTAACCAGCGCGGCGATCCCATCGAGCTCACCCGCAGGCACAGCCAGAGCGGCAAGCGTACTGTAGCCTATGCTGTGCGGCTTGAATACGGCACCAACCCTGCTTACCTTTCCGCCAGTCTGAAGTTGCGTCAGTGTTTTCAGCACCTCTGTTTCACTGACGCCCAAACGCTCCGCAAGAACGCCAAATGGTGCATGCACCAGCGGAAAATCGCGCTGGAAATCATTGAGCAGGTGAAGTTCAAGATCTGTCATCTTATAGGCCTCACAAACCGGTACGGTGGGCACGGTAGGTAAAGAAAATACCGCTGGGTTTATCAGCAGGGAGCACGGCTATTTTCTCGAAGGTTTCACTGTCATATACCTCAACCCTGTCTTCGTCACGCACAGAAACCCAAATCTGTTCTCCGCGCGGAGTAAACTCCATATGCATTACTCCCTTGCCCGGCTTCAGCGTTTTCACAATCTTGCGACTGGGCACATCGATCACCTGAACCGTATCGTTATCGGGAAATGCAAAATTCACCCATACCTGGCGATTGTCGGGACGCGCCACGACAAATACCGGCTGGCCGTGCACTGCAATGCGCCCGGCTTCTGTCCATTTGCCCTGCTCTACAACCAGCACCTCATGCCGCCCTACCGCCGGCACCAGCAGCTCATTTCCAGTTGCAGCCCAGCCTTCAAGGTGTGGCATTTTGTACACCGGCAGTTTCTGCTCACCTTTGCCATAGCCGTTCATCACACGCTTCACGCCTGCGTCCAGATTCCACATATCGAGCAATGCCAGTCCATCCTCACCAAACAGACCCGCCAGATAGTAACGTCCATCAGCAGTGATCATTGCATCGTAAGGTTCCCTGCCGATGTTCTGAAATTTAGTGACCACGGGCTTGCCTGGCCCATGCATATCTACGCTCCAGATTTCACCGGCCTCCAGCAGGCTGAACACGAAACGGTTGCCAGGTGCATCAACCAGGCCAACCACTTTGGATGATTTACCGGTTTGATCAATGGCAGGAATATCAGCTACCAAAGCCAGTGTTTCAGAATTAAAAATCTTTATCCCACCTGGCACATAGTTAGCGCCGGCTACAAGTTTTCCATCCTGGGATATTGCTCCGCCGATACTGTTGCCCGACTGCATCACTCGGTTGACGATGCGCATCTCCAGCAAATCCACCTTGGTCATCGCACCATCACGGCCAAATACAAATGCATAGCGCGCATCTCTTGAGTAATTAATGGAGGCATGGGACAAATCCCCCAAACCTGTAATGCGACCAAGTCTGGTGTGATGACTGGTATCTACCACCTGAATGCTGCCTGTAGCGCGTTCTATGATCACGCCAAGGTCACCGGTACCACGTTGCGCGGGTGTGGCGCATCCCGCCATGGAAATCAACGCAAGAAACAATGTTAAAATTTGATAGCTGCGCATTTCAGGGCAATCCTTTCAATAACATTTGTACAATCCAGTCGGTTTCTGCTTCGCTTAAAAACGGGCTCCACGGTGGCATCATCGTGCCCCGTCCATACCAGATAGCATCCCTGAGCGATTCAGCAGATTTATTCTTGAGAGCTACCGGCATAAGCGGCGGGCCTAGCCCTCCTTCAAACAGCAAACCATGACATGACCCGCAGTCCTGCCGAACAAAATCGAACAATTCCTGCTGGCGCGCAGAAGTGGGAGACATGTCCCCTTTAGCAATTGAATCAGCACAGGTAAAACCCGAGTACGAAATTAACAGCACCACAAAAACCATCCTGAAAAATTCAGGATAAAGCGCGCGATGAAAAATTTCTCGATGAATATCTTGCATATTCCTTCTCGTGTAAAATTCTTAATACATCAGACCGATACAACCGTGAGAAATGCAGCTTCTATATACGCCTATGAATAGGGACAGTTATGAATTTAGAATGACCTTAGTATAATCCCCATCCAAGTAGCTACACAACTCAAAAACACATTCAGCATCCACAAACAAAACAATACTTATTGCCAAGATATTCCGGATGATTAACCACGATCCAAATCATGTTACTTGCTAATTTTTACTCGTAGAAAAAGAGCGGTATTAGCCGCTCTTTAGGTACAACTAACTAATTAGGCAATTGTCTTAGTAGACATCTTCCTGAGTATTGTAGACATTGAACTTGCCTGTAGGCGTAATCAGCTTGGGATCCTTGATTACTGCTTTCATCTTCAAAGTTTTGTCGTCAATAACAACGATAGCGGAAGGCTCAGTCTTGCCAGCCCAGATTGAGTACCATACCTCGTCACCGTCTGCGTTATATTCTGCTTGTACCGCACGCTTGAAGGTTTTGGATGCTGGCAGGTTCGCCATCTTGGCAACATTGATAATGACCGGCGGTTTGTCCAGATTTTTAATGTCATACACCGTGACCGACTCGGAATTTTCAGCTTCCGGATTCAGCGGCGCATCGGCGTACAGGTGGCTGGATTTTGGATGCGTTTTCACGAACAACGAGCCACCGCCATGATTTTTCAGTTCCTGCACCACTTTCCACGCGCTCTGTTTATGTTTCACCGGATCGGTGCCGATCAGAGAGATCACGTCCGCCCCCAAGTGAGATGTTGCCCATACCGGACCAAACTTGGGATGCACAAAATTGGCACCGCGACCGGGATGTGGTTTGGCCGCAGTATCGACCAGCGCAGCCAGTTTTCCGGTCTTGGTATCCACCACCGCCACTTTGTTGGAAGCATTGGCAGCCACCAGGAAGTAGCGTTTGGTCGAATCCCAGCCACCGTCATGCAGGAACTTGGCTGACTCGATGGTGGTGATCTTCAAGTTCTTGAGATCTGAATAATCCACCAGTTGAATCATGCCTGTTTCCTTCAGGTTGACGACCCATTCCGGCTTGTGCGGTGATGCCACAATAGAGGCAACGCGAGGCTCGGGATGATATTCGCCATCCACTGTCATGCCGCGCGTGGAAACGATTTTCAGCGGCTTGAGCGTATCTCCCTCGGTCACCACATACTGCGGCGGCCAGTAGGAGCCGGCTATCGCGTATTTGTCCTCAAAACCCTTGAACTTGGAGGTTTCTACCGAACGAGCTTCGATTCCGACTTTTAAAGTCGCAACCACAGTGGGCTTCTCGAACCACATGTCGATCAGATCGAGCTTGCCATCGCGACCAATCACATAGACGTAGCGACCTGATGCTGACACTCGGGAAATGTGTACCGCATAACCCGTTTTCACGATGCCCCATATTTTCTTGGTATCGCCGTCGATCAATGCGACTTCACCTGCATCGCGCAAAGTCACCGAGAAAACGTTCTTCAGGTTGATCTTGTTCATTTGCTTTTTGGGGCGGTCTGCAGGTTTGACGACCAGCTTCCAGCTGTCAGTCATCTCCTTCATACCCCATTCTGGCGGAACCGGTGGCTCTTGCTGCAGATAGCGCGCCATCAGATCGACTTCCTTCTCGCTCATATCGCCCGAGGTCAGGAAGTTTGGCATGCCGCCCGGTGTGCCGTTGGAAATGAATGCCTTGAGGTAGTCGCTACCCTGAGCCAGCGTAGTAGTGGGGGTCAAGGCTTTACCTGTCGCCCCTTTGCGCAACACGCCATGACAACCCGCACAACGTTCAAAATAAATCTGGCGTGCCTGGTCGAATTCTGCCGCTGTCATCGCGGGTGCATTTGTATTCGCATTTTTATGCATCAATACCTCACCTACCGGCGATTGACCGGCGTGGTGCGCGCCCACCTCTGGCGCAATGCGCGGTGCAGCATCAACTGCATATGCACTATGCATCGCCAGCGGTAAAGCAGCCAGAACAGCCAATGCGGTTAATGTTTTCTTGTAATAGTTTCTCATATTGCCTCCATATAGTAGGTTTATGAATTCATGCTACGACGGTAGCAGTGGAAACCCGTCATCAGCCGTATCTCCACACTAGCAGCGTACCGATTAACTTGTCATTGCAGCTTCTGCACCGGCCGGGTTTCGCGCTTGCCGACTGTCAACAAGTCCCATACCAGCAGCACGAAGCCAAGCGCGAACATCACGCCAAACACTTCGCGCCAGACCATCCCCTGCACAAACCATGGATGTGCCTGTGCAGCAAAATAGCCGGCCCAGGTGGATCCTTCAATCGCCCGTTCCAGTTGCGATTGCACATAGCCGGATACCAGCATGCCCATGGTCATACCCAGCATGCCCATGTTCAGCAGCCCCAATGACCACTTCCACTTCCAGTCACCCACAACGTGGCCACTCATCCACACGTTGCCGCGCCATTTCTGCATGACGATGTAGAAGAATGCAATATTGATGGTGGCGTACGCGCCGAAGAATGCAAGGTGTCCGTGTGAAGCAGACCACTGTGTCCCATGGGTGAACAGATTGATTTGCGGCAGGGTATGCATAAAGCCCCACACCCCCGCACCGAAGAAGTTGCCAAAAGCCTGTGCGATCAACCAGCCCATCGCGGGGTGGTTGGTGTTGCGCATCTTGTGCGTTCCGGAATCAAACACCGCATGCACCACCATCGCGACCAGCGGCACGGGTTCCAGTGCCGAGAAGAAACCGCCGATGGTAAACCAGTATTCCGGCGTACCAATCCAGAAATAATGGTGTCCTATGCCAAGAATGCCTGAGCCGAACATCATCGCCACTTCGATATACAGCCAGGTTTCCACGATCCTACGCGGCGTACCCAGCACTGTCATCAAGCCGTAAGCCATGATGCAGCCGACAATGACTTCCCAGGTAGCTTCCACCCACAGGTGAATCACCCACCACCACCAGTATTGGTCTATCGAGATGTTGCTTGTGTAAAACATACCCGCCATATAGATACCAAACAGGGCGATCATATCGAGAGTCAATACACCACCGATACCCGTATATTTACCCTTGGTAAAAGTGGCGAGAACATTGAAGAAAACCGTCAGTACGCAAACCACGATGCCGATATCGGCCCAGCGCGGTGCTTCTATGTATTCGCGGCCTTCATTGATCAGCCACAGCGTGCTCTGCTCGCCAGGTCCTATCTGTACCAGCAAAAAAACTGCCACCACCACGGCTACTGCCAGCGTAAAAATCCAGAAGATGAGGTTTCCCAGTTTCAATCCAACAACCGGTATGCCTGACTCCTCCTCCAGCAGCCAATAAACCGAACCGATGAAGCCGAACAACATCCACACCACCATGGCATTGACATGCACCATGCGGTTGACCGAGAAATCCAGCACTCCGTACAGAAAATCCGGCAGCAAATATTGCAGGCCTGCCAGCAGGCCGAATACAACTTGTGCCCCGAACAGAACCATCGCAACAATGAAATATTTAACCCCAAGTTTTTGCCCACCATTCAGGTTGGCACTATCGATCTTTCCTAGCGCAGTCATGTTAGTTCTCCTGATTGATTGACTTAAAGTTGTACGGGAAGCCATTGGTATCTATGGCGGACATCCATTTCAAAAATGCCACGACCGCGCGAGCTTCTTCATCGGAAATTTTCAGTTTTGGCATGCGTCTGCCCAGGCTGTTATGCAACTTGTCGGAAGGATCCTTGAGGAATTCCACCATCAATTCCTCGCGTGATGCACGTGACCCCCACATCGGATCAAGCCATGACTTGGTCAGATCGGGAGCAAAATAAGAGCCGTTTCCCAACAGTGTGTGACAGCTCATGCAGTTCTTCGCCTGCGTAGTCAATTTGCCGTGACTCACCATCGCCTCTGCTTCCTGCTCGCTGAGTTTTTTGCCAAACAGCGGCTCCTCAATACCGATGACCGGAACTTGCGCATGCCGCTTCTCGTCCATCGTGTATTCGATACGATGGTTGATCGCAGAATACGCCGGCACACGTTTAGTGCCGGCGGTGATTTGCGACATACTGTCAAAGGTCAGAACAACAAGTAGTACGAATGAGCCGGCTGTTACCCAAATGGCGGTCTTCCGCCAAAAAGTCTCAGATGCCCACCAGGTGCTGGTAGTCATAATGCTTTCTCCTTGCAGGGTTGATGAAAGGTACTGGAAACGCTGTGATCTGAAGTCTGGAGCGGCTGCATGCCGCTATCCGCGGCTGCATCAACATGAGCGACTGAGTCATGGGTAGCCACACACAGATGCCAAATGAGGTGCGGCGCAAGCAGATAACCCGCCAGCATCAGTACCACGATGAACACCCAGAGCAGGCTGCCGAACAGATTGGCCACACTAGCCAGCACAATGACCGAGGCGAACAGTAGCGCATAGGCTGCATAAGCCAGCGGCATCATGCGCGGCACATTTTTGATTCTGGAATAAGCGAAGAGGAGAGCGTATAGAGCGCCGAAGACGATGACTGACGCGGCTGAAAAGAAGGTGGCAAAAAAGTCAGCCATTTTTACGGGTTCGATCATTAAATCCTCACATTCAAGTAATTGACATGACTGACTAATTCTCCGACCTTCGCACTTTTAGCCCCATTCATTCTGTTTGTCAACGTCCAAAAAGAAACCGCCAATTTAGAAGATGCGCTGGGGGACAGGTCTAAAAATACAATTTTTTATGGGGGGCAGGTTAAATATCACGACACTCCCTGCCTCCCTCCGCTGATAACCCAGCCATTCCGGCCAGGATCGAGCGTTATTCATGTGCGCTTTATGAATGGCTATTCACAGCCATTCAAGTTCATCATAAATGCATATAAGATACATCTTAAGCGGATTGTAGAGACACAACTCACCATTGCATATGTGGCAAATTGTCGCACTCTGACCCTGGTGACTATTCAAAAACGGTGGAATGCGCACTGGCTGCGTGGCATGAGACACATGCCACAGCGATGTAACTAAGCCGTTTCTATTCTGTGATCCAACAGCTCAAGTACGCCCTGCAAGGCAATGCGAACAGCCTGCAAGCGAATTTCAGCACGATTGCCCACAAGGCGATGCAGGCGAGCTGCATTGACCCCATCTTTGGTGCCCCACGCGAACCACACCGTGCCCACCGGCTTGTCAGCGGTTCCGCCGCCCGGCCCTGCAATGCCGCTGACTGCCAGCGCAAGCTGCGCCTGACTGTGGCGCAAGGTCCCTTCCACCATCTCGCGCACGGTGGCTTCGCTCACCGCACCGAAACGCGACAGAGTGTCGGGGGACACACCTAGCATGTCGATTTTTGCCTGGTTGGAGTACGTGACAAATCCACGATCAAACCACGCCGAGCTGCCCGCAATCTCGGTCACGGCACAGGCCACACCACCGCCGGTACAAGACTCGGCCGTCGCCATCATCATGCCGTGTGATTGCAGTGCAGCGCCGACTTGAGCAGCCAGCTGATTCATTCGAGTCCGCGCGCCAAGTCAGCCTGGATGTCGCTCACCGCCTCCAGGCCTACGCCGATGCGGATCACACCGTCGGTGATGCCTGCCGCCGCACGCGCTTCCGGGGTGATGCGGGCATGGGTAGTGCTGGCCGGATGGGTAATCGTGGTGCGGGTGTCGCCCAGATTCGCGGTGATGGAGAGCATTCTAGTATTATCAATCACACGCCATGCAGCGTCCTTGCCGCCCTTGACCTCAAACGCGACAATGCCACCGCCGGTTTTCTGCTGGCGCATGGCCAACTGGTGTTGCGGATGCGATGGCAGGCCAGGGTAATACACGCGTGCTACATTCGGCTGTTGTTCCAGCCACAGCGCGAGTTGCAGTGCATTGGCGCTGTGCGCATCCATGCGGATTTTGAGCGTCTCCATCCCTTTCAGGAATATCCATGCGTTGAAGGCGCTCATGGTGGGGCCTGTGATGCGCAAGAACTGATAAACACTCTCCATGTTTTTCTTGCTGCCCAACACCGCCCCGCCCAGCACGCGACCCTGCCCGTCCAGATATTTGGTGGCGGAATGAATCACAATGTCCGCGCCGAAATCCAGCGGACGCTGCAGGATGGGCGTACAGAAACAATTGTCCACCACCAACAGCGCGCAGCAGCTCTTGGCCACGGCCGAAATCGCGGCCATATCGGCCACCTCGGTGAGCGGATTGGACGGAGTTTCCAGAAAAAACATTCTGGTATTGGGCTTGATCGCCGCCTGCCATTCCGCCGGATTGGTGGCGGACACATAGGTGGTTTCAACGCCAAATTTCTTGATGACGTTGTTGAACAGATTGATGATTGAGCCGAACACGCTCTGCGACGCGATGATGTGATCACCCGCCTTGAGGTGACCCATCACGCAGGCCAGCACCGCCGACATGCCCGATGAAGTAGCGACGCATTGCTCGGCACCTTCCAGCGCAGCCAGTCGCTCTTCAAACATGGAGACGGTAGGATTGGTAAAGCGCGAATAGGTGTAGCCTGGCTCCTTGCCAATAAAGCGCGCAGCAGCCTGCGCGGCACTGTCGAATACAAAGCTTGAAGTCAGAAATAATGCTTCGCTGTGCTCATTGAACTCGGTGCGCTTCGTTCCGGCGCGTATCGCCAGCGTTTCAAGTTCGTATGAATTTTGCTGATCTGGATCTATTGGCATGGAAGTCGCTCCCTCGGAAAAAAGAATCCGTACATAAAAATTTAAAAACCCGGCAAGCTTGCGCTAAACCGGGTTTCCCACGCTTTAGCTGTATTTATTATGCGCCCGCAAGCTGCTTCTCAAATCGGCGCAGACGAAAATTAACACCCACATATCAGGCGTGTCAAGTAACCCCCAAGGTTGCCATCTACATGGAGGTGGCGCTCATCGCCAAATCCAGTTCCATCTGGTCATCGTCCAGTAACGGCGCTTCTTTGGCATGACCGCGTGCGGCCTCTATCCGGTCCAGATATTCCGGCGTAATGTCATCGGTGATGTATATACCATCGAAGCAGGAGCAGTCAAAACGCTCAATCGCAGGATTGGTCTTGCGTACTGCTGACTTGAGATCTTCCAGATCCTGATAGATCAGCCGGTCAGCACCAATTTCGCGGCAGATTTCCTCGTCCGTGCGTCCGGTGGCAATCAGGTCGTGGCGAGAGGGCATGTCGATGCCGTACACATTGGGGAATCTCACGGGAGGCGCAGCCGACGCAAAATACACTTTGCGCGCGCCGGCATCACGCGCCATCTGTACAATCTCGCGGCTGGTGGTACCGCGCACGATGGAGTCATCCACCAGCAGCACGTTTTTATCCTTGAACTCAACGCTGATCGCATTGAGTTTCTGGCGTACCGATTTTTTGCGCTTGGCCTGGCCCGGCATGATGAAGGTGCGTCCGATATAGCGGTTTTTAACAAATCCTTCGCGGAATGAAATACCAAGGCGGTTTGCCAGTTGCAGTGCGCTGGGGCGGCTGGAGTCCGGAATGGGAATGACCACATCGATATCATGTGCCCCCCACTCGCGCTGCAGCTTGTCAGCCAGATACTCGCCCATACTCAGGCGTGTCTCATACACCGAGATGCCGTCCATCATCGAATCGGGACGGGCAAAATAAACATACTCGAATATGCACGGATTTACCGTAGGCGCTGCCGCGCATTGCTGGCTGTGCAGCTTGCCATCGAAATCAATGAACACCGCCTCGCCCGGCGCAATATCGCGCATGAACTTGAAGCCCAGGGTGTCCAGTGCAACACTTTCAGACGCCACCAGATATTCAATGCCCTGCTCTGTCTGGTTGCTGCCAATCACCAGCGGCCGTATACCGAATGGATCGCGAAAAGCCAACAGACCGTAGCCTGCAATCATCGCCACCACTGAATAGGCGCCACGACAGCGCTTGTGCACGCTGGATACCGCAGTAAATATCGCGCCGACATCCAGGCGGAAATGTTTGCACTCCTGCTGCAACTCGTGTGCCAGTACGTTCAGCAATACCTCTGAATCGGAGTTGGTGTTCACATGGCGCAAATCGTCGAGAAATAATTCCTTTTGCAGCTGCAGAGTGTTAGTGAGGTTACCGTTATGGCCAAGCACGATGCCGAATGGCGAATTGACATAGAAAGGCTGCGCTTCGTTGTGGTCGACCGCCGAGCCGGCAGTCGGATAACGCACGTGGGCAATGCCGGCATTGCCTGTCAGGCCGCGCATATTGCGGGTGCGGAATACATCGTGCGCGAGGCCGTTGCCCTTGTGCAGATGAAATGTATTGCCTTCCAGTGTGGCGATGCCTGCTGCATCCTGCCCGCGGTGCTGCAACACCTGCAGTCCGTCATACAACAACTGATTTACCGGGCCTCGCGCAACTACACCTAAAATGCCACACATAATGCTGAATCCTTAACAGTAAATTTAAAAACTGACACGTTTTGCCATATCATCCGGCAACAAATCTTTGGTCAGTAACGCCGCATTTTGCAGCGGCTTGCTCAATAACGCATCATGCCAAAATGGCGTTTGCGGCAACTTGGTTAAACCCGCCAATAATACAATCACCAGCACCAGCATCCAGCCCCGAAAAAACCCGAAAATCGCGCCCAGAACGCCATCTGTACGCCAGTCTAGCCCGAAAGATTTGATCAGCTTGTTCAACGACCACGCTGCGATGCCGCAAAGGATCAAGGTGGTAACAAACACCGCCATAAATGCAGCTGCGCTCTTTAAAGCTTCACTCTCGAGCACGGCGGGCATATAGGGCGTAAATTCAGCCGCCCACGATTTGGCAACGAAATACGAGGTAACCCAGCTTAGCAACGACAATATTTCATACACCAGCCCCCGCCACCACCCAAGCAATACTGACAGAATGATAATCACCAGAACGATGTAATCGAATTGCGTCATGCTTAATTTAGATTCACTACATTGGGTTGCATGCCCTGTATTTCCAGCTTGCGGCGCACTTTATCCGCTTCCGTATGAGTGGCGTAATCACCTATGCGCACACGAATCTTATCGCCGCTTTTTTCGGTATAGCTGGGATAGCCCTGCTTGTGCAATTTTTCCTGCAGCTTTTTCGCCGCATCGGCTTTGGCAAATGCTCCAACCTGTACGACAAATCCCGAATGCGCCTTCGATCCCGGCTTTACTGCGGGCTTGGCGTCTGCTTTGGGTTTAGTCTCGGTTGGTTTTATTGTCGGCTCGGCCCTGGATTTTGCCTCGGTGGCTGGTTTTGCTTCCGTCACAGGCTTGGTTTCGATTCCGTTCTTGGCTTCAATTCCGGGCTTGTCCTCAACCTTGGGCTGCACAACAACCGCACTGACAGGTTTAACATCCAGCAGCGGCGCGATCACCGGGGCAGATGCAGCTTGCGATGCAGCATCATTGGCATTCAGGGGAGGCAATACCATCTTGGGAACAAACTCACCAACCTTGTCTTTGTCCGGAATCTGTAATTCTATGTCTTTCGAGGGCGCAGGCGGCTCGCTGTCCAGCACCATGGGCAACACCACCACCACCAGTATGGTCAACGCTATCGCACCCAGCAAGCGGCGCCGTGCCTGGCGCTTAAGGTTTGACTCTTCATCCGTCAGAATTTGTTTTGCCATAGTCACCATTGCAGATAGTCGCTGCTACGCAGACTTTGCGCGCATTGCCTCTGCCACCGTATAGAAAGAACCAAAGGCCACAATTCTATCATTTTCGCCCGCCTCTTTACAGGCATGATGCAAGGCGGCGGTAACCGTGGCAAAGGGCAACACCGAGCCATCAAACAGTTCCTGCCGTACCACATTGCCCAGTTCATCCGCTGTAGCCCCGCGAGGTGCTGAAATGCCCGCTACCAGCCATATATCAACTTGCCAGATCAGTTCGCGCACCACACCCGCCATATCCTTGTCCTTCAGCATGGCGCAAACGGCATAGGTCCTGGCACAGGGCGGCATACTCGCGAGGTTCTTCGCCAGTGAACGCGCGGCATGCGGATTATGCGCAACATCCAGAATCAGCACGGGTTTGCCCGGCAGCACCTGGAAGCGTCCCGCCAACTCGACTTCCGTCAAGCCGCGCCGCACCGCTGCCATGCTCACCGGCAGACGCTCCTTCAGTGCATCCAGCACCGCCAGCACAGTGCTGGCATTGTTGAGCTGAAACGCTCCGCGCAAGGCCGGGAAAGGCAGGCTGCTGCGCTTTGCCACACCCTGATAATCCCACTGCAACTCGCCTGTTTTAAAGCTGAACTCCCTGCCCAGGCGCCATAGCTGCGCACCCTTTTTTTGTGCCTGTGTGGCAATGGCATCCGGCATGTCCGTATCGCCAAACACCGCTACCTTGCCAGCGCGAAAAATTCCCGCTTTTTCGTACGCGATCTTTTCGCGCGTATCGCCCAGATAATCGGCGTGATCGATATCGATGCTGGTCACCACCGCACAATCGCTGTCGAACACATTGACCGCATCCAGCCTGCCACCCAGTCCAACTTCCAGTATCGCGACCTCAACATCATGCGATATAAAAGATTGCATCGCCGCCAGGGTGCCGAACTCAAAATAGGTCAAGGCAATGTCGCCCCTTACCCGCTCAATCTGCTCAAATGATGCGCACAGCTCGGCATCGCTGACTGGTTGTCCGGCGATGCGTACACGCTCGTTGTAATTGATCAGGTGTGGCGAGGTGTAGCAGCCGACGCTGTAACCTGCCGCATGCAGCATGGCTTCAAGCATGGCACACACCGAGCCTTTGCCATTGGTGCCGCCTACCACGATGATGGGAAATGTTGGATCAAGCTTCAGTCGCTGCCTGACCTCGGCAACACGCTCCAGACCGAGCGCTATCGTTTTGGGATGAAGCGACTCAAGATGCGTTAACCATGCACTCAACGACTTTGGCATCTGCTGCACCAGCTGTAACGGTCAGGCCGCCAGCGGAACAGCTGCCGGTTGTTTGCTCAGTAAAGTTATAAGCGTAGTGAGCTGATCGCGCATTTCGCGACGATCCACGATCATGTCGATGGCACCGTGTTCAAGCAGGAATTCAGCACGCTGGAATCCTTCCGGCAGCGTCTCGCGCACCGTTTGCTGGATCACGCGCGCGCCGGCAAAACCGATCAGCGCATTCGGCTCGGCCACCACCACGTCACCCATAAACGCAAAACTGGCGGACACACCACCCATGGTAGGATCAGTCAGTACGGAAATAAACGGCAGCCTGGCTTCGCTCAGCTGAGTCAATGCCGCGCAGGTTTTAGCCATTTGCATCAGCGACAGCAATCCTTCCTGCATGCGCGCACCACCGCTGGCGGCAAAGCAGATAAACGGCATTTCTTGCTCGATCGCCAACTGCACGCCGCGCACAAAACGCTCGCCCACCACTGAGCCCATCGAGCCGCCCATGAAGCTGAATTCAAAAGCGGCTGCAATCACCGGCACAGCATGGATGCTGCCCTGCAACACTACCAGCGCATCATCCTCGTTTGTGTCACGCTTGGCTGCGGTCAGCCGCTCGCTGTATTTGCGGCTGTCTTTGAATTTAAGCGTATCCACCGGCAGCACTTCCGCGCCAATTTCGAAACGCCCTTCGCTGTCCAGAAGCCAGTCCAGACGGGTGCGCGCAGTGATGCGATGATGATGGCTGCATTTTGGGCACACGCTTAAATTCTTTTCCAGGTCGGCGTGATAGAGCACGGCCTGGCAGGACGGGCATTTGTGCCACAAACCGTCTGGGACGCTTTTCTTAAGGTCGGCGCTTTCCCTGCGTTTGATTTTTGGCGGCAATAGTTTGTGGAACCAGCTCATATTTATTTCTCCTCGTCAGACTTTATCAATTGCCAGGCGCAATTCTTTTACCAGCCTGGAAACATTTTCCAGTACCTCTTGTTCATTCGATGTTTCAATTTCCTGCACGATGCGGCTGCCCACCACCACGCCATCGCACAGTGCGGACACAGCATGTGCGGTGGCGGCATCACGGATGCCAAAGCCCACGCCGATAGGGATGGAAATATGTTTGCGCAGTTGCGGGATTTTCTGCGCGATCGCCGACAGATCAAGGTTGCCGGCTCCGGTCACGCCTTTCAGCGACACATAATACACATAGCCGCGCGCCAGTTTGGCGACCAGTTCGACACGCGCCTCATTGGTGGTCGGCGCGATCAGGAAGATGGGATCGATGCCGTGCTGCTGCAAATGTGCAAACGCCTCGTGGCTTTCTTCGGGCGGGAAGTCCACCGTCAGCACCCCATCCACGCCCACTTCGGCGCAACGCTGCGCAAATTTCTCCCAGCCCATCGCCTCGATCGGATTGCCGTAGCCCATCAGCACTACCGGCGTTACTGCGTCTTTGCCGCGAAAATCGGCCACCAGCTGCAGCACGTCGCGCAATCCCACATGGTGTTTTAAGGCGCGCTCCGAAGCGCGCTGTATCACCGGGCCATCAGCCATCGGATCGGAAAACGGCACCCCCAGCTCGATCACATCCGCCCCGGATGCAACCAGCGCATGCATCAGCGGGACAGTCACTTTTGGATTCGGATCGCCTGCGGTAACAAACGGGATCAGCGCCTTGCGGCCCTGCTTTTTGAGTGCTTCAAACTTGCTTTGTATGCGCGACATATTGTTGAGCCTAGAGAGAGATGCCGGACAGGCGTGCAACCGTATTGATATCCTTGTCGCCGCGACCGGACAGGTTCACCAGCAACACTTTGTCCTTGCCCATACCCGGCGCAATTTTAGCCGCGTGAGCAATGGCGTGGCTGGATTCCAGTGCAGGGATGATACCTTCAAAACGGCACAGATCATGGAACGCCCTGAGCGCCTCATCGTCGGTGATGGCCACGTATTCTGCGCGACCTGTGTCCTTCAGCCAGCAGTGCTCCGGGCCCACGCCGGGATAGTCCAGCCCGGCGGAAATGGAATGCGTTTCAATGATCTGGCCGTCGTCGTCCTGCATCAGGTAGACGCGGTTGCCGTGCAGCACGCCGACCTTGCTGTTGGAGGTAAGGGTTGCGGCGTGCTGGCCGCTGCCAATGCCCTGGCCGCCTGCCTCGACGCCAATAATTCTGACGCCTTTTTCCTCGATATAGGGATAAAACAGGCCGATGGCATTGGAGCCGCCGCCGACGCAGGCAATCACTGCATCAGGCTGACGGCCTATCATTTCCGGCATCTGCAGCTTGGCTTCATTGCCGATCACGCACTGGAAATCGCGCACCATCATGGGGTAGGGATGCGGACCCGCAGCGGTGCCAAAAATGTAGAAGGTGCTTTCGACATTGGTGACCCAGTCGCGTATCGCTTCGTTGCAGGCATCCTTAAGCGTCCTGGAGCCGCTCTCCACCGGTACCACGGTGGCGCCCAGCAGCTTCATGCGGTATACATTGGGCGACTGGCGCTGGATATCTTCCGCGCCCATGTACACGATGCACTCCATGCCAAAGCGAGCCGCTACCGTAGCAGTTGCCACGCCGTGCATGCCGGCGCCGGTCTCGGCGATGACGCGCTTCTTGCCCATGCGCTTGGCCAGCAGCGCCTGGCCGATGGCATTGTTGATCTTGTGCGCGCCGGTATGGTTGAGGTCTTCACGCTTGAGGTAAATCTGCGCACCGCCAAGACGCTCAGACCAGTTTTTGGCGTGGTAAATCGGGCTGGGACGCCCGACATAGTGTTTGAGTTCATAGGCGAATTCGGCCTTGAATGCGGGATCGTCGCGAAAATGCAGATACTGCTGGCGCAATTCTTCCACGGCCGGAATCAGTGTTTCAGCCATGAAGATGCCGCCGTAGGGGCCAAAATGGCCTGTGCTATCAGGATAGTTGTAAGTCAATCTTGTTAACCTCTAATGATCAATGCTGCAAATCTTCAGCATATTTATTCCTCTGCTCACTTGCACATTGCCGGAAATATGCATTGTGATGTGTCGCATCAAGTCTGCTGGCCTGTGTCACCTTGCCCGCATAGTGAAGAATTAGCGCACCGTCTTACGATGCCCACGCAATGCTTCCCCTGGGCGCAGGGACAATTGCAGGTCAATCCTGTTTACCTCTTTGATAAAGGCAGCAATTTTCTCCGCATCTTTAATTCCCTTGCTCGCTTCCACTCCGCTGGAAACATCGACTGCATAGGGTCGCACTCTGCCGATAGCCTCTGCCACATTGCCCGGGTTCAGTCCGCCTGAAAGTATCACAGGCAGCGGCAAATCATTGGGAATCAGCGTCCAGTCAAAGGAAGCTCCTGTACCGCCATGAGCTCCTTCAACAAAGGCATCCAGCAGCAATCCCTGCGCTCCCGAATATTCAGCCGCGTATTGTACCAAATTCACCCCGGTTTTGACCCGTATTGCTTTCAAATAAGGACGTCCGAACTGGGCACAGAATTCCGGCGTTTCCTCTCCGTGAAACTGCAACACATCCAGAGGAACTACCTGCAGCGCTTTGCGCACAACCTCTGCACTGGGATTCACAAACAGTCCCACCAGCGTCACAAACGGGAAAATCACTTCCGTTAGCTGCGCTGCCTGCTGCAAAGTCACATTGCGCGGGCTTTTGTCATAGAACACCAGGCCCAGCGCATCCGCACCACTGTATACGGCGTCGAGCACATCTTCCATTCGGGTGATGCCGCAGATTTTGATTCGTGTCATGGATTTAGTGCAGCTCGGATTAATTATTTGGCCGATTGAGCCGGGGTAATAATAAAGGATGGTATTGTAAAGCATCTGGGCGTGTAGCCTGACTGCATGCCGCCACATGGAATATTATTCATTAAAAACAATGCGTTTAAACCCGGTTAAAGCTGCGGCAAGCCCCACTTCGGATCATAGGTAATCCTTCGCAAATACAATCCATCCGGCGCAAAGGTTGGCGCTGCCTGGCTGCGTTCCCGCCCTTCAAGCACTTCCCGCATCCACAGCGGCGGATGCTTGCCTTTGCCGACATATACCAGGCAGCCGACGATATTTCGGACCATATGATGCAAAAATGCATTCGCTGTCAGGTTCATGCTGATCAGCCCGCCCTGCTGCTGAATATCCATCTGCGACAGTGTCTTGACTGGAGACTTGGCCTGGCATGCCGAGGCACGGAAGGCGCTAAAATCATGCTCGCCCAGCAGTAACTGAGCCGCTTCGCGCATTTTGTCGACATCAAGCGGCTGATGAAACCAGCCGACTTTGCCGTGCTGCAGCGCGCTGCGCACGGGACGGCAAAACAGCTGGTAACGGTAACTGCGCGCCTGCGCCGAAAACCGCGCATGGAATTCATCATCGACTGCATGTGCCCATAATACGGCGACACTGCTCGGCAATAATGCATTCACGCCGCGCACCCATGCGGTCAGCGGCCGGCTAGTCTGCGTGTCAAAGTGTATGACCTGTTCCAGCGCATGCACCCCTGTATCAGTTCGTCCGGCGGCGATGACACCGATGGATTCTCCGGCGATCTGGCTCAGCGCAAGCTGCAGTACGTCTTGCACAGTGCTGCCATCCGGCTGGCTCTGCCAGCCACAGTATGGACTGCCGTCGTATTCCAGACCCAATGCAATCCTCATAACCATGCTCCCATCATCAGCCATATCCCCAGCACCGCAGCAGAGACTGCCACAACTTGCATCCAGTCACGCAAGCAAAGCGACGTTACCTGCAAATCAATAAACCCAGGTACATTCGGCCCGGGGGCAAGCATTTGTTCCATGCTGTCTCGCCAATGACCGCGGCTTTGCTGCATGGCACTTTCCGCATAACGCAAGGTCAGCGCTAAGCGCACTGCAAATCGCTCACGCGACAGACCCAAGATACAGAACGGGCGGGACAGGGAATACAGGCCTGCTATAAGTTGCGATTGCGACAACAGGGTTAGCAATATGGATAACCCCGCCAGCACTGCGAGCAAGCGTGTCAGTTGCAGCAGGCCGTCCACAATGCCGTCAGCAACCGGGCTGAATGAGCCGAATTGCGGCCACAAAGCCTCGCCCGGAGTGGTGTAGGCATAGATTATAAACATTGAGAATAGTATCCAGCGCGTGCGGCGCAGCAGCAACATAAAACGTGCCCGGCATATTTTGAATGAAAATATAATTAATATAACCGCCAGCACTGTCAGCATATACCCATTCAGCATTTGCACAGCCAACGACAGGCAGATCCAGCTATAGATTTGCACGGCAGCATGAGGCAAGCATGCCTTGTCAACGGCCTGATCATGTTTGCCAAATGGCTCTTTCTGTACCTGCGGGCTATTTGACATATCCATAAAATGATTAAGAGCAATATAAATAAAAAAGGCAGCCAAAATACCGGCTGCCGTTTTGAACCGCGCAATAATGTTTAGGCAGCTATCTGTTGCAGCAGCTTCTCAGCCGATTCGCGCTGCGTCGCATCACCGTCACGCATCACCTCTTCCAATATCTCACGCGCACCATCGGCATCGCCCATTTCCTGATAGGCTTTGGCCAAGTCAAGTTTGGTTGCGACTTCATGCCACTGCTCGTCCTTGCCTTCGCCACCGGCATTTGCAGGTGGCAAATCATCGCCAAAATTGATGTTGATGTCAGCAAAATCCATGTCTAATTTTGGGGCCGGCTTGGCGGATGGCGCTTCTTCATTTTCGCTGGTTGGAAAATCTATCGTAAACGCCATTCCCTCATCTGCTGCGGCTTTGGGCGTTTCATCAACCGGCTTGGACTGGCTCGTCGGAATTTCAAACACCAGGTCATTAAAATTCAACGCTGACGGAGATGGCTCATTATCTACGAGAGGTTCCTGAAGGACAGCCGTGCTTTCATAACTGCTGCCACTCAGGTCAAAGTCCATTGTGCTGGGCTCTGCGGATTTTTTGGTCTCTTCCGGTAATATGCCGGAAATATCAAAATCCATCGCGGTTGATTGTGCGATTTGTTTGGCCTCGCCGGGCAATATGCCAGACACGTCAAAATCCATAGGTGATGAAGCCTGCGCGGATTTCACCACTTCTTTTGACAGAATGCTTGTTGCATCCACATCCGCTGGTTTTGCCGGCGCAGCCCCGGAAGATTGCGCAAATGGCACATTCAAATCGATTGAATCCTCACTGATCGCCGGCTGGGATCCAGTCAGGTCAAAATCCATTTTGAAATCTTTGGCGGCAAATGCATTGCTGTCCGCCGGTGCTGCCGGCTTGTCCATGCCCAGATCAAAATCGACCTCAGGCTTGGTCGGCTCTCTATGCCTGACCTCGCCTTTGGTACCGCCATATGTCGGATTCTCCGGGTCAATTTCACGGCCCATTACGGCGACGCGCTCCCACGCCGCCGCATCACCGGAATCTTTCACTTCTTGTGCATATCTAGAGAAAGTTTTGCTGTCTTTGCGGCTGGTATAAATAGACAGCAGCTTTAACTTGACCTGATTATTGGATGGGTTTTTGCTTAAGGCATCCTTCAAAATTTCTTCTGCCTGTGCATCACGGCCAAAATTAAGGAAAAGATCAGCCTCGCTGATAGGATCCACATCATCCAGCGCAGCAGCAACAGACATCGGTGCAGCGGGTGCGGGCGCAGGTGCGAATGTCTGGGTGAAATCCCCTGTATCCGGTGAAGGCGCAACAGGCGTCCTCCAGCTACCCGTAGTTGCGCCTACGTCTTCGGTTTTGCTACTGCTTTTTTTTTGACCCGCCTTACCGCGGCGTGCCATTACAAAACCCAGTCCCCCCAATCCCAGCAGCACGGCTACCCCAGCGCCCAGCAGTACCGGGTCATCCAGCAAAAAGCCAAAGTAGTCGTCTAGCATTGCCAGAATATCAAAGTCCGCTGACTCCGGCTGTGTTGCCGGCACTGCGCTCGCTGCCGGCAACGCTTTACGCGCAGTCACCGCAGCAGGAGCTGATGCCGCAGCGACGACACCGCCTTTTAGCTCAACCAGTTTGCTGACATCTTTGTTGATGCCTTCGAGCTTGGCAATTTTTTTCTGCTCTTCCTGCAACTGCTTTTTCTTGGCGGCAGTGTCATCTTCCTTGTCTGCCAGTTTCTCCTGCTTGCTTTTCGCACCGCCGCCGACAACCGTCTTGTCACCGAGCGATTCGCCCTTGGACAACTTCAGTACCTCTTTGGCAGATTCTTTGATGACAGGAGTTTTTTCAGCGACAGCAGCGCTAATTTTTCCGACCGCTTCCTGTTTTGGCGCCTGTTCTGCCTGAGCAGACTGCGCCGCAGCCAGCTGCTGGCGATAATTCTGCCAATCAGCCACTTGCGCACGTATTTCTTTCACTGCTGCAACCTGGCTTACCTTTGAGATCTCATCCGCCTCAGGCATACGCAATATCTTGCCGGCCTTGATGCGGTTCATGTTTTTACCGTCAAAGCTTTTCGCGTTGGCGCGATACATTGCAACCAGCATCCGCTCAAGACTGACATCTACCGGCTTAACTTCGTCAGCGAGCTTGCCCAGGGTGTCGCCTTTTTCAACCAGAACCGACTTTGCCGCCGCTGCTGCCTGCTGGGCAGGAGCCAATGGTTCTGTTTTTACAGGCTCAGCCTTGACGGGTTCAACCGGCAATGGTTCTGCTTTCGGCAACTCAGGCGCTGCCAGTTCAGCCTTGGCCATATCGCTCATTGCCGGCTTGCTCTCTGCAAGCTCCTCCTTGCTTGATTCCTCTACCGGCAGGGCGGTCACTGGCGCTGACTCAACCGGCAATGCAGCGGCTTCTTGCGCAACAGCGGGAACTGGAATAGGAATAACAGCTGGCACAGGCTCCTGTACCGGCAACACAGGTTCTACCGGCTTAACCTCCGCCACTTTGGGCTGCTCCGGAACAAAACCTGCCGGGTCCAGCAGGAATGTAAACTCACGCAACATCTTGCCGGACGGCCAGCTCAGTTCCACCAACAGAGAAACGAAGGGTTCGTTCACGGGCTGCGTGGAAGTGAGCTTGATGTAGGTTTCGCCATTGGCGCGGGTTTCAATTACAAAAGTCAGCTTCGGCAGGCTGTAGGGGTAATCCAGCCCTGCATTTTTAAATTCATTGACAGACGCCAGCCTGGCGACGAGCGTAGATGTATCGCTTGAGCCCATATCTGCCAGTGAAATTTCTGCTTTGAGGGGATGTCCCAGCGCGGACGTGACATTGATGCCGCCCATATTGGCCGCGCTGGCGAGGTTGAACCAGACCACACAGGCCAATAGTCCCACCGCTTTCAAAAGTGTTTTAAGCACGTTGCCATCCTCATGTTTTTTGCTTCGTTATTTAGATTAACATCATGGAGTTAGTGATGCAAGCTGATGTCCACTCTAAATTCACGCGTTAAGCTTTCATTTATAAATAGAATTACCGAATTTGCCCGCTTATTTTTCGAGCAGAATGCGCAACATCCGGCGCAGTGGTTCAGCCGCCCCCCACAGCAACTGGTCACCAACCGTAAAGGCAGACAGGTATTCGCCGCCCATATCCATTTTTCTCAAGCGTCCGACCGGCACTGTCAACGTGCCTGTCACCGCGGCGGGGGTCAGTTCGCGCATCGTGACGTCGCGCTCATTCGGCACTACTTTTACCCAGTCATTGGCAACTGCCAGCATGGCATTGATTTCATCAAGCGGTACATCGCGCTTCAGCTTGATCGTCATCGCCTGGCTGTGGCAGCGCATCGCGCCGATACGCACGCACAGGCCATCCACGGAAATCGGCCTGGCATCGCGGCCGAGTATCTTGTTGGTTTCAGCCTTGCCCTTCCACTCTTCCTTGCTTTGACCGTTGCCCAAGTCTTTATCGATCCAGGGAATCAGGCTGCCAGCCAGCGGCACGCCAAAATTTGCAGTGGGGAATTTTTCATCGCGCAGTATTCCCGCGACTTCACGGTCGATGTCAAGAATCGCGGAAGCGGGGTCATCCAGCAGGGATTTAACAACGCGATGCGCTTCACCCATTTGCGTCAGCAGTTCGCGCATGTTCTGTGCACCGGCACCCGATGCTGCCTGATAGGTCATGGAGCTGATCCATTCCACCAAGTCTGCCTTGAACAGGCCGCCCAGCGCCATCAGCATCAGGCTGACCGTGCAATTGCCGCCAATAAAATCTTTCTTGCCCTCGACCAGTGCCTGTTTGATGACATCACGATTGACCGGATCAAGAATGATCACGCAGTCTTTTTCCATCCTTAGCGTGGACGCCGCATCGATCCAGTAACCCTGCCAGCCGGCGGCGCGCAGCCTGGGGAAAATCTCGGTGGTATAGTCGCCGCCCTGGCACGAAATGATGACTTCCATCGCGCGCAGTTCGTCGATGTTGCGCGCATCCTTCAACGGCGAGACTTCGCGGCCGACATCCGGCGCCTTGCCCCCGACCTGCGAGGTGGTGAAAAACACCGGCTCGATCAAATCGAAATCGCGCTCTTCACGCATACGCTGCATCAACACCGAACCTACCATGCCACGCCAACCGACTAATCCTACTCGCATATCCCCACCCTTTTAAAATGAAAACGGGTGGATTGCGAAATCCACCCTGCCGTAATCTGTTAAAGCGCCGCGACTACCGCATCGCCCATTGCATCAGTACCGACTTTTTGCATGCCGGCCTCGTAAATATCACCGGTGCGCAAACCGCTCTGCAGACTCTTGCGCACCGCATTTTCAATGCGCTGTGCAATATCTTCACGCGCAAAGGTGTAGCGCATCATCATCGCCACCGACAAAATGGTGGCCAGCGGGTTGGCGATATTCTTGCCGGCGATATCAGGTGCCGAGCCGTGACACGGTTCATACAGCCCTTTGTTATTGGCATCCAGCGAAGCAGATGGCAGCATGCCGATGGAACCGGTGAGCATCGACGCCTCATCCGACAGGATGTCGCCGAAGATATTGCCGGTGACGATGACGTCGAACTGTTTGGGCGCGCGCACAAGCTGCATCGCCGCGTTGTCCACATACATATGCGACAGCTCGACAGCCGGATATTCCTTGGCTACCTCGGTGACGATTTCGCGCCACAGCATGCTGGTATCCAGCACATTCGCCTTGTCCACCGAGCACATTTTCTTGCCGCGTTTCATCGCGATCCGGAAGCCCACGTGGGCGACGCGGCGTATTTCAGACTCGCTGTACAACATGGTATCAAAGCCCTGGCGCTCGCCGTTTTCCAGCGTGCGGATGCCGCGCGGCTGGCCGAAATAGATATCACCGGTGAGTTCGCGCAAAATCATGATGTCCAGCCCTGCAACCAGTTCCGGCTTCAGGCTGGACGCATTGGCCAGTTCCGGATACACCATGGCAGGGCGCAGATTGGCAAACAGGCTCAAGCCCTTGCGGATGCGCAGCAAACCCTGCTCGGGACGCTGCGGGCGCGGCAAATTGTCATACTGATAGCCGCCCACCGCGCCCAGCAGCACCGCATCCGACGCATGCGCCAGCTTCAACGTTGCCTCGGGCAGCGGATCTTTGGCGGCGTCGTAACCTGCGCCGCCGATATGCGCATGCTCAAGCTCAATTTTCAGACCGTCACTGCGCAAGGCTTCAAGCACCTTGGTGGCCTGCGCGACAATTTCAGGACCTATGCCATCACCTGGCAACACTGCAATCTTCATAACAACCATCTCTTTGATTATATTAAATAAATTATCACGCGAACAGCCAGGTGGCTTCCACCTTGCGCCGCTGCTCGTACGCCTTGATCTCGTCAACATGCTGCATGGTGAGGCCGATATCATCGAGGCCGTTCAGCAGGCAATGCTTGCGGAAGGCCTCCACTTCAAAGGGATAAACCATGCCGTCGGGCGTGGTGATGGTTTGCTGCTCAAGATCGACACGCAGGTGGAAACCCGTCGTGCTGGCTTCGGCCTTGAACAAGGCATCGACAATCTCGGCATCCAGCCGAATCGGCAGCAGGCCGTTTTTGAAGCAGTTATTGAAAAAGATGTCGGCAAAGCTGGGGGCGATGATGACGCGGAAGCCGTAATCCTCCAGCGCCCACGGCGCATGTTCGCGCGACGAACCGCAGCCGAAGTTTTCACGCGTCAGCAGAATCTGCGCGCCTTTGTAGCGCGGCTGGTTCAATACAAAATCCGGATTGATCTTGCGTTTGGAGTTGTCCATGCCCGGCTCGCCATAATCCAGGTAACGCCATTCGTCGAACGCATTCGGGCCAAAGCCGGAACGCTTGATCGACTTGAGAAACTGCTTGGGGATGATCGCATCGGTATCCACATTGGCCCGATCCAGCGGCACCACCAGCCCATCCAGTAAAGTAAACTTCTTCATCACTTGCCCGCCTTATCTGTTTTATTTCCGCCACCATGCAGCGCGCCATCCAGCCAGCTTTCCGCCTTGCGTACTTCCGGCGCAGCAGCTTTGCCGCCCTGCCCCATCAGGCTGCCCGCAGCATCACCCGCTTTTTTCAGGCTATCACCGATACCTTTTGCGCCAGCGTCATCTTTCGCCCATACATTCGCAAGCAGGCACGCATTCAACAGCATCAATACCAAGAGTTTTTTCATGCGGAGACATCTACAAAATGCCCGGCGATCGCCGCGGCTGCAGCCATTGCCGGACTGAGCAGATGGGTGCGACCGCCCTGTCCCTGGCGCCCCTCGAAGTTGCGGTTGGAAGTCGATGCACAGCGCTCGCCCGGCAACAGCCTGTCATCGTTCATCGCCAGACACATGGAACAGCCCGGCTCGCGCCACTCAAAGCCGGCAGCCAGAAATATCTTGTCCAGCCCCTCGCGCTCGGCCTGCTGCTTGACCAGCCCCGAGCCCGGCACCACCATCGCCAGCTTTACATTGGCGGCGATATGCTTGCCGCGCGCCACCTCCGCCGCCTCGCGCAGATCCTCGATGCGCGAATTGGTGCAGGAACCGATAAACACCTTGTCAATCTTGATGTCTGTCATCGGCGTATTCGCCTGCAATCCCATATACACCAGGGAATGTTCCATGCTGCCGCGCTTGACCGGATCGCTTTCATTTTTGGGGTCAGGTACACGCCCGTCCACCGCCACCACCATCTCGGGCGAAGTGCCCCAGGTGACCTGCGGCCTGATTTCCGCCGCATCCAGCTTCACCACCTTGTCGAACTGCGCGCCGGCATCGCTGTGCAGCGTGCGCCAGTAGGCTACCGCCTTGTCCCACAACTCGCCCTGCGGCGCAAAGGGGCGACCCTTGATGTAGTCGATGGTCGTGTCATCCGCAGCAATCATGCCCGCGCGCGCGCCGGCCTCGATCGCCATATTGCATACCGTCATGCGGCCTTCCATCGACAAGCCGCGCACTGCGCTGCCCGCAAACTCGATTGCATAGCCGGTGCCGCCAGCGGTGCCGATCTTGCCGATCACCGCCAGCACCAGATCCTTCGCCGTGACGCCACGGCCCAGCTTGCCTTCCACCAGCACCTGCATGGCCTTGGCCTTCTTCATCAGCAGGCACTGCGTCGCCATCACATGCTCCACTTCCGAGGTGCCGATACCGAACGCCAGCGCAGCAAAAGCGCCGTGGGTGCTGGTGTGCGAATCGCCGCACACCACAGTCATGCCGGGCAGGGTCGCGCCCTGCTCTGGGCCGATCACATGCACGATGCCCTGGCGCAGATCAGACATCTTGAACTCGGTGATGCCCAGCGCGGCGCAGTTCTCGTCCAGGGTCTCCACCTGCAGGCGCGAGACAGGGTCGGCAATGCCTTGCGCACGGCCGGTGGTCGGCACATTGTGATCCGCAACTGCCAGGATGGAAGAAGTGCGCCAGGGCTTGCGCCCGGCCAGGCGCAAGCCTTCAAAGGCCTGCGGACTGGTCACCTCGTGCACCAGGTGGCGGTCGATATACAGCAGCGCCGTGCCGTCGGCTTCGGAGCGCACCACGTGGCTATTCCAGAGTTTGTCGTAAAGTGTTTGATTGTTCATTTGATTGCTCCAACAGAGCATGCGATTATGCCACAGCAGAAGGGGGGTACGCCACGGGCGAGCGTTTTGACCTGAACTTTAATCAGCGCATTCACCAAACACGCGCAATGCCGCGCGAGAATAATTATTGCGGATGAAGTGCCCTACCTATCGTGAAGCGGCTTGCAAACTCCAGCCCCTTGCCGCCCTCTATACAAGCGCCATCTTCCTGAATTTCCACCACATCAGCCCCATCCCCAGCAGTGCTGCCGCCGCGCTGAAGGAATACATCACGCTCGCCCCCCAGTGCAGCCACAACGGCCCGCTCAGCAAGCCGCCCAGCATGCCGCCCGCACCGTAAGTTACGCTGCCAAACAGCGCCTGTCCCCTGGACTGATGCCGCCCGCGAAAGAAGTGGTGCACCAGCGCCACCGCCGCAGCGTGAAACGAGCCAAAAGTGGCTGCGTGCAACACCTGTGCAAACAGCAACAGCCACAGGGTATCGACCTGCCAGCCGATCAACAGGAAGCGCAGCACCGCAAGGGCCAGGCTCACCATCAGCAATTGCGGCAGGGAGTAGTGTCGCATCAGCCAGGGCATGACAAAAAACACGCCTATCTCGCATACCACTCCCAGCGTCCACAACACACCCACGGCACTTTTCGCATAGCCATGTTCGACCAGATAGATCGAAAAGAACGTGTAGTACGGGCCATGCGCAACCGCCATCAGAAAGCACGCGCCAAACAGCGCCAGCACTTGCGGCTGCAACACAATGCGCGTAATGGAGTGGCTATCGGTATGGTGCGCAATCACCTCGGTGGTCGGGATTTGGCGCGAGAAGTACAGGATGCCCAGCTGGATCGCCAGGCCTGCCCATAAAATCCAGCCGATTGCGATATAGTCAAAAGCATAGCCCAGGCTCATCACTGCAATGATAAATCCGACTGAGCCCCACGAGCGCAAACGGCCGTAACGTGACGCATTTTTGCCAAGGTAGGTCAGCGTGGTCGCCTCCACCAGCGGCATCGACGCGCTCCAGAAAAAACTCATCAGCGCCAGCACCAGCAACAGCCCGTAATATTCTGTAGTGAAAAACACACCGAGATAGCATAGCGCACTGCCAAAGGCTGCAACCTGCACCACCTGTCGCCGATTACCAATACGGTCGGCCAGCCAGCCCCATAACGCCGGTGACAGCATCCGCATCACCGGCTGCACCGACATCAGCACGCCAATCTGCACCGCATTAAATTCAATCGACTTGAGATACAGGCTCCAGTAAGGCGAAAACATCCCCACGAAGGCAAAGTAAAAGAAATAGAACCCGGCTATACGCCAGTAGTATCTTGGATGGCTGGAAGTCATTTTATGCCTTGAGCAGTGCGCGTTAAGACTGGCATCAGATCGGCTATCGGTATCAAAAACATATTATCTCATGCAAAAAAAATATATCATCTCGGCCCTTGAAAACGGGGCAAACATCCCCCACTTATTGCCCCACTGTATAACTGAAAGATTAGCATGGAAAATACCGATAAAAATCAACAGGATGGAAATGACACTCCGGACGTAATGCCCAGCATGGAGGAAATGCTGCAACAGGCTGAGCGCAAAGCGCAGGAACACTACGACGCCTGGATGTACGCCAAGGCCGAGGGCGAGAACATCCGTCGCCGCGCCCAGGAAGACGTCAGCAAGGCACAAAAATATGCCGTTGAACGCTTCTCCAACGAAATGCTGGCAGTGATGGATAGTTTGCAAGCCGGCTTGTCGGTACAGAATACGACGGTTGAAAATTTCAAAAGCGGCATGGAGCTCACGCTTAAACAACTGAGCAGCGTATTTGAAAAATTTAATATCACCGAGATCAATCCCGTCGGAGAAAAATTTGACGCGCATAAACATCAGGCGATCGCCATGGTGGAGAGCGAGCAGGAAGCCAACACCGTCGTCAGCGTGATGCAGAAGGGTTACAGCCTGAATGACCGAGTATTGCGCCCTGCCATGGTGATGGTGGCAAAAGCAAAAGGATAACATGCACTTGAAAAATTTGTCTGAAGTCCTCAAATAGGCGGCATAGTTAGAGATAAGTACACTAGTACTGAATCATTGAATATATAAATAGAAAGGAAGCATTATGGGAAAAATTATTGGTATCGATTTGGGCACAACAAACTCTTGCGTATCCGTGATGGAAAACGGCAAGCCTAAGGTCATCGAAAACGCCGAAGGCACACGCACCACACCTTCGATCATCGCCTACATGGAAGACGGCGAAGTGCTGGTAGGTGCGCCCGCAAAACGCCAAGCCGTGACCAATCCAAAGAATACGCTGTTCGCGGTCAAGCGCCTGATCGGCCGCCGCTTCGATGAAAAGATTGTGCAAAAAGACATCGACATGGTGCCTTACAGCATTGTTAAAGCCAAGAACGGCGATGCATGGGTTTCTGTACGCGGCAAGGAAATTGCGCCGCCTGAAGTATCCGCCCAAGTGCTGATGAAAATGAAAAAAGCCGCCGAAGACTATCTGGGCGAGCCCGTAACCGAAGCCGTCATCACCGTGCCTGCTTACTTCAACGACAGCCAGCGCCAGGCCACCAAAGATGCGGGCCGCATTGCCGGTCTGGACGTAAAGCGCATCATCAATGAACCGACTGCCGCAGCGCTGGCCTTCGGCATGGACAAGCAGGAAGGCGACCGCAAGATTGCGGTTTACGACCTGGGTGGCGGCACTTTCGATATCTCGATTATCGACATCTCCGAAATTGAAGGCGAACACCAGTTTGAAGTGATGTCCACCAACGGCGACACCTTCCTCGGCGGTGAAGACTTCGACATGCGCGTGATCGAGTTCCTGGTGGAAGAATTCAAGAAGGAAAACGGCATCGACCTGAAGAAAGACATGCTGGCCCTGCAGCGCCTGAAGGATGCGGCTGAGAAGGCCAAGATCGAACTGTCTTCAGCGCAGCAGACTGAAGTTAACCTGCCTTACATCACCGCAGACGCAACCGGCCCCAAGCACCTGGCCGTGAAGATCACCCGCGCCAAGCTTGAAAGTCTGGTGGAAGAACTGATCGCGCGCACCATCGAGCCATGCAAGATCGCAATGAAGGACGCGGGCGTTTCTGCTGCTGACATCAGCGACGTGATCCTGGTCGGCGGCCAGACACGTATGCCGATGGTACAGGAGAAGGTAAAAGAATTCTTCGGCAAGGAAGCGCGCAAGGACGTTAACCCTGACGAAGCGGTAGCCGTAGGCGCCGCAATTCAGGGCGGCGTGCTGCAGGGCGAAGTGAAGGACGTGCTGCTGCTCGACGTGACCCCGCTGTCTCTGGGTATCGAGACCATGGGCGGCGTGATGACCAAGCTGATCAAGAAGAACACCACCATCCCTACCAAGGCATCGCAGGTATTCTCAACCGCAGACGACAACCAGTCCGCAGTGACCATCCATGTGCTGCAGGGAGAGCGTGATATTGCTTCCGGCAACAAGAGTCTGGGCCAGTTCAACCTGTCCGACATCCCGCCTGCACCGCGCGGCATGCCGCAGATTGAAGTGACTTTTGACATCGACGCCAACGGTATTCTGCATGTCTCCGCCAAGGACAAGGCGACTGGCAAGGAGAACAAGATCAAGATTCAGGCCAGCTCCGGTTTATCGGAAGCCGAAATCGCGAAAATGGTGCAGGAAGCGGAAATGTTTGCCGAAGACGACCGCAAGGCGATCGAGCTGGTCACCGCACGCAACCAGCTTGATGCACTGATCCACTCTACCCACAAGTCGATGAAGGAATACGGTGAGCAGCTTGCCGCAGATGAGAAGGCCAATATCGAGAAAGCCTTGAAGGAAGCCGAAGAAGTAGTCAAAGGCGACGACAAGGATGCCATCGAAGCGAAGACCGAAGCCCTCTCTACGGCCGCGCATAAACTGGCAGAAAAATTGCAGGCTGCCGAAGCTGCCAAGCAGGGTGGAGCAGATGCGGGTGCCGCTCACGGCGAGACAAAGAAAGATGAAGGCGATGTAGTGGATGCCGAATTCACCGAAGTGAAAAGCGACAAGAAGTAACATCCACTGTACCGGCACAGACTTCGGGGAAACGCGGATACAGCGTCAACCGGAGTCTGTTCTTTTATATATTGGGCCTTCATGCATTTGGGCTTTTATGCATTTAGCGGAAATTGAATATGTCTAAAAAAGATTACTACGAAGTACTTGGCGTCAATAAAGACGCGAGTGCCGACGAAATTAAAAAAGCTTATCGCAAACTGGCGATGAAGTTTCACCCTGACCGCAATCCGGACAATCCCAAAGCGGAAGATCAGTTCAAGGAAGCCAAGGAAGCGTACGAAACATTGTCGGATGATCAGCAACGTGCCGCTTATGACCAGTATGGCCACGCGGGAACTGACGGCAGCAGGGGCGGGCATGGACATGGCGCAGGCGGCTTCGATTTCGGCGACATCTTTGGCGATATCTTTGGCGGCGCGGGACGCGGCCGCAGCCAGGCACAGCGCGGCGCGGATTTGCGCTACAACATGGAAATCACGCTGGAGGAAGCGGCACGTGGCGCCACCAAACAGGTGCGCATTCCGACCCTGGATGAGTGCGATACCTGCCACGGCTCGGGCGCAAAACCCGGCACTTCCGCGACCACCTGCCAGACCTGCGGCGGCCACGGACAGGTGCGGATGCAGCAGGGATTTTTCTCCATCCAGCAAACTTGCCCGCGCTGCCATGGCAGCGGCAAGAGCATCACTTCCCCCTGCGGCAGTTGCAGTGGCACAGGGCGCGTCAAGCACCACAAAACGCTGGAAATCAAAATCCCTGCGGGTATTGGTGATGGTATGCGTCTGCGTCACAGCGGCCACGGTGAGGCGGGAAATCACGGCGCGCCCGCGGGTGATTTGTATGTGGAAATTCATATCAAACCGCACAGCGTGTTTCAGCGTGACGGGGATGACCTGCATTGCGAAATGCCGATCAGCTTTGCCGTCGCGGCACTGGGTGGTGAAATCGAAATCCCCACGCTGGATGGCACCGCCCGCATCAAAATTCCTGCCGAGACACAATCCGGCAAGATTTTCCGTCTGCGCGGCAAGGGCATCAAAGGCATGCGTACCAACTCACATGGCGACCTCAACTGCCATGTGGTGATTGAAACGCCGGTCAAACTGACCGACAGGCAAAAGGAGCTGCTGCGCGAATTTGAAACCATCAGCGAGAAGGACAGCGCCCTGCACAGCCCCCGCGCCCAATCCTGGATGGATAAAGTGAAAGAATTTTTCGGTTGAAAAATTCTTAACTTTACGGTGAAGGCGAATATTTTACGCAGTAAAATATTACGCTGGAGCCACAAGGTCAAAGAATTCTTTGGTTGAAAGATTCTTTGACCTTGCGGTGTAGACTCATGTTATGCGTAGCAGAACGTGATGTCGCAGCCACAACCTCCTTTGGTTTTTTCGGCTAAGAAATTCTTTTTGCCTTGCGGTGCAGACTCACATTTCGCATGGCGAAATGTGATCTCCCCTGAATTTCACATAAAATTCTTTCACCTTGCGGTGTCGATTCAGTTATTGATGCGGGGCAGCGACCCTTCCGCATTTTCATACAAATTCCAACCGTTCAATCTTATAACCATTATTGAGAAATAATGGTTATAATTATTTCCATCCAAAAAAATAAAATAAATCCTGAGCTTATCGGATTTCCATACTGAAAAACACATGAGTCAATCTGACCAAGTTGCAGGGCGAATACTGGTTGTTGACGACAGCGCTACGGTTGGCATGGTGGTTAAAAATGCCATCAGTGGTGCGGTTGGCATGCCTGTCGATCTGGCAAGATCCCTTGCTGCATGTGGAGAGCTTATTGCAGAACATCCCGGCCAGTACCAGGTTGCCGTTGTTGACCTGAATTTACCGGATGCAGTTGATGGGCAGGCGGTGGACATGGTGCTGGGCTATGGCGTTGCCACCATTGTTCTGACCGGCTCAATGGACAGCACGACACACGACCGCATCTCTGCAAAACCCATCGTTGATTACGTCACCAAACAGTCCCCAGGTTCCATTGCAATAGTCCAGAAAAGCGTGCTTCACACGCTACGGAATATGCAGTGCACCGTGCTGATCGTGGATGATAATCTTGTCCACCGGAACAACCTCAAGAAGATACTGCTCACCCAGCGCTTGCACGTAGTTGAAGCAGACAGTGCCAATGCTGCTCTGCAAGCAATCGAAAAGCGCGGCGATATTTCGGTGGTCGTGACTGCCTATGAAATGCCGGAAACGGACGGCGTTGACTTATGCATGAAGCTGCGCGCCAATTTCCCCAGCACCAAGCTTGCAATCATCGGCATAACCGGTTCAACCAACGACTTTGGCGGGGTCCGCTTCTTCAAAGCCGGGGCCGACGACATTATTCACAAACCTTTCCTGGTTGAAGAGTTTGTCAGCCGCATCAATGCCCGCCTCGACTATCTAGATAGTCTGCGCACTATTCAGGAACAGGCCAATCGCGACTATCTGACCAAACTTTACAATCGCCGCTATTTGTTTGAAGCGGGCAATGCTTTGTTCAGTAGCGCGAAACGTGGCCATATCCAGCTTTTGATCGCGATGATCGATATCGATTTATTCAAGCGCATCAACGACACTTATGGTCACGACACAGGGGACAAGGCTATCGTATCGGTGGCTCAGGCCATTACCAGGCATTTCCGCACAACCGACATCGTTGCGCGCATGGGAGGTGAAGAGTTCTGCATTATTGCGGTGAACAATAACTCGGTCGCTGACACCATGAATCGACTCAGGCTGTATATCGAGGGGATGCCTATACACCTGGATGAAAAAGAATCCATTCGTTTGACTGTCAGCATTGGTGTCACCACCACGCTTCCCGACACCCTGGACGAGATGATCAACCGCTCCGATGAAGCGCTGTATACGGCCAAACAAAATGGGCGTAACCAGGTCGTATCAATTTAAGAGCTGACGAACTACAGTTCAAAAACTGGCCAGCCACAGCCGCAGACGCAAACCTGTTTCCGTGGTGTATCCAATCTCGACATGGCGTATTTTCCCATCCCTGTCGACGATGAAACTGGCCGGTACCGCCTGCACGCCCCATCTCGCTGAAATCTGATTATCCGCATCGATTAGCACCGGGAAGCTTATGCCCTGCTCGCGCATATATTGCTGCACGACGTTGCTGCTGCCGCTTTGCATCGCCACGGTGATGACATTGGGATTGTCGCGCGCCAGGGAGTCAATCGATCCCTGCTCAGCCTTGCAGATAGGGCACCAGGTGGCCCAGAAATGCACCAGAACCGGCTGTTCAGGTTTTGCTGCCAACACAAAAGGCTTGCCGTCCAGCAGTGCTCCGCTCAAAGCTGGCGCCGCGCCTTTTACAATGTCGCGCTGCTGCCAGGCGCGCACGCCGATTATAAGCACGACGAAGAGTAACAGCTCCAGCCCGCGCCGCAGCCATACCCGTGATTTTGAGGGTTTCATTTCTGCAGGTTTTCCCTGCTGCTGCAGCGGCGGCTCCGAATTCATCAACGCTTGCCTACCCGGTGTATGCTGCCGGTTGCGATATATATTTCGCGCAACAGGCTCAACAGTCCGCCTATCAGCGCAAGCATGGCCGCAATAAATAATGATGCGATAAGAATCGTCAGCTGCACCCCCATCACCGATCCCACAAACAACGTCGCAATCACGACGCAAATGAGCAATGCGCATATAGTGCACAGGCTGATCGACCAGTAAATTACCCGCTCGCGCTGAGCAAGAATCTTCATTTCTGCCTGATGGGCGTTTGCTTCCTGCGCATTAGGTGTGATGGATTCCAATACCCTGAAGCGATCGATGATGCGGGACAGGCGGCTGGTCATCACGTGCAGAAAAGTGCCCACACCCGTCAGCAGAAATACCGGCGCAACGGCCAGCTGGATGACATGGGCAACGGTGGTGATCGTGATTTCAGTTGGCATAATCAGCAACTCCCATGCATGGCATCATCAGGATATTTATTGCGGCACATTCGAGGTGATGTAAGCCTTGAGTTTGCCCAGATCCGCGTCCATTACCTCGCAACGCTGCGGCAGACTTTCCAGCCCTTCCATACCGGCAGGGCGCTCAGGTTTGCGCCCCAGCGCCTCGATGATAGTGTCTTCAAATTTTGCCGGAAGCGCAGTTTCCAGGCAGATCAGCGGCACGCCGGCTTCGCGCTTTTCCAGCCCGACCTTGATGCCATCGGCGGTGTGAGTGTCCACCATCACGCCGTATTTCTCCCACACCATGCGTATCGTGGCCAGGCGGTCTGCATGGGTGCTGTATCCCGCGGCAAAGCCGTATTGCTTGATATTCTTCCAATGTGCCGAGCCGCGCAGATCAAAAGACTTGCCCGCATCGACCCCGCTCCACAGCTCGCGCACCGTCTCACTTTTACGCCCGACCAGATCGAATACAAAGCGCTCAAAATTCGAAGCCTTGGAGATATCCATGGACGGGCTGCTGGTGTGCGCCGTTTCGGCGGTAGTGCGCGGACGGTACACGCCGGACTTGAAAAACTCTTCCAGCACATTGTTCTCATTGGTCGCGAGGATCAGCTGCTTGATCGGCAAGCCCATCATGCGCGCAATATGCCCGGCGCAGATATTGCCGAAATTGCCAGACGGCACCGAGAACGACACCTGCTCATCGCTGGATTTTGTCGCTGCAAAATAGCCCTTGAAGTAATACACGATCTGCGCGGAAACACGCGCCCAGTTGATCGAGTTAACCGTGCCAATCTTGTATTTTTCCTTGAAAGCATGGTCGTTGGACACCGCCTTGACCATGTCCTGAGCGTCGTCAAATACCCCCCTGATCGCGATATTGAAAATATTTTGATCCTGCAGCGAGAACATCTGCGCGGTCTGGAAGCGGCTCATTTTCTGGTGCGGCGACAGCATGAACACGCGGATGCCGCGCTTGCCGCGCATCGCATACTCCGCCGCCGAGCCGGTATCGCCTGAAGTTGCACCCAGAATATTCAGCTCATCGTGCTGTTTGTCCAGCGCATACTCGAACAGGTTGCCGAGCAGCTGCATTGCCATATCCTTGAACGCGAGGGTTGGGCCGTTGGACAGCTCAAGGATATGCAGGCCAGGCTCAAGCGTGCGCAGCGGCGTGATCTGCGTGGTGTCGGAACCCGGGCGCACATTGTGATAGACCTCGGCGGTGTAGGTCTTGCTGACGATGGCCTTGAGATCGGCGGGCGGGATATCGGTTGCAAACTTGGCCAGCACCTCATAAGCCAGATCGGCATACGACAGCTTGCGCCAAGCTTCCAGCTCGTCACGGCTTATCTGCGGATATTGATTCGGCAGATACAGGCCACCGTCGGGGGCAAGCCCGCCCAGCAGGATTTCGGTAAATTTCTTTTTCGGGGAGTTGCCGCGCGTGGAAATATAGTTCATTTATTACTCGCTTTATCGTCATTCCCGCGCAGGCGGGAATCCGGATGATTAAATAAGCCCCGCTTAGCGGGTCGAATCAGATTTTGTCCTGCTTACTTGCGCAGGGATACTTGCTCTTAACTGGATTCCCGCCTGCGCGGGAATGACAGCTTTTTATTTTCCCAGCTCTTCCAGACGGATGCGTACCACTTTTCCGGTAATGACTTTCAGCGCTTCAATCTTCGCAATCGCGGTGTTGATACGTTTCTCGCGCGTCTGGTGGGTGAGCATGATCAGATCGGTCTGGTCTTCGCCTTCGCCCGGTTCTTTCTGGATCACAGCATCGATGGAGATCTGCTCATCCGCCAGGATGCGCGTGATGTCGGCCAGCACACCGGGTTTGTCCTGCACCCGCATGCGCAGGTAGTAGCTGGTCTGCACCTCGTCCATCGACAGGATGCGCAGATCGGCCAGCTGGTTGGGCTGGAATGCCAGATGCGGCACGCGATTTTGCGGATCGGCTGTATGCATGCGCGTCACATCGACCAGATCGGCAATCACCGCGCTGGCGGTAGGCTCGGCACCCGCACCCTTGCCGTAATACAGCGTCGCACCGACCGCATCACCCTGCACTACCACGGCATTCATCGCGCCTTCCACATTGGCGATCAGGCGCTTGGTCGGAATCAGAGTCGGATGCACGCGCAGCTCAACCCCTTCACCTGTACGCTTGGTGATACCCAGCAGCTTGATGCGATAACCCAGTTGCTCGGCATATTTAATGTCGGTTGCATCAAGCTTGGATATGCCCTCGATATAAGCCTTGTCGAACTGCATCGGAATACCGAACGCAATCGCCGCAAGAATGGTGATCTTGTGCGCCGCATCCACCCCTTCAATATCAAAAGTGGGGTCAGACTCCGCATAACCCAGACGCTGCGCTTCTTTCAGCACCGTGTCGAAACTCAGGCCTTTGTCGCGCATCTCGGACAGTATAAAGTTGGTGGTGCCATTGATAATGCCGGCAATCCATTCAATGCGGTTGGCGGCCAGGCCTTCGCGCACCGCCTTGATGATGGGGATACCGCCGGCCACAGCCGCCTCGAATGCGACCATCACGCGCATCTGCTGTGCGGCGGTAAATATTTCATTGCCATGCACCGCGAGCAGCGCCTTGTTGGCGGTGACCACATGCTTGCCGTTGTGTATTGCCTTGAGCACCAGTTCTTTGGCCACGCCGGTGCCGCCGATCAGCTCGATCACTATATCGACCTCGGGATCGTTCACCACCGAGAATGCATCGTCGGTCACACGGCAAACACCTTTGGTGACGCTCTTGGCCAACTCGATGTTTTTGTCAGCCACCACGGTAATATTGATCGGGCGGCCCGCACGACGGCTGATTTCTTCCGCATTACGCGCCAGCACGGTGAAGGTTCCACCTCCCACGGTGCCGCTTCCCAACAGTCCCACATTCATCGGTTTCATTCTTAAAGCCCTTATTTAATCAATGTGTACCATACCGTTTGCGGTAGGATTCAAGAAAACGTGCGATACGCCCAATCGCCTCGGCCAGATCGTCCGCGTTGGGTAAAAATACGATGCGCAGATGATCCGGGTGCGGCCAGTTAAAGCCGGTTCCCTGTACCACCAATACCTTCTCGGTTTCCAACAGTTCAAGGATAAATTTCTGGTCATCCGCAATCGGGTACATTTTCGGGTCAAGGCGCGGGAACAGATAAAGCGCGGCCTTGGGTTTAACGCAAGTCACCCCCGGAATCGCAGTCAGCAACTCATGGGCAAGGTCGCGCTGCTTGCACAGGCGTCCGCCGGGAGCCACCAGATCGTTGATGCTCTGATAGCCACCCAGCGCGGTCTGGATCGCAAACTGTCCGGGCACGTTGGAACACAAGCGCATCGACGCCAGGATATTGAGGCCGTCGATATAATCCTGCGCATGCTTCTTGTTGCCCGACACGATCATCCAGCCGGAGCGATAGCCGCAGGCGCGGTAATTTTTTGACAGACCGTTGAAGGTCACAAACAGCACATCATCCGCCAGCGAGGCGATCGAGGTATGGGTGACACCGTCATACAGCACCTTGTCGTAGATTTCATCGGCAAATATGATCAACTGGTGCTGGCGCGCAATCGCGATGATCTCCTTCAACAGATCGTCGGAATACAGCGCGCCGGTAGGATTGTTCGGGTTGATAATGACTATCGCACGCGTATTGGTCGTGATCTTGCGGCGCATATCCTGCAGATCGGGCATCCAGTCATTCTGTTCATCGCACAGATAATGGCGCGGGGTGCCGCCGGCCAGCGTCACCGCAGCCGTCCACAGCGGGTAGTCAGGCGCCGGAACCAGCACCTCGTCCCCCGTATTCAGCAGGCCCTGCATCGACATGGTAATCAGCTCGGACGCGCCATTGCCGATGAAAATATCGTCCATCCCGACCCCGGCAATTTTTTTCTGCTGCGAATAGTGCATGATCGCCTTGCGCGCGGCAAACATGCCCTTGGAGTCCGAGTAGCCGGCAGAGTTGGGCATATTGTGAATCACGTCCTGCTGGATTTCCTCAGGCGTTTCAAAACCAAACGAGGCCAGGTTGCCAATATTCAGCTTGATGATGCGATGGCCGTCTTCCTCCATCTGCTTCGAGCGCGCCATCACCGGGCCGCGAATGTCATAGCAGACATTCGCCAGCTTGGCGGATTTCATCACGGGACGCGCGGTATCAATTTCGGCAGGATTAACTTGTTTCATAATTTTCTGGCAATATTATTTCGGGCTTGATCATTTCAGTTTTTAAGTGAGAACGAATCCGGTAGAATTCGCTTTCAACCCCCATGAAAATGCATGGCTGTAAAGGATGCAATTCTAACTTAGCCCAGCCTGCCGAGCAAATAAACCCCGCTAATCAAGCAAGCCAGCCAGAATGGAAGCCCCATGAAATTTCATCTTTCCGTCAATCCGGGCCAGAATATTTTTACCGCGCATGGAGAAGGCTATGTCCAGGTGAATCAGCAACGATACGAACAACCCATCATCGTCACGCCTGAGCAAGTGCTGACAGACTGGTCCGCGAGGAGCTTTGCAGCACTGACTGAAGCCGACTTCAGCCATTTCCTGACGCTCAAGCCTGAGGTTGTGATACTGGGCACCGGCAGCCAGCATCGCTTTGCGCACCCGCAGCTGTATCGCGCCTTAAGCGCTGCCGGCATCGCTGTGGAGTTCATGAACACCCCGGCTGCCTGCCGCACCTATAATATCCTGACGGCGGAAGATCGCAAAGTGGTGGCGGGGATTTTGTTTGAGTAAAATCAAACATTTTCGACTTTATCATGCGGTTGGGTTTCAAAAGGCGTACTTTAATATTCTACTTAGTTCTGGGTTAGACTCGAGCGAGAGCGCAAGCGATTCAACATGCTCATGAAACTGCCTGACAGCTGCTTTTCCTGGGGATCCTTGATGGCTTCCACGCTCTGGCGGTTTTGCAATGCAGGCGTATTGCCGAGCGCATGAAAGCGCTCAATCACGAACTCAAGATTGCGTGCCAGAATGTTGTTGCGTATAGGTTTGGGCAGGTAGCGAATAATTTGCGCCTGATTGATCAGCTCGACCAGGCGTGATGTATCGTTAAATGATGTCAGGACGATGATTTGCGTTTGCGGATTAAACTGTTTGACGGTCTTGAGTATATAGCTCACGCTCTTTCCATCCATCGTCAGGTCTGCTACCACCAGCGACACATCCTGTTTTGCCAGAATATCCATGGCATGCTGCTCATTCTGTGACCATATCACCTCTGCGCGATGCTGCAGAATTTCTTCCACCGCACTGGCTGTGGATTGATCGTTATCCATCACCAGTATGCGTAATTTCTGTTTGTCGGTTTCGATAACAGCAGCTATCGGAGACTGTTGCGTGGCAAAGGTGGAAGTAGCGATGGCAGCCGCCTGGGCGACCACCTCTTTTACATCCACTGCATTCCAAGGTTTGAGCAGGTAACGGAACACTTCGCCTTCGTTAACGCTTGCGATAGACGCTTCCATATCGGAATATCCGGTTAGCAGTATGCGCATGGTGGCAGGGGAAGTTTCACGGGCGACTCTTAACAGTTCGGAACCCTGCATTATGGGCATGCGCTGATCGCTGACGATCACATGCACCTGCTCGTCACGTAAAATACGTATTGCCTCGTGTGCATCGGTGGTAATACGAACGTTGTAGCCCGTGAAAAATAACATCTGCAAAGATCGTAATATGCGCTCTTCATCATCGACTAACAATATCGTTGGCTTATTCATACTGTCTCCTCATGTTGACTGGGGTGGGGCGTTTCAGATAAAAGCTGGTCTGGCTTTATTGCGGATGAAGCAACAGGCAGATGGATATGGAAGCGCGTTCCGCTTCCCGGGTGTGACTCCACGCTGATATCACCGCCATGTTTCTGGATAATTTGATGACTGATTGCAAGTCCAAGTCCCGTTCCTTCACCCACTGGCTTGGTGGTAAAAAATGGATCGAAAATACGGGCCAAATGCTCAGACGCAATACCCTTGCCGGTATCTGCAATGCTGATTTGTATGCCTCGGTTTGCATGCCAGGTCTTTATTGTGAGCCTGCCATTGCCTTCCATTGCTTGTGCTGCATTAGTAAACAAGTTGAGAAACACCTGATTAAGCTGGGAAGGCGAACAAGTGATGCCCGGCAAATCACCCAAATCCCTGATGACTTCCACCCCATATTTCTTAAGGACATTGCGGCCAATATTTAGTGCGCTTTCTATGCACTCATTCACATTCACTGTTTCCGTCGCCATTGTGTCCATGCGGGAAAAATCTTTCAGGTTAAGCACCAATTCGGAGATTTCACCCACACCGTAAATCGTATCCGCAAACAGACCCTGCATTGCCTGCAACATTTCTACCAGACTGCTGTTAGCGCGGAGAGCTGCCACTTGCTGCATCTGTGCAGATATTTTCTCCTCGTCCACATTTTCATCCAGCAGATTATCGATCAATTTTTCGTATCCAGCGATCATAACCCCGACCTGGTTGAACATATCCTGCCCCACGACCACATTATTTTGTACATATCCCAGCGGCGTATTAATTTCATGGGCTATGCCCGCCACCATTTGTCCCAGCGAGGCCATTTTTTCCGATTGCACCAACGCAAGCTGTGATGATTTCAGGTGAGAATAGGCCTGATTTAGATCGTCTGTATTTTGGCGCATCTGCAACTCCATTGCAGTAAGCAAGTCCACTACAAAACCTATTCCAACATATTGGCCATTTTCGGTAATGATGAAATCCTCGGTAAGCGGGAAAGACATGTTGCTCGCAACATACTGAGCCGCCTCGGCCAATGGCTTATCATGAGCCACCACCAAAGGAGGAGAGCTCATGAACAAACGTATCGGACGTTTACCATTGAGTTCGCGGCTGTATTTTTTGAGATAAACATCAATGAAACGGTAACGACTGATCACACCAACGGGAACACCATTTTCCACAACCGGCAACGACAACACATTCGAATATGCGATATCGCTGAATAACTCAGCCACGCTCTCCAGCGTTATTTCGGGCGAAATACACTCAATTGGTTTAATCAGAGCAGCGATACCCCCCAGGGCGTTACTGTCATTAAGCATGCAAGGCTCCCATATATGCGGAACCAGATTATATTCACGCTTGATTACAGTAATGTGAAATCTATGTGAGTGAGTATTTTGAGCAAACCAAAAAGGTAGTTATCAAAGAAATAAGCGTTTCAAACAGCTATTTGCCCCATCCGCCCACTCTGGTAATCCATCATCGCGACGCGTATTTCCTGTTCCGTGTTCATCACAAAAGGGCCTGAAGCAACGATGGGCTCGGCGATAGGCGCGCCGCCCATCAGCAATAAACTGGTATCGTCCTGGGCCTGCAGCGTGAGGCGCGTGCCGGCACGCTCCAGCAACGCAAGATCGGCTGTACCAACCACTGCATTCCCTGCTGTTATTTTTCCTTGTCGCACAAACAGCATGGTGTTGTGCCCCTCGGGCACCGTCAACTCCACACTCTTGCCTGCATTTAACTTGATGTCCCACAGATTGACGGGGCTAAAGGTGCTGGCAGCACCCTGGGTTCCCGCAAAACTACCCGCAATCACGCGCACTGTGCCGCTGTTTTCCGCCAGTTGCACAACAGGAATATCCCGGCCCAGGATAGACTGATATTTCGGCGCGATCATTTTGTCTTTCGCCGGCAGGTTGACCCACAGCTGTGCCATTTCCAGGATGCCGCCGCGCTTCAAAAATTCACGTGACAGAAATTCCTCGTGAATAATCCCGGATGCGGCGGTCATCCATTGCACATCGCCCGGCCCGATCACGCCGCGATTGCCGACCGAGTCGCCATGTTCGACTTCACCCTGAAACGCGATCGTCACCGTCTCAAAGCCGCGGTGCGGATGCGGGCCCACGCCGCGTTTTTCCTCCGTCGCGGCAAACTCGCGCGGTGCTGCGTAATCGAACATCAGGAACGGGCTGATATCCTGCGTGAACGCCAGCTGCGCAAAAATGGGGCGCACGTTGAAGCCGTCGCCCACCCAATGGCTGCGTGCCGTTGCCGGAAGAATTATTTTAATCTGTTTCATCATGTTTCATGATTTTAGACAAAAGATTACGATACCACTACTTTAGCGGCAAGGTAAGGGCGCCAGTGAATCACGCCTATTAATGAGATCACTCCTTGGCCTGTTCAATTCGCGTGATGCGATAGCCATTTCCAAACTTGGCAAGTTCGAAATCCACCTTCATGCCCGGTTTAATCCCGGCAAGTGCGGATATATCCTGCACATTGAAATCCATGGTCATTTTCGGCCACTTCAGACTTTTGATAGCCTCATGGTTAATATTGATTTTACCGGCATCCAAATCCATCTTGTTTACTATACCCCGCCCCTGATGGACTTGTGTAGCAGTCTTCTGCCCCATATCTTTTTGCATGCCGTCCGTGCCCTCGGCGTAAACGGAAAATGCCGCCAAGGAAATGACGGCAGCGAGTGCGACTACTGTGCTTGATTTATACATTGCAAACTCCTTTTAATGACACTGGATTAATTTTACTACTGCTTTTATTTCTTGATGCTCACCTTGGCCTTCATCCCTGCCTCAAAATGGCCAGGCAAATGGCAAGCAATTTCAACCGCACCTGCCTTACCGAACTGCCATACCAGCTCTTTTGATTCACCTGCTTCAAGACTGACTGAATTCCCTTCCTCGTGCTCCATGCCGGGCATGCTGGCCATCATTTCTGCATGTTCCAACTGCTCCTCCCGTGTACCAATGGTAAATTCGTGCTTGATCTTGCCGGCATTCGTTACCACAAAGCGGATAGTCTCACCGGGTCTGGCCTGAATATCTTTCTTGTCATACTGCATCGTATCAAACGCGGTTATCTTGATGGTACGGCTGACTTTATCAGGGCTGCCTGCCTGACCCGCAGCTGATATCTCATTGCCATGTTCGTGTCCAGCGTTTTTCTTGTGATGACCCGCACTATCTTTTGCCTCCTGCATGCCATGGTCGTGATGCCCAGCTTCAGCCCAAACAGCAGACACCGGCATTACGATGGCAAAAAGACATGCAAAAATTACTGTCTGCTTTTTCATGATTATGACCTTTTCCTGGTTAAGTTAAACTTATTTAATTGCCCAATGTTGGCTTGTATCTTATGCTCCCCACACCTACACTTACCTGACGGGAAGATTACAATTCTGTAATCGCTGATGGATATATTTTGTCAATTTAAGGTTATGCAATGAAAGCCCTGATCGTTGAAGATGAAATTAAAACTGGCGACTACCTGCGCAAGGGGCTCAGTGAGAATGGCTTTATTGTCGACCTGGCGAGCAACGGCCAGGACGGATTGCACTTAGCCCTGACTGGCGAATACGACGTCATCGTGCTCGATGTGATGCTGCCTGGAAAAGACGGCTGGGACGTGCTGCAGGAACTGCGCCGCAGCCAGCAGACACCTGTAATTTTTCTCACCGCAAGAGACAAGGTCGAAGACAGAGTTAAAGGACTAGAGCTCGGGGCTGACGATTACCTGGTAAAACCATTTGCCTTTTCCGAGTTGCTTGCGCGCATCCGCACACTCTTGCGCCGCGGCAAGATACAGCAGCCAGAAGCTCTACATGTCGCCGACCTTGAACTTGACCCCCTGCGACGCAGAGCTACGCGTGGTCAAGTCAGGATAGACCTCACCGCCAAGGAATTTACCTTACTGCATCTGTTTTTGCGCCGCCAGGGCGAAGTGCTATCGCGCACTTTCATTGCCGAGCAGGTGTGGGACATGAATTTTGACAGCGATACCAACGTGGTTGAAGTAGCGATGCGGCGCTTGCGTGCAAAAATAGATGACAACTTTGAAAAGAAACTGATCCACACCATCCGCGGCATGGGTTACGTCCTCGAGGAGCGTGACTGATGGCGCGCATTGTTGGCGTTAATCTCAATTCCATTACATTCAGGCTGAGCTTCCTGTTTGCCATGTCTGCCATCATTCTGCTGACCGGAACCGGCGCATTCCTGTACCGGTTTCTGGAAGTTGAGTTGATGAAACGCGATCATGAAGAACTGCTCGGCAAGGTCGACCTGTTCCGCCACCAGCTTTCCACTGTGGATACACCGGGGCAGATCGTTGCCGCACCCAGCCAGTTCCACGATGTCATCATCGGCCATCCACACTTGCGCCTTGCCCTGCTGGATGCTCAGGGGAATACCTTGCTGACGTCAGCGGAGTGGAAGCCGTCAGCGGAATTGCTGGAGCATCCTGTAGACATCGACACATCACCCGATCACGCAAGCATATCGATGCCCAGCCTGGCTCAGCCCTACCATGCAGTCGCAGCCTGGGGAGCGCTGGGAGACAGACGCACCGGCAAGGTACTCATCGTCCTGGCACTTGACGCGGATGATGCACTTAGTTTGCTAATCCGCTACAAGCAAACATTGCTGCTCACGATGATTTTAAGCGGCATGACAGCCGCCTTTCTGGGATTTCTCATCGTGCGACGCGGCTTGCGACCACTGCATGCCATGGCAGAAACGGCGAGCGAAATATCGGCCAGCCATCTGCAAAAGCGCCTGAACGTAGCGGATGCCCCGGCAGAACTGAAGGAGCTGGCCGGGGCTTTTAATGCCATGCTGGGAAGGCTGCACAACTCGTTTGACCGGCTCTCCGATTTTTCATCGGATCTCGCCCATGAACTGCGCACCCCCATCAACAATCTGATGGGCCAGACGCAAGTCGCATTATCCCGCACACGCAACGCCGGGGAATACCAAACCGTGCTGGAATCCAATCTGGAGGAATATGAACGCCTGGCCAGAATGATCAGGGACATGCTCTTTCTTGCCCAGGCAGATAATGCCCAGTCTGATAGCGCCCAAGAGTCATTGCACGCGGAGCAGCTGGATCTGAGAGCCGAACTGGACAAGATTGCGGAGTTTTATCAAATGGCCGCCGATGAACGCGGCGTGCGCATCATCCCAAGCGGAAGTGGCGCCATCATTGCAGACCGCATTCTGGTGCAGCGCGCCATCGGCAACCTGATTTCCAACGCGCTGCAGCATAGCCCGCAGAACAGCGAAGTTCATGCAGATGTATCATCGACTGCTGAAGCTGTCGAGCTTAGAGTCAGCAACTACGGCCAGGGCATCCCGGACGAACATCTGGAGCGGATTTTTGACCGCTTCTACCGCATCAACAACGCGCGTAGCCGCGCTGACACGGGCTCAGGGCTTGGCCTGGCCATCGTTAAATCCATCATGGAACTTCACGGCGGCCACGTCAGCGTAGACAGCCAGGCCAACCAGCTCACGACATTCAAGCTGCATTTTCCAAAACAAAATCCTGCCGTTTCCCGCTAAGCAGCATTCATTCGCAGCTCAGAAACAGCCAGGCTGACACAGATGTGAATAATTGTTAGAACCACAGCCGCACACCTGCCACCACACTGGTGTCGCTGGTGCGCGCGCCAGCTGCGCTTGCGTAATCCGCCGTCCCGCCGAACTTTCCGCTCCAGTCCACCCCCACATACGGCGCAAACTCGCGGCGAATCTCGTAGCGCAAGCGCAAGCCTGCGACCAGGCTGCTTAACCCTGTGCCGAGCTCGCGCACCTCGTCCTGCATGCCGTAAAAATTTGCCTCGACGCGCGGTTGCACGATCAGTTTCTGTGTAAGCAGCAATTCATATTCCGCACCCAATCGCAAGGCGGTGCGCCCTTGCTCACCGGCGTATGCGGTGGCATCCACCTCAAACCAGTAGGGTGCAAGCCCCTGTACGCCAAACGCCAGCCAGCTCCTGCCTGGTGCTACGCCACTATCCTGGCGTGCGCCCAGTTGTGCGTTCCAATAGGCGCTAATCGCGTGGCCCCACAATATTTCTGTGCGGGCTTCATGAAGTTTTCCATCATCGACCTCGCCTTCTGCTTTAAGCACGAGCCGGTCGTAATCCTTGCCGATCCAGCCTTGCAGGTCGTATACGCTCAACACATTATGGCTGGTCTGCGCGCGTTCCAGGCGATTGATCATCAGGCCTGCCATGTATTCTTCGTCTCCCATTTTCGGTGGGGGGATAGGGCCAAAGTCATACCCCCCCGAATAAGCATGAGGGTCGCGCGCATCGGCTGGAGCCGATCCACCCTGCATGGACATATCTTCGCTATCCCCGCCACCGGAGTGATCCATGCCACTCATGTCATCCGCCTTGCTTGTGCCTTCAGCAGCCATTGCATACTGCCCCCAGGCAGCCGCTACACACAATGCGATAGTGGCAATTGCACTCATGTTTATTCGTTTGTACAACATCGTTGTGTTCTCCGTTATTTGATTGCTTCGCACTCAGGCCACGACCACTTCGCGGAACATGCCCGCATGCATGTGCAAGGAGAGGTGGCAATGCCACGCCCAACGGCCCAAGGCATCAGCGCTAACCAGGAAGCTGACTTGCTGCGCCGGCTGCACAATAATAGTGTGCTTGCGCACCTGCACACCACCTTCCGGCCGCTCCAGGTCGCTCCACATACCGTGCAAATGCATCGGATGGCTCATCATCGTGTCATTGACCAAGATCACCCGCACACGCTTGCCATAGGGAAAGTGTACCGGCGTGGATTTGCCAAATTCCAGTCCATCCAGAGACCATGTATAACGTTCCATGTTGCCGGTGAGGTGCAGCTCGATCTCCATATCGGCCGCCCGCGTATCCATTATTCCTTTCAGGCTGTGCAGATCCGCATAGGTCAGCACGCGGCGGCCGTTGTAGCGCAGCCCTATACCGGCATCGTCCAGGTTGGTGCGCGGCGAGTCCACGCGCATATCCACGCTGGGGCCGTACTCGGTCCTGGCGTGGCGCACGTGTCCGCCGCCCATGTCGCCCATCATGTCGCCCATGGAGAGCGGTTCTGCTTTATCTGGCGCGGGAATAACCGCCGACATGCCGGCACGCGTTGCCAGCGTGCCGCGGACATAGCCGGTGCGATCCATCGACTGCGCGAAGATGGTGTAGGACTCGTCCACTGGCGTGACGATCACGTCATAGGTCTCGGCTACGCCAATGCGGAACTCGTCCACCGTGACCGGTTCGACGTTCTGCCCGTCTGCCTGAACCACTGTCATCTTGAGCCCCGGTATGCGCACATCAAAGAACGTCATCGCGCCGGAGTTGATGAAACGCAGCCGTACCTTCTCGCCCGGACGGAACAGCCCAGTCCAGTTGCCGGCCGGCGCAGTGCCGTTCATCAGGTAGGTATAGCTGTAAGCGGAGATGTCAGCCAGATCGGTCGGGCTCATGCGCATCTGATTCCACATCTGCCGTTTGTCGATAGCCTCGGAAAGCCCCTCTTTGGCTACGTCGCGGAAAAAATCGGCCGCCGTGGGCTGGTTGAAATTGTAGTAGTCGCTCTGCATCTTGAGCTTGTCGAATACCCGCATCGGGTCTTCGTCGGTCCAGTCAGACAGCTGCACCACGTAGTCGCGCTCGGTGCCAGCCTGATTAATGTAAGCCGGGTCGGCGCCGGCCGGGTCAATGATGATCGCGCCGTACATGCCGGTCTGCTCCTGCATGCCGGAGTGTGAGTGATACCAGTAGGTGCCGGTCTGCGCCACCTTGAAGCGATAGATGAAGCTTTCCCCGGGCGGGATGCCCTTGAAGCTGATGCCCGGCACCCCGTCCATTTGATACGGCAGCAGGATGCCGTGCCAGTGTATGGAAGTTTCCTCTGCTAGCCGGTTGGTGACCCGGATGGTAACCGTGTCGCCCTCGCGCCAGCGCAGGGTTGGCCCAGGAATGGAGCCATTCACTGTGGTGGCGAGACGCGGACTTCCGGTAAAGTTAACCAGCGTTTGCGCGATTGTCAGATCGAACTCTGTACCGGCAAGCACTGGTGCAGACTGTGCTACAGGCTGCGCTGCAAACGATGAAGTCCAGGGGGACAAACCTAATACGATACCGCCAGCCGCCAGCCCCTCAAGAAATTTTCGTCGTTGCAGGTTCGGTAACACAGGTGTGGAATTTGAAATGTGCTTCATTATAAATATCCTCCGACAAAAATCAGTTTCAGCATTTGCCTCGTTCAACCTAAAAACCTCAGTTGACCGCTCTAAATAAATCGCAAGCAGATGAGCAGAAGAGAGAGTTTATTCATATAACCACGCTCACCATTTGGGTGAGTCGATACGAGGCGTATTGCACCTCCCTCACAGCGCATGGCAACACCGAAGCGGACCATGGATTTGCCGCAAGGGTGCGCCATGCGCATCATGGTGCGTGGGACGCACCCTACTTTACCTCGTCCAACTGTGGTTTTCAGGTTCAAATATTCGGGGCCTTAGCCATGACTCAAGTGAAGTCATAGAACACGAACAACTATAGCACTGGCCCCTTAGTCAGACATGACGGCCAAATTACAATGCTGTAATCATGCAGCCATATTGAATAACAGTGTCACTTCACATCACCTTTCCGCGAAACGTAACGGGGTCGTTGCGGAATAAATCTAGGTGTACGGGCGGCATACTCACGCCAGCGCTCGCCAAAGCGTGCTTCCGCATCCCGCTCCTCGGCGCGTGCCAAGCGCACATATACCAACAGCAGCAATGGAAACATCAGCAGGGTGATCAAGGTTGGCCATTGCAGCAGGAAGCCGAACATCACCATGACGAAGGCAACGTATTGGGGATGACGCATGAGTGCATATGGGCCGGTAGTCGCCAATTCTTTATGTTGTGCTGCCTGATACAGCACTTTCCAGGCTGCTGACAGCAACCAGAAGCCCCCAAAGATAAACACGAAGCTGAGCATATGAAACGGCCCAAAGTGCGGGTTGGTGCGCCAGCCGAACATCACTTCCAATAAATGTCCGGCATCATGCGAAAGAAAATCCACTCCTGGAAATTGCTCTGATAACCAGCCGGACAGAAAGTAGATCGTTAGCGGGAAGCCGTACATTTCGGTGAACAGCGCCACGATGAAAGCCGAATAAAGACCGAAGGTGCGCCAGTCGCGTCGTGACCGCGGCCTGAAAAAGCTGAAAGCGAACAGGATAAAAAATATCGAGTTGACAATGACCAGCGACCACAGGCCATAAGAATTTTCAGGGGAATTCATTTTTCGCTCCTCCCGGATTTTTTATCATCCCCGCCATGTGCGCCATGCCCATGGTGCATGAACAGATGCATCAACGGGCATGCGAGCAGCAACAGGAATGGCAGCGCGCCAAACAGGTGGGCACGGTGTTCGGTAAACAGATAAAAAGCAGAAATTGCCAGAAATGCAAGCAGAATCCAGTTGTATCCCCGTGGAGCACGATGTGCATCGTGCCCGGTATGCTCGGTTTGTTTCATCAAGCTCTCCTTTCACCCTAGAAAAAGCAGTTGGCCACAGAGATCACAGAGTAAAAAACAAACGGTTTCCATGGGAAGCTTACTCACCTTTTTGGTGAGTCTACGAAAGACTGAGAAACCCTCTCACTCTCTGTGTTCTCTGTAGCTTGAATTGTTTTTTTGGTTTATAAAAAAAATTTACATCATCGAAAACCTTTTTTACTTCTTCCAATGCGGGCGTACCGGTACTCGAATTCGGCCTCAATTGCCTGCGCTACACCCTGATGGTGAATCTGTCCCGTTGCGGATATCCCGGTGCCATGATCGTGCTGGCTAAATTTCGAGATCACGCTTCTTTTGCTCAAATTCGTCTTTACCGATATCGCCGCGCGCATAGCGTTCTTTGAGTATCTGGAGCGGCGTCTTATCGCCCCCCTCGCTGCTGCGTCATTTCCCAATAAGCGCACAACCAGCACAATCACGGCGATGATCACGACCCAGAACAACACCATCCCCAGCTACATACCGCTGCCCCATCCCCAACTACCGAACCCCATACCGTTCCACATAATTTACCTCCTCGTTTATTTCGGTTTCAAATTTCCACGCACCCGTGCATCAGGCGCGCGCACGTTGATAGTCGAATTCTGTTTCGATTACTCCCGCCACGCCAGGCAGCTCTATCAGCACCCGGATACGGTAAGGGTTATTGTTTGCCGGAATGTTGAAATAATTACCGTAGCTGACCGTGTCCGCGATGAGCATGGGCTCAAGTATTTTCTGCGTCCCGGTGCGGTTGAGTTCATAAACCCGCGCACTCACTTTCGCACCGACGATGCGCTTGCCGCTGGCCGCGTCGAACAGAGCCACGAGTACATGGCGCTGGTGCTCGCCGACAGGCACGCCGCCATGCATTTTCGCTTCGGTGTGCAGTTTGGGATGCCCCAGAATCATCTCGGCCGGCATGACGCCAAGATAAATGGCCACGCCGTTCACGATCTTGTGCTGGCCGGAATCGTCCGCGAGCGCGCTGCCCAGCAGCAAGGCCGCGATGCCCGCTATGGCTGTGTGCAACAGGGTTTTAAGAATTCGTGTATGCATGATTCATTCTCCTGAAAAATTTACCTGCACAAAACTTATTTTCACATCTTCACCCGATTCAATCTGAGCGCATTGAAAATCACCGACACCGAACTGAAGCTCATCGCCGCAGCCGCGATGATGGGCGAAAGCAGCAGGCCAAAGAACGGATACAGCACGCCTGCCGCAATGGGAATGCCGAGTACGTTGTAGATAAACGCAAAAAACAGGTTTTGCCGGATATTGCGCATGGTGGCGCGGCTCAGGCGCAGCGCACGCACGATACCTCGCAGGTCACCCTTGACCAGCGTGATACCAGCACTTTCCATCGCGACGTCTGTGCCGGTGCCCATCGCGATGCCCACCTGCGCCTGCGCCAATGCCGGCGCATCGTTAATGCCGTCTCCAGCCATCGCCACGATGCGTCCCTGCGCCTGCAGTTGCTTGATGATGGAAGCTTTCTGTTCGGGGAGCACTTCCGCCTCGATCCGGTCTATACGCAGTTTGCGCGCCACGGCTTCCGCTGTGGTGCGGTTATCCCCGGTCAGCATGATGACCTGGACGCCTTCCTCATGCAGCGCGCGAATCGCCTCCAGTGTGGAATCTTTAACTGGATCAGCCACCCCGATCAGCCCTGCCGCCCTGCCGTCGATCGCCACCAGCATCACCGTCTGCCCATCAGCGCGCAGCGCCTCGGCGCGTGCGGGCAATTCGCCCGCAGCTATGTGCAATTCCTCGAACAGTTTGAGGTTACCCAGTGCGACCGCGCGCTTCTCGACTGTCCCCGTCACGCCCTTGCCGGTGAACGAACGGAACTCGCTAACCGCTACCAGCGCCATTCCCTTTTCCTGCGCACCGTTGACGATCGCCGCCGCCAGCGGATGCTCGCTGGCGCGCTCCAGACTCGCACCGAGGCGCAACACGTCGGCCTCGATGAATCCGGCAAGGGGAATGAGCGATGTCAGTTTTGGCTTGCCTTCGGTCAGTGTGCCGGTCTTGTCCACCACCAGCGTGTTGACCTTTTCCATGATTTCCAGCGCCTCGGCATTCTTGATCAGCACACCCGCCGTCGCGCCGCGCCCGGTGCCGACCATGATGGACATCGGCGTGGCCAGACCCAGCGCGCAGGGGCAGGCGATGATCAGCACCGCCACCGCGTTGACGATGGCGTGAGCCAGGCGCGGTTCCGGCCCGAAGATTCCCCATACCGCCAGCGTGACGAGTGCAACCAGCACCACTGCAGGCACGAAATATCCCGCAGTGACATCGGCCAGTCGCTGGATAGGCGCGCGCGAACGCTGCGCCTCGCTCACCATATGCACGATCTGCGCCAGTAGCGTATCGGCACCGACGCGCTCGGCTCGCATCAATAAACTCCCGGTGCCGTTCACCGTCGCGCCGATCAGGCGCGCATCTGCGGTCTTCTCTACCGGAATGGATTCGCCGGTCACCATCGATTCATCCAGCGCGCTCGTGCCTTCCAGCACCACACCATCCACCGGCACCTTTTCTCCGGGGCGCACGCGCAGCACATTGCCCGGCTGCACCTGTTCCAGCGGAATATCTTCCTCACTGCCGTCAGCGCGCACGAGGCGTGCGGTTTTCGGCGCGAGCCCCAGCAGCAGCTTGATCGCAGCGCTGGTCTGGCTGCGCGCGCGCAATTCCATCACCTGGCCTAGCAGTACCAGCGCCATGATCACCGCCGCAGCCTCGAAATACACCGGCACCGTGCCCATCATGCTGCGCATGGCGGGAGGAAAAACTCCCGGCAGCAGCATCGCCACCACGCTGTATGTCCACGCCACGCCGACACCCAGCGCGATCAGGGTAAACATATTGAGGCTGAGGTTGACAAGAGATGCCCAGCCGCGCTGGAAGATCGGCCAGCCGCCCCACAGCACGACCGGGGTGGCCAGCGCGAATTCCAGCCATTGCAAAACTGTCATCGATATGAAGCCAGGCATTGCCTGAGGAATAAGATCAGCAACCATCGCCATCACGAACACCGGCAAGGCCAGTGCTGCGCTCACCCAGAAGCGGCGGCTCATGTCGCGCAACTCGGCATTGTCTTCCGTCGGCACGTTGCGCGGCTCCAGTGCCATGCCGCAAATCGGGCAATTGCCCGGTTCATTGCGCACCACCTCGGGATGCATGGGGCAGGTGTATTCGGTGGCGCTGGGCTTGGATATGGCGGGTTCAACGGGTTCCAGCGTCATGCCGCATTTCGGGCAGTTTCCCGGTGCAGGCTGGCGGACTTCCGGGTGCATCGGGCAGGTATAAGTCACATCGCCCTGTGCTGCAGGAGGTGGTGACGGTGCTGTGCCTGCGCCGGCATAACTCGCTGGTGACGCCTGAAATTTGGCCAGACACTTCGCACTGCAAAACAGATACGTTTGTCCGTCATGCATATGGCGGTATCGACTGTCGGCAGATACCGTCATGCCACATACAGGATCAGTTGCCATGACATGCTCCTTTCCGGAGATGGAATTTTATGCCGCGTAAGCTCGGCCGCTCACTTCAATTGCCATTTGAAACTTCTTGTCAAAGTGTCGGCCGCCAGGCGCAGTTGCAGTTCAATCGAGCGTGGTTGCGGTTCAATCACCTTGAAGCGCAACCAGCCCTTGCGGTGATGTCCTCCCGGCGGCGCACCTTCCCAGCCCAAGGGCAGGTGTTGCTTACCATCCGCAATAAGCACGGATGACTTGGCCAGGTCATCGTCCAAGGCACGGGTATGCGTTTCCAAGGTCACCTCAAAATTCCAGATATTGGCTTCATTCGGAATGCTTTTCGGTGTGACGGTAACCTTGATGCCGCGCTCATCGCGTGTTTGCGGGGCATACGCCATTTCTGCTGACACGAGGTCAGGCGCATATGAGAAAACAATCGTTGCTGCAAGAACCAGGCTTGTAAAAAGTTTTTTCAGCACTTCTGATGCTCCCGGGAGGCATTAACAACTTTGGACAGGACGTACATAACACCGGCGGCGTTAAATGCAAGCCCAAGCCAGAACAACTCGATCTGGTATTCTGCAACGACAGCTAGAAAGCCGGTGACTCCCAGCATGGGCAGAATGTTGGTCAGGTAATGGGCGCAACAGGAAACCATCGCAGCCGTAGAAGTCGTGCCGGATACCGCGACCACTTTGCCCGATGCGCCGTGGTGCCCGGCGAGATTTTTGAGGTAGATGTACAGCCCGACCTGAACTCCGAAGCCAAACGCCAGAAGCAGGATGAAGTACCAGTATTTGGCGAACTGATCGAGTGCAAAATCCATCCCGGAAATCAGACCGACCACCCCAAAATAGATTGCAAGCATCAACGCACATGCCCCCGCTGCAAATTGAAGCGGCCTGGTGATTCCCATAGCGACGGTCGATATCACCTCCAGCGCCATGCCGCACTTGGGACAGTTACCGGGGTGATCCAGCACCACCTCGGGATGCATCGGGCAGATATAGGTATTCGCAGCGCTCGCAGCGGCTGTCGCAGGCTGGACCTGCTTCAGATACTGATGCGGATCGTCACGAAATTTGTGCAGGCAATTCTCGCTGCAAAAATGGTAAGTGATACCTTCAAAGCTGTAGTGCAAAGGCGCATCCTCAGCCACCTCCATTCCACACACCGGATCGATCGCCATCCCAACCTCCCTACTCTACAGCCACGTCGCGAAGACAAAAGCTCCACTTAAGCTTCACGCCCCTGCCGGCTGATTAATTTGTATCGGGCCCTGGCGGCTGGGCGAACGCCATTTTCAAACATGGATTACTGCCATTCTGGAAAACAATTTGGGGTTGGATCACCGCATTACAAGACCGTGCCATAGGCGTTCAGCGCAAAGTTGCCGTACCGCCAGGAGCGGTGCAGCGCTTTTACTGGCTCGCTGCCTGCAGCCCCCATCACCACCAGCAGCGGCGCGTAATGCTCAATCGTGGGATGGCATTCCCTGCCATAGGGAAACTGCCAGGGCTGGCACAATGCAGCGCGGTCATTGCTGGCGATGGCTTGTTCTACCGCCTCGACGAAAGCAGCAGCCCATGGCACGGTGCTATCCTCTGCAGCATTCCACTCCAGCGAACGCAGGTTGTGGGTAATACCGCCGCTGCCTATGATAAGTACCCCCTCATCCCGCAAAGCCTGCAGTTTCTGGCCCAGAGACCAGTGACTGTCCAGGCCCTGCGCCAGATTCAGGGACAACTGATACACCGGAAAATCGGGCTCAGGCCAGGCCGTTTTTAGCGGCACCCAGACACCGTGATCTTTGGGCCTGCTGTCTTCCGCCACCTCCACATGCAACTGGCGCAATCTGCGCAGCAACCCCGCAGAGGTTTCCGCATCTTCGTGCTCGTCCCAGCTGATGTCATAAAGCTCGCTGGGGAAACCGTAAAAATCATGCTGAATGCCGGTTTTACCCAAGGTTCCGCTGATACGCAGTTGTGGTGCATCCCAGTGTGCTGATACACACAGCACTGCACTGGGCTTTTCCGGCAACAGCGCAGGCAGGCTTTGCCAGAAGCGGGTCGTGGCGTTTTCTTCCAGCATGAAAGTGGGCGCACCGTGTGACAGAAACAGGGCTGGCTGGCGCATAGATATCCCTCGGAAAAGCAGAGACGCATCATGCTCGATGCATCCCTGTAACAATATTGAGCCCCAGATTACAGCTGGGGCAAGACTGCTTTAGAGCTTGCTGTGCGCACCGTCACAGAAAGGTGACGTCTTGGTGGCTTTGCAGCCGCACAGATATTTGGTTTCCTTTTTATCCATCGTAAATTTCACCGGGGTGAAACTCGACCCCTTGTGCGAGCCATCGCAGAACGGCTGTTTCTTGGAAAGTCCGCACGAACACCAGTAATGATCTCCGGCTTCCAGTTCAACTGCGAAAGGGCTCTTTTGCACACATACTGCTTTAGACATGATTATTGCTTTCGTGATTGAAAAAATTAATTCTTGTAAGCTTCTACGGGTACCTGAATTTGCACCTCATCGCTGACAGCCGGCACATATTTGATCATGCCGAAATCGGAGCGTTTGATGGTGCCGCTGATGTTTGCACCGCACATGGGCTTTTTGGTAAACGGGTTATCGCCGCATTTGAATCCATTCACGCTAACTGTCAGCGGCTTGGTCACGCCGAGCAGGGTGAAGTCACCTTCAGCCGCAACCACCTTGTCGTCCTTGAAGATCAGCTTGTTTGACTTGAAGGTCATGGTCGGGAATTTCGCAGTGTTGAAAAATCCGTCCGCTGACACATGCTCATCCCACAGCGCGAATCCCATATCAATCGAAGTCGTATCGATTGTCAGGTCAACGCTGCCTTTCTTTGCCGCCATATCCAGTGTAATTTTTCCGCTGGTTTTATTGAAACGGCCATGCTGGACTGAATAACCCAGGTGGTTTACTTCAAACACCGGGAAAGTGTGATTCGGGTCGATACTGTATTCATCTGCAGCATATGCGGAAACAGACAGTGAGCCGGCGAGCGCAATGGCGATCATGGTTTTGTTCATGGTGATTCTCCTTTTAGGGTTGGACTACATTAATAAAACTTCAGGGGTGACATAGACTTATGTCCACGCTTAAACTATTTCACAACAAAATGGAATTTGATCTGCACTTCATCGGCAACGACCGAGGTATCACTCCATAAACCCGAGCCGATGCCAAAATCAAGGCGTTTCAGGGAAAATGCGCCATCTATGCTGAGCGCCCCCTTTTCCTCCTTGAGCGTGAATGGCGTGTGCACATCCGCGGTCTTGCCCTTGATACTCATCTTGCCGAATGCTTCATACCTGCCTGCACCCAGCGCCTTGACCGAGCTTGAGATAAATTCAGCCTTGGGGAATTCGGCCACATCAAACCAGTTCTTGCCTTTGACTTCGTCGTTCGCTTCCGCACTGCCCGCATCGATGCTGGCAAGCTCGATCGCTATTTGCGCCGTGGCAGTTTCTGGCTTCGCCGGATTGATGCGCACATGCGCGGTAAACTTTTTAAATACGCCCTCGACCGGCACGTTCATCTGCCTGGAAACAAAGATAATGCTGCTCTGATCGGATTGAACTTTGCTGTAATCCACAGCATAGGCAACAATCGGCAAAAACATCGACAACGCGATTAGACGTTTCATTTTGAGGAACTCCTGTCCAGGAATGGAAGCATGCGTGCCAGCGTGCCGTCATGGTCGACAAACTGGTGCTTCAAGGCGGCGGCAATATGGCTGGCAACCAGCACCAGCAAGGTGATATTCAGCACCTGGTGCAGCGCGCTGAGCGCATCGCCCAGCACTTTGTCCTTTGCCAGCAAATCCGGCAATGGCAGCACGCCCAGATAAACCGTCTGAATACCCTTGGCTGAGCTCATCAGCCAGCCGCTCAGCGGGATAGCGAAAAGCAGCGCATATAGCAGTACATGCACGCCCTGTGCCGCCACCCGCTGCCACTGCGGGATGCTGCCAAGCAGGGGGGCAGGCGTATGGTTTGCACGCCATACCAGCCTCACTACCACCAGAATGAACACCGTCACACCCAGCCACTTATGGTAGCTCAACAACCTGAGCTTATCCGGTGACAGGGCCATATCGTGCATCACCACCCCGACAGGGAAAGTGACAAAGACCAGCAGCGCCATCAGCCAATGCAATGCGATTGCCGTGCGCGTGTAAGCCAGTATTTTTTTCATGCCTCCTCCTCAAAGTTGATGTTCGCTGCAGAAAATGCCTCTTTCAATTGCCGCAGTGCTGCTTCAGTTCCATCCAGTTCTCGTTGCGAAAAGTCTTTGAACACCCGCTCCAAATGACCCAGATGCGCGGGAAACACCTGCGCAAATAATTTCTCGCCCGCCCTGGTCAACTGCACCATCTGGCTGCGCCCGTCGCTGCGCGACGCTACGCGCCGCACCAATGCCTTGTCTTCCAGACGATCCACCACACCGGTCAGCGTTCCCTTCGTGATCAATGTTTTTTCACCCAGCTCCTTGAAGCTCATGCCATCGGTGTTGCCCAGGGTGGCGACTATATCAAACTGGGATGTAGTCAATCCCAGCCTGCGGACATGGGCTGCAGAATAGGATTCGAAAGCCTGGTAGGCCCGAACAAGCTCATACATCACAGGCAGAAAAGGTTTTTGTGGCATGGCGATCAATTTAGTTCTAGTTAGGACATATTATGTACTAACTAGAACCAATGTCAAGCAAGTTATTGATGCTATTAATAGATACCTTACACTGCAATATGGGTATAGGATTTGGCTAACCAGCTTGTGGCAAAAGCGCGACGAGTGAGTGGTGTTAAGGCCAAGCGGCATCGGCAATGCAGATGCCTGAACTCAAAGGGCTGAGCAGAAGCCGTTACATAGGGTTTTGCCCGCAATAAAAAAATCCCCGGCCTTAATATTTTTATATACAATTCTTGTTGTCTTCTCAAATATACAGTCTGGAACACCCGTAACGTATTGATAAAGAGGGTTGTAACGATATGGACTTTGCACGAAGGGTTGTCAGCTTTTCACTCTTGCTCTTTCTTCTTTCCTGGTTTTTTTCCCCGGAAAATTCTTTCGCCGATTCCGCCTATAAGCCGAGCGGAGTAGCCACCCAGGCGAACGTGTATATTTTCGGACCTCATCCCTACTCCAATCCGCAGGATGTATTCGTGGACTATGAACCTATCATGCGCTACCTCGAGCGCAAGCTGCCGGGCACCCGTTTCCAGATCGAAACCTCCAAAGACTACGCCGACTACGAATTAAAGCTTGCGGCGCAACGCTTTCACTTCTCACTACCCAATCCTTACCAGACCGTATTCAGCCTGGAACATGGCTACCGCGTGATCGCAAAAATGACCCCGGACGATGATTTCCGCGGCCTGATTGTGGCCCGGGCCGACAAGAATCTGCGCTCTGCACGCGACCTGACCGGCAAAACACTTTGCTTTCCGTCTGCCACTGCAGTGGCTGCCACCATGCTGCCCCTGCTGCACCTGCAAGAAACCCAGGGTATTGAGGTAAAAAAGGACATACGGGTCAAATATGTCGGTTCCCAGTTCTCCTCCCTGCTCAATGCATACACGGGCGATGCAACTGCATGCGGCACCAGCGTGCGCTTCTGGCGCATCTGGTCGCAGGAGAACCCCGACAAGGCAAAACAAATGCGCGTGTTGTTTAAAACCGAAGCCCTGCAGCATAACGCCTTTGTCGCGCGCAACGATATTGACGCCGCCCTGGCAAAACAGGTCGCTTCCGCGTTAGCGGGTATGGACAAGGACAGGGATCTGGATCAGAAGCAGTTCAAGGTTGATCAGCAACATTTTGAATTGGGCAGCAACCGTTCGTACAAACCCATGCATGATTTCCTCCGGCGGTACGACCGCGCAATCGGGCTCCCCCACTCAATGAAAATCGCTGCATCAGAATAAAGTGGGTAAAAATTACTGGCTGTACAATTTTATTTTTCATAGCCTCAAGGGCCGGATCATCGGCACCGTGCTGCTGCTGCACGCCGTGCTGATGGGACTGGTGGTTGGCGACATGCTGACACGCCAGCAAGGCTTCATGCAAATGCAGCTTTCCCATGAAAGCCAGATCCTTGCACACACCCTTGCTGTCAATGCGCCCTCCTGGCTGCTGAGCCGCGATATCAACGCGCTCAACGAACTGGTGGCCAGCCTTGCAGCGGTAAAAAACCTTAATCTGGCATTGATTCTGGATGCCCGGGGCAAGGTGCTTGCTGCCACGGATGCAACACTGTTCAACGTCACTTTCTCTGACTCGCCCAGTAATAAATTGCTCGCCCCCATGCTCGCCGATCCGGCCCGAGCCGATCATCAGCTTTTGCACGATGGCCTGATCGACTCGATTTCTGCCATTTCCATTGACGGCAAGACCATAGGCTATTCCCGCGTCATCCTCGATGCAGCGCCGATGCAGACCGAGTTAAATGCGGCAACGCATAAAGGCGTAATTTATACCCTGCTCGCCATCACCCTTGGCGGCCTGATTGCCTGGCTGGCGGTACGCATGGTGACCTACCGGCTGAACATGCTTTCCAATGCGGCAGACAGCATTACCGCCGGCGATCTTGACATCGTGCTGCCGAGTTTTGAGGGTCGCGATGAAGTCGCCAGGCTCGCTCGCGATTTCAGCCAGATGGCGTTGGCACTCAAGCAGAACAGTTCCGAGCGAGACCTGGCCGAAGCCGCGCTGTATACGGAAAAGGAGCGCGCCCTGGTCACCCTGCAGTCGATAGGCGATGCTGTGATTACCACTGACATCGAAGGCAGGGTCGAATTTCTCAACCCGGTGGCGGAGACCCTCACCGGCTGGAGTAACGGTGAAGCCATGGGCCAGGATCTGCCGCAGGTATTCAACATCATCAGCGAGAAGACCCGCCTGCCGCTTGAAAATCCGGTGGACAAGGCACTCTTTTATAACGGCATCGTCGGCATGGCCAACCATACCATACTGATCCGGCGCGACCTGCATGAGGTGCATATCGAGGATTCGGCGGCGCCTATACGCGACCGTGCCGGGCACATTCTCGGCGTGGTGCTGGTGTTCCATGACGTTGGAGAAAAGCGCAAGCTGTCCAACCAGCTTTCATTTCAGGCCACCCATGACGCCCTGACCGGCCTCATCAACCGCAGCGAATTCGAGCACCAGCTGGAAGAATTGCTTGATGGCGCGTCAAGTCAGCATACAGAACACGCGCTGCTTTACCTCGATCTCGATCAGTTCAAGGTGGTCAACGACACGTGCGGCCACAGCGCCGGCGACGAGTTGCTGCGCCAGCTGACCGCGCGTATCCAGTGCAGGGTGCGCGAATCCGACACCTTCGCACGGCTTGGTGGCGACGAATTCGGCATCCTGCTGGAAAACTGTCCCCTGGATCAGGCGATACACCTGGCAAACGTCCTGCTCAACGAGGTGGGCGCCTTTCACTTCAGTTGGCTCGACAAATCTTTCTCTGTCGGCGTCAGCATAGGCTTGGTGGCGATCAACGACAGCAGCGGCAATTCGGCACGCGTGCTTTCCGCTGCCGATACCGCCTGCTATGCGGCCAAGGACAAGGGACGCAACCGGGTGCAGGTGTATTCGCCTGACGATCTGGAGATGGCCCAGCGCCACGGCGAAATGCACTGGGTGGCACGCATCGTCAAGGCATTCGAGGATGAGCGCTTCCACCTGCATTATCAGCCCATCGTTCCGCTGCAGATTAAAACGGCAGGACAGGCGCAGCATTTCGAGATTCTGCTGCGGATGGAGGACGAAGACCATGAGTTGATTCCGCCCGGTGCGTTCATTCCAGCGGCGGAACGCTACAACATGATGGTTGAAATCGACCGTTGGGTGGTCAAAAATGTGTTCAGCTGGCTGCTCGCCAACGCCGAAAGGGAAGTAATCTGCGCCATCAACCTGTCCGGCCAGTCGGTCAATGACGAGCGTTTCCTCGCCTTCCTTATCGATCAGATCAAAGTGAGGGGAGTGACACCGCACAAGCTCTGTTTCGAGATCACTGAAACTGCGGCCATCTCCAATCTCACGAAGGCGAGCAACTTCATCAAGACCGTCAAATCTCTGGGCTGCAGCTTTTCGCTCGACGACTTCGGCAGCGGCATGTCTTCCTTCTCTTATCTGAAAAACCTGCCGGTGGATTATCTGAAAATAGACGGCAGCTTCGTCCGCGACATGCTCAACGATCCGATTGACTGCGCCATGGTTGAATCCATCAACCATATCGGCCATGTGATGGGAATCAAAACCATCGCCGAGTTCGTCGAGAATCAGGCGATCAAGGAAAAACTCCTCGCTATCGGCGTGGACTATGCCCAGGGCTACAGCATCGCCAAGCCCATGCCGCTGCAAGAGTTTGCAGTGGCACCCTGACAATTCTCCGCGAACGGCCAAATTTTTTCAGCCCTTCTGTCATTTGCAGGTGGAAGATTTCTTCACGACCATCCAGCTCAAGCCGCCATCGGCAGAATGGGTGACATTGGCAAAGGAATCCATGAAGATCGCGGTATTCGGATTGTCAGGATCGAAACGGACCTTGTAGACCATGTTGCGCAGCCCCACCTTGCTGCCTGTGTATACCGGAAACAGTCCCCAGGTTTGTCCACCATCAGCACTGCGGTAGATAAATCCGTTGTAGCTATTGTCGGAAGTTGCTGCAAGCAAGACACCCGCAGAACTCACTGCGATGTGATTAATGTGGCTCCAGCTCTCTCCTGCCATTGCAGGCCTGGTCAGGGGTAGCAGCGCCCAGTTTACCCCGCCATCCTCAGACCTGAACATGCCGACGCCGCGCAGTGTATCCTCATTGCTGCGGCCTTCGCCCGTGCCCGCATACATGATGTCCGGGTTGCCGGGATCGACCGCAATGGAACTGACTGTCAGCGTTCTCATTGCCTCACTCGCCGGAGTCCAGGAATCCCCCGAATCGGCCGACTGCCACAGACCGCCGTGCGCGGTACCCGCCCACAGTTTGTGAGGCAAAGCTGGGTGTGTAAACAGGGTCAGTACTCGCCCCCCTGCCTCAGTCATGGCAGAGGTTGATAGCCGCGCAACAGGCGTATGCGCTGAAGCAGGGCTTGCATCAGACTGCGCAATTGAAGCGCCCTGCGCAGCGAACCCGAACAAAACAAACAATATAAACAACATGTTGATATAAAACATCCAATGACCCGTTTTTACTTCATTGACCAGACAACCCCAATACGAACATCAAGGCAACTTCACCACCGCGGCAATCCCCGCGCGCAGTTGCTCCTTGCTGACAAATGACACATCGACCTGATAGCCGGCTTCATCCTTAAGCTTGACCGGCTCCAGACCCAGCGCTTTAACTTTTCCGGCATAGCTCTGGCTGCCAACTGTTACCGTCAGCGCCTGCCCTGCTTTCAGTTTTTCAATCTGTGTGGCGGACAAATAAAGCCGCGCCAGCATTTCGCCCGACTTGGCCAGCACCAGCAATATTTGCGACTGCAATCCGGCGGCGATGCTCATCCCCGGCTCAGCCTGGCGCGCCACCACGATGCCATCGAAGGGCGCGCGCATGAGCGTGTCGTCCAGCACTTTCTGTTGCTGCCTGAGACTGGCCCGAGCCTCGGCCAGCAGCGCATCTGCTCTGGTCAGGCGCAGCTTGGCCTGATCCCGCTCTGCGGTTGCAACCACCGTGCGCGCATACAACTCCTGCACGCGCTCAAAATCCCGTTTGGCCTCGGCTGCTTCGGCTGACAGCCGGGTGATGGCCGACTGGTTCTCTGCCACTTTGGCCTGATAAATCGCGCCGTCCAAAGCCAGCAACACCTGACCCTTTTTAACCTGGTCGCCCACGTCCACATTCACAGCCTGTATCACACCGGATACAGGCACAGACAGTTCAACCCGCTGCGACCACTGTAAAGTTGCGGGCACTTCCGCAGCCCACGATGCCTGCGGGAAAAGAACAGCAATCGCAAAAAGTGTCCAGTTTTTCATTTTTTTCCTTTATCTCGCTCGCCGTTTCGCAGCTATTCAACTATTCAGAAGGTTGATTATTTTGCAGGCAGGCTCTCTTCAAGACGCCTGCCCAGCATTGCCTCCAGCCGGGCAAAACCAAGCGCCAGCAGATACTCGGTTCTGCGTGCACGCAGATTGGCCTCTACCGTGTCCGCCATGGAAGTGCCAAGATTGCTTTTGAGCTCCATTTCATACAGGCCGCGGCTGCGCTCCAGCACGAGGTCGCGATAATCCACCTGTTTTTTTGCAGCGCTGCGGGCCGCACCTTTTAACTGGATAATCTCCAGGTAGGTTTCCAGCATCGCCTGCGTCAGTTCCATTTTCAGCTTTTCGGCACCCGCAAGGAGCTTGTTGAACTGCGCAAGCTCTCTTGCCACCCGCGCATCGGCGCGGTTTCCCTGGTACAAAGGCCAGGACAAAATCAAACCTGCGCTCAGGTTATCGCGTGTCACCGCGCTGCGGCTGAAATCGGCTGCCTGCACTTCGGCATCCAGCAGCGGTCCCTTTTCAGCACGGAATGACTCAAGTCGCTTTTGCGAGGCGGCCAGCATTTCCTGCTGCGCGAGCAAGCGGGGATTATTGGCCAGCAGGGTAGCAAGCAAGGATTCATACTCGGGCAGGACGCGATTGTTTCCCTCCAGCCCGGGTTCATCCAGATCGCCGGACAGATCGCCGGGGCGATTCATCGCATTGGCCAGCAGGGCGCGGGTGATGCGCTGGCGTTGCGTGCTGGCAGTGCGCTTCAGCAGTATTTCCTGGTAGCGGGTTTCGAGTTCAGCCAGCTCGATGCTGGATATTTTGCCGGCCTTGAAATTATCCTTTCCCTGGTCGAAACCCACATAGATCACCGCCATCAGCTCATTGTCTGCGTTGAACTGCATGTCGGCAATCAGCACGTCAAAGAAATGGGACATCACTTCCAGGCGGCGCCTGTCTTTGGCCGTGACCAGATCAGCTTCCCGTGCACTCAGTTCGGACAGGGTTGCCGCCTCGGCTGCACTGCTGCGCCCGAAATCATAGAGCGTCTTGCGCGCGGTCAGCCGCACGCTGTTATCGGGGGCAAATTCATTTTGCCAATTGCTGCGTGAGCCGCTGCGCAAAATTCCTTCAAAATTGATACTGCTATCGAGGCGCGACGCAGCGATATCGCGGTCCGCGATCGCAGAGTCGCGCTCGGCCTGTGCCAGCATCAGGTCGGGATGGGCAGATTCAACACTGGCCAGGGCTGCTGCCAGGGTCAATGGCTTGCCGGAGTCCTGTGCAGCGGCTGCTGTTAAAAAGGGCAGGCAGCAGAAAAAAGCCAGGCTGTGCTTGGCCATGCCACGGCTCATTGTGCAGCCTGACCCTGCCGTTTGAATTTTACGAATGGCATGCTTTTATAAGCCCCTTCCACCACGTAGCGGCCCAGCAGCATAAACTCATTGACGTCTTTTGCCGCACCGGGGAATCGCACCAGCTGATTCCCTTCCACATCGAAGAAGTCGAACACAGGGGTGCCGTATATCCGCTGCTCAAGGCCAAACGCTTTTTCAGTGGTTGCCTTACCCTTGAAGTCCACCATGGCAACATCGCCCTTGATATCGACCGGGAAAATCAGAAAATGCTGATGGTAGTAGTCCTGTACTTCAGACTGGTTGAGAATGGTCTGTTTCATGCGAAAACAGAAGGGACAATCATCCAGTTCATACATCAGCAGGATGCCCTTCTTGCCTTCTTTTTTAGCGTTGGCCAGCTCGCTCTTGAAGTCACCCATTTTCGAATCAAAGAAATATTGATGCGCATCGCGCGTTTCTGCGATCGATGCGTTCATGCCGAATAAAAACAAAAAAGCAGAAATTAATAATCTCACCATCATTCTCCTGTTGAATTATGCACTAAGAACAACATAAATCTCAAACAAATACAATTGATTGCAAACATGCAGCATTTATCATCGAGCGGCTTGTTATTCCCATTTGAATATATATGCCCCCAGCGCAAGAAACACCGCGCTCATCACCGTGATCACCCACACATGCGGCATCACCTGGGACAGCGTTGCCCCCTCATTCATGATGGCGCGGGTAGCGGCAATCATATGGGTGAGCGGAAAAATCTGCGCCAGCTGCACAACCCAGGCATGCGTTCCTTCCAGTGAAAACCACGCGCCGGATAACAGCATCATGGGCCATGTTACGGCATTAAGTATGCCACCGGCAAATTCCTCGCTGGCGGTGCGTGCTGCTATTAGCAGGCCGATGGAGATCATGCACGTCGCGCCCAGGGTGGTGACCAGCAGCAGCACCCAATACGAACCCTGCATATTGAATTCAATGAACAGGTTGCAGCCGCTATACACCACCGTAGTGATGACCATGATCAGTAGCAGGCGCGAGATCAATTGCGCAAACAAAAACTGGAAAGACCCCAGCGGTGTGGCCTTGAGCCGTTTCAGAAAACCATTTTTGCGGTAACGCACAATCACAAAACCGACGCCAAACAGGCAGCTGAACATCATATTCATGCCGAGGATACCGGGCAGAAACCAGTCAACGTAGCGTATCTCCACCCCCTCCACTGCCTGGCGCTGAAACAGCTTGCCCCCTGAGCCCCAAATGATGCGCTCAAGTAAATAGCCGTTGGGCGAACTGGAATTAATCCAGTATTTCGGCAAGCTGCTGACATCGATCAGCATATCCATTTGATGGTGCCTGACCTTGTCGATCGCGGCATTCAGATCGTCATAGGGCACAAACAGAATATGCCGCGTGCCGTGCAGTTCCGGGGCGACGCGGCTCAGGGTATCGATGCCGCCGACGATGCCTATCTTGTAAATATCCTTGTTGCCGCCGGAAAAGGTAAACGCCAAACCGATCACCAATAAAAACGGCATCGCGAGATTCCACGCCAGCGCGGACCGATCGCGCAAAAACTCCATGTTGCGTGCATGCAATACAGCCAGGAATTTTTTCATGATTTCAAGGACTTTCCTGTCACGTTGATAAATAAGTCTTCCAGCGTCCATGCACGAATGTGCAAGCGATCCAGATTTACCCCGTTTTCAATCAGCTGTTGCAGGGTATGGTGCAGACGGTTTGTTTTGATTTCCAGGAAGTCCGCGGCTTCGCCGATACTCAGCCCAAGATCAAATACCTTGTCGCCTGCATCAGCCTTGGGTATTTGCAGCACCACATCGCCAAAGTGCTCGGACAGCAATTGAGCCGGCGTGCCCTGCGAGACGATCCGTCCCTTGTCCATAATCGCGATTTGATCGCACAGCGCATACGCCTCCTCCATGTAATGCGTGGTCAGCACGATAGTCTTGTTGCGCGACTTCACCAGGGTCACCAGATCCCAGAAATTGCGCCGCGCCTGCGGGTCCAGTCCCGTGGTCGGCTCATCCAGAAAGATCAGCTCCGGATCGTTGATCAAAGCCAGCGCCAGCAACAGCCGCTGGCGCTGGCCGCCCGACAGCTTGCGTGTGTCGCGATTCAAAATATCCGAAAGCGCACACAGCTCAATCAGCTCGGGAATCGGGATAGTGTGATGATAAAGCCGCTCGAATAATTCCAGCGTCTCGCGTACCGTCAAAAACTCCTGCAGTGCGGTGTGCTGAAACTGAATGCCGACCTCTTCACGATAACGCGCGCCCAGCGGCTCGCCCTTGTACAGCACGCTGCCGCTGGTGGGCAGGTGTATTCCTTCCAGCATCTCGATGGTGGTGGTTTTTCCGGCACCGTTGGGACCGAGCAGGCCGAAACAGATGCCCTTGGGGATGGCGAGGCTGATACCGTCGACGGCGACAACGCCGGGATAATGTTTGACGAGGCCAGTGGTGCTGATGATCGGATTCATAAAGTTATCTGCGTGCACTGCTGTTTTTGCCAGCCAGATCCTGGAAGGTATCGATATACTTCACAATATTTTTCAGCAAGGTTTTTTTCTGGCGATCTGTCAGCATCGCATAGACGCTTGCTGTTATTTCATCTGATGCATTTTCAAAGGCAAGCAGGGTGCTCTGCTCATCAGGGCTTCTGCCTGCTTCAGGGGTCACTAGCCATGCCGAAAGAAAGGCTGCAATATCTTCCGCACCCATTTTACTCTGCAACAGTTCAATCAGCCTCGCCTGATTATCCTCTCTCAGGCGAATATACAGGCCGGTAGCAAAGGGAAGACGACGGTTCATATCCCTGACCTTTTCCAGCTGTTTATCGGAAAATCCACCCACCAGATTTTCAATAAAATCAATGGTTCTTTGCGATCTTTTTCGCATCTGTTCATCCAGGCTTCCCGATAGCTCCTTGTCCTTCTGTTTATTGTTTTCCTTGGCAAAAGAACTGGCCAGCTCCTCAATCTGCGCAGGCTTCACACTGCTCAACAATAATGCAGCCGGCCTGACGGTGGGCTGCAATGTTTTAATATACAGCGTGCGCACCTCGGATCTGAATCTGGCGACATCCTCTTTCGTCAGCGTCGCCCCCGATTGCGCGGTCTTCCGCAGTTCCTGCAAAAAGCTGACATATTCCGGCAGCATATTCGCGCGATGCCACAGCATAAAATCATTCACTTCTTTTTTGATGGTGGATTTTTGCTCATCATTGAAGGAAGCGTAGCTGTTGATGGAGTAGCGAAGATAGGCATCAGCGTAGTTATAGCCAATAGAGATGATGCCGCAGCCGGAAAGCGGCAACAACAGAAGTGCAATTACGAAGCCTAGTTTCTTTTTCATGTCCTGCATTATCCCGGATAAACCATAGCCAAAGGGTACAAGAAGCTCGTTGAATTTAATTGACAACAGCTCCCGGTTATTTTATTTCAGTTGTCATGCAAAGCAATCATTAGCTTCAGCCTGCGCGACGTCCAATCCACCCGTCACGCCCAGCGGGATTCACGCAACCATTTCATCAGCTTATCCGCCGGCATGGGCTTGCTCATGTAGTAGCCCTGTGCGGTATCGCAACCCCATTCCGACAAGAGATTCCACAACTCCAGGGTTTCCACCCCTTCCGCAACCACCTTTTTGGCGAGATTGTGGCCGAGGTCTATGGTCGAGCGCACGATCACTGCCGCTTGCTGATCCTGCACCATTTCCAGCACAAACGATTTATCGATTTTAATTTCATCAACCGGCAGCTTGGATAAATATGCAAGCGAGGAATAGCCTGTGCCGAAATCATCAATGGTAAGCGCGACGCCCATTTTATCCAGAATTTTCAGCACATTTAGCGCACCCACCGGGTCTGACATCACCGCGCTTTCAGTAATTTCGATCACCAGCATGGAAGGTTTTATTCTGGAATTTGCAAGCATGCGTGCGATTTCTCCCGGCATGCGTAGATCATTCAGGCTTCCCGCCGAAAGATTAATGGCAACTGTGATATCAATCCCGGTGTTATTGAATTCTGCACACTGTTCCAGCGCTTTTTTCAACACCCAGAATGTCAGCTGATTGATCAGACCGGTTTGTTCCGCCTGGGGGATGAATATATCCGGCGGCAAGAATCCGCGTTGCGGATGTTGCCAGCGCACCAATGCCTCAACGCTGGTTACCTTACGTGTGTGCAGGTCAATTTTAGGCTGGAAATATAAGACCAGTTCATCGCACTCAATTGCCTGCAGCAGCTCACTTCTAAAAGCAAGGTCCGCACGTGAACCTTGTATCAGGGCACCTGAATAGATTTCAAAACCGGAATGGTTGCGCTTGGCGGCATACATCGCCAGATCTGCTTTTTGCAGCAGGCTTACGGAGTCATCCCCATGAACAGGGAAATAGGCAATTCCAATACTGGCACTCACATCGACCAGCTGCCCTGCCAGCATAAATGGGCGATCCAGCAGTTTGATTATCTTTTCCGCTTTCTCCGGCGCATGCTCCAGAACGATGCGCTCCATAAGAATCACAAATTCGTCGCCCCCAAGCCTGGCGACGGTGTCCGACTCTCGCACTGTATCGTTTAGCCTGCAACTCACTTGCTGCAACAGCTGATCGCCCATGTTATGGCCAAGCGTATCGTTCACCTCCTTGAAACGATCGAGATCAAGCAACATGATCGCAAAAGGTATTTTTTCCCGTTGAGAGCGGGTAATTGCGTGCGCCAGACGGTCAAGAAAAAGCATCCTGTTCGGCAGGGTAGTGAGTTCATCATGAAAAGCCTGATATTCCATATCCTGCGCCTGCTTGCTCACTTTGCGGCTCACTACCCCCGCGATCAGTATGACCAGCGCTGAAGCAGCAATTCCCAGCACCAGCATCAATTTCCAGGCATACTGATAGGACAATTCTGCTTCTTTGGCGGCTTCGGCTGCCTGAATTTTCTGCAGCGCCACCAGCTCGATCACCTGGTCTTTGATCATTTTTTGATTGGGCATGACGCGCTTGCGAATCGCATCATAATGTTTACGCGCATCGTCCCGGAGCAATAACTCAATCACCTCTTGCACATCATGCTGCGCATTCAGGGTTAAACCGTGGATATTTTGCAGAATTGATTTTTCTTCGGGTGAAGAGGCGAGGCTCTCCAATGTCTGATATGCCGTGTTGTAACGCAGGCCAAAACTATTAAACCGCTGATATTCTTCATCTTTTAGAAAAGAATCCTCAACCAGCGCAATGACATACAGATTGATCGCACGTTCGCGGATCGTGTTTTGCAGGATATGAGCCATCTCAATCTTGACGTTGTTATTTTCAACAACGTCTTTCATTCTCACGTTGACCCGGGACATATAATTAATCCCTGCAATCGTCAGCACAAGCATGAGTGTCACGGTTGCCACCACACCGACGGCAATGCGCACGCCAATAATTGATAATATTTTGCCCAATATTTTTATCACCCTGACTTAAACTTTTATATTACATTTTTTCAGTTTTCCAATCTATTGTCCTGATCAAGGCATGCATATCAAGTCACCCAGCCAGACTGCTTTTATTCCAGCAACGGCAATGTTAATTGACTCCTCAGCATGAATGTATCGATTCACCATGGCAAAGTCTAGCAGCAATTAAATAACTTATCCTGTTGCACAACGGAATACTCGGGGTTTCGCCGCATAAGACTTCAATTGTTCTATATGGTCTTGCACTTACCCTGCATTAATAATTAATGGGCTTATAAAATCCCAATCCGCTTAAAATATGGAACGCATAGAATATGCCTTGTTCCCATACAATCAACACAGAGCCTGCAAACCATGAACAAGTCACAACACAAAGAAATACATGAAACCGAGCAAGTGATACTCGGCAAACCGCATCAGATCAAGCTGGCACTGGCTTGTGTACTGGCGCGCGGCCATTTGCTGATCGAAGACCTGCCGGTCGTAGGCAAAACCGCGCTGGCACACGTGCTTGCCCACACCCTGGGTTTGCAGTTCCAGCGCATCTAGTTCACCAGCGACATGCAGCCTGCCGACATCCACGGCGTATCGGTGTACCAGCGTGAAAGTAGCGATTTCAAGTTTCACCCCGGGCCCATCTTTGCACAGATGATACTGACCGATGAAGTCAACCGCGCCACACCCAAAACGCAGAGCGCCTTGCTTGAAGCGATGGAAGAACAACAGGTAACCATCGAAGGCATGACTCATCCTCTGCCTGTGCCTTTTTTTGTCACCGCCACGCAAAATCCCAGCAACCAGATCGGCACCTTCCCGCTTCCTGAATCCCAACTTGACCGTTTCCTGATGCGCATCCAGCTGGGCTACCCCGACGCCAAGGCCGAACGCATGCTGCTTTCAGGGCTAGACAGGCGTGAGATCGTGGCCAGACTGACGCCGCAGATGGAAACCGCCGAATTACTCGCATTGCAACGACAGGTGACACAGGTTTTTACTTCCCCTCCCCTGCTCGATTACGTGCAAGCCATCCTGCGCCACACCCGCTAATCATCAAGATATGTACACGGCCTTTCACCCCGCGCCGGTCTTTCACTACTGGCTGCGGCACGCGCGTGGGCACTGTTGGACGGACGCAGTGCGGTCATCCCGGAAGACACATCCAGTTCGTGTTGCCGTGCGTTGCCTGCCACCGTCTGCAAAGCGTGCATGATATGCACATCATGGATGGAGGCAAACTTATGCGCGAGTTGATTGAGGCCGTGGCGATTCCGTAGGCTTTGAGTAATTAAAATTCTATTTCAATCGGCAAATAAGTAATTCCCTCTCCCTCCTGCGGGAAGAGGGTTAGGGGAGATTGGGAACTGCCACCAATAGATATACTTTAAGCAACATTCAGTAGAATATAATTATTAATTATATTCAATATGTTACACACAAATAATCGCCAAATGCATTTCACTCAATGGTAATATTTTTTTTGCAGCGCCCAGCTTAATTGCTTCCTTGGGCATGCCAAACACCACACATGACGCTTCATCCTGCGCCACGGTAGCTGCACCGGCATCCAGCATTTCTTTCAAGCCGCGTGCGCCATCGTCACCCATACCGGTCATGATGATGCCGGTAGCGTTTTTGCCGGCAAATTTGGCCACTGAGCGAAACAGCACATCCACAGAAGGACGGTGGCGGTTAACTAGCGGGCCATCTATCACCTCAACATGGTAATAAGCACCACTACGTTTCAACATCATGTGTTTTCCGCCTGGGGCAATCAGCGCAAGACCGGGAATCACCCGGTCATTGTTCTTCGCTTCCCTCACTTCTATCTGGCACAAACCATTCAGCCGCTCTGCAAATGAGGCGGTAAATTTTTCCGGCATATGTTGCACGATTACCATACCGGGACTCACCCGGGGCAACGCTGTCAGAACAGCTTCCAGTGCCTGCGTGCCACCGGTGGAAGTGCCAATTGCGACGATGCGCTCGGTAGTTTGTGCCATTGCATGGCTGTCGGCAGCAGAAAGAATAGCGTCGGCATTAAGCTTGGCCTCAACCGGGAGAGGCGCAGGTGATATTCTGAGCAGACGTTTGACATTCGCTTGCGCTGCCGCCCTGACTGCGCTCACCAGTTCATTGGAAGATTCAAGCAAAAAGCTTTTCAAGCCGATTTGTGGCTTGGTGATAATATCGACTGCACCGGCGGCAAGCGCCTGCATGGTAGTTTCCGCACCCTTTTCAGTGAGGGATGAGCAGATCACCACCGGCGTAGGATGTTCAGACATTATTTTCTTCAAGAACGTAATGCCGTCCATGCGCGGCATCTCCACATCCAGCACAATCACATCCGGCCACTCTTTTCTCAATTTATCCAGCGCAAAAATAGGGTCAGATGCTGCCCCTATCACCTCAATATCCGGCTCTCCATCCAATATCGACTGCAACACCTGGCGTACCACCGCCGAGTCGTCAACCAGCAGTACCTTAATTTTCTTCATGCGATTTGCCGCCTTCTGCACAATACGCTTCCGCAACCTGCTGCTGAAGCAACGCGAGGCGACACAGAATTTTATCCTTCATATCAAGCAAAAGCGGGATCAGACTGCGTGCGTCATCGGCCCGCCCTTCATTCTGCAGGCGGATGATCTCAGGGCCAATCCGATGTGCTTCGTCATGCGCCTCGCCCAGTTCGGCGAACGCTGGCAGACGGCCATAATTTATTGCACCAGCCCCCTGATACCATTGACCAAAACGGCAGTGATGCGGGTTCGACAGTTGCTCGGCGGGCATACCTAGAGGGATGCCGTCGATAGAATCGATCACCTGCTTGACCCATTTCAAATGATCGTGTTGTCCGACCAGCAGCGGGAAATCCGCCATTCCCCATGTAATATCCCTCCACAGCGTCCACTCGGGATCGGGCTTGTAGTTTCTCACCCATTCCGGCACATCTGCGGGCGGCAAGGCGCGGGAGATACCGTATCCCTGCGCCAGATCACAACCGAGACGCATCAGCAACACGCCATGCGCAGCCGTTTCAACACCCTCGGCGATGACAGTACGTTCAAATACCGAAGCCAGGCCGATCACCGCTTGCGTCAGCGCCAGGTCATCCTGATCGTCCAGAATATCGCGCACAAAAGTCTGGTCTATCTTAAGCGTTTGCGCTGGCAATTCTTTCAGGTAAGCCAGCGACGAATAGCCGGTACCGAAATCGTCGAGCGCGAAGTTGATACCCCGTTTCAGACAAGCTTGCATAATCGACCGCACGTGACTCATGTCGCCCAGCGCCGCAGATTCAAGAACTTCCAGCTCAAGCTGGCCGGGCAGCAGATCCGAAAAATTTTTCAGACAATTATCCATGCGCTCCACAAAATCATGAAGCTGCAAATGGCGCGCTGCAATATTCACGCTCACCTTCAACCGCAGACCTTGCTGCAGCCAGACATCCATCTGCTGGAATGTCTGCTTCAACACCCACTCGCCGACTTCAATGATCAAATCGGATTGTTCGATCAACGGCAGGAATTCCCCCGGCTGCACCAGGCCGCGATCGGGATGTTGCCAGCGCAGTAGCGCTTCCAACCCAATAACTTCACCGGTACGCATGTTCACTTTGGGTTGATAGTACAAACGCAGCTCATTGTTATTCAAAGCATCATGAATACGTTCCTGCTGGATGCGGAACGTCTGTGCGCGTCTGTCCTGTTCGGAATCGAATAAGTGATATCCGTTGCGTCCGCGTTCCTTGGCGATGTACATGGCCTGATCGGCATGACGCATCAGTGTGTCAGCATCCACATCGTCGAACGGGTAAATTGACACCCCTACACTGGCCGTCAAATAAAACTTAGCGTCTTCGTGTGCAAACGGGAAGGCGACGGCATCAAGGATGCGCTGCAGAGCCGGTGTCACTTGATCCATATTATGGATGTCGGTGAGCAATATGACGAATTCATCCCCGCCCAGCCGGGCCACGGTATCACCTTCACGGACAAGCTGCCTGAAGCGATCGGCCATTTCGATCAGCACCTTGTCGCCCATTTCGTGACCGTATTTATCGTTGATCGGTTTGAAATGATCCAGATCCACAAAGCACACCACGGCCAGTGCTTCCTGGCGCTGCGCATGAGCAATGACCTGTGCCAGCCGGTCACTGAGTAACATGCGGTTAGGTAGACCGGTCAGTGCATCGTGGACCGCATGCCACGTCATGCGGCGTTGCAATTCCCGCTGAGTGGAGACATCGTGAAACACCAGCACGCAGCCGAGTATTTTGCCCTGGCGATCGCGGATCGGTGCGGCGGAATCCTCGATAGCATAGCGCTCCCCCGCACGGGAAATCAGCACCGTATGGTTTGCCAAGCCGACGATCACGCCCTCGCGGATTGCGCGGAAGGCGGGATTCTCTACTTTCTCTCCGCTACTCTCATTGACAATATTAAACACCTCCTCCAGATGGTGTCCACTCGCCTCGTTGATCGACCATCCGGTCAATTGCTCCGCCACAGGATTGAGGCTCTGCACCCCTCCGTCGATACCGGTAATAATCACCGCATCGCCGATAGAGGACAGCGTAACCTCCGCACGCTCTTTGTCGTTCCAGGCATTGCGTTCCGCCTCATACAGGCGCAGATAGGGCTCTTTTACACTATCCGCGAACATCGCCTTGTACAGCAGAGCATACGCAATCACCTTGTATACATGCCCCAGCAAATTGAACGCATCGGTCACGTCCGAGTACAGCGTAAAGCACAGTTCCGACAGCATCATGATGCAGGCGGCAGCCAATAGCCGTGGCACGTCGAACGGCTGCGGAGAGCCCAGCCTGCGCGCGAAGAAAAATACAGTGAGCGCATGCACGGCGATGAGGAAATATTCCGACCCGATCTTGAATGGTGTCAGCCCCTTGCCGATGACAAAAGTCGCAGGCAGCACATCAGCGTGGAACAACCCCACCCAATACACCAGAGCCGACAGTACGAGACTCCCAGCCAGCAGCCAATATTTTATTCCGTGCATACGGCAGGTGCGCCACGGCAGCAGCGCAAACATCAACAACGCAAATGCTGCAATGAACCGAGCCGCAAGCCAGAAGTTAATGGCTTTTTCAACACCGCTGGGTGTAACGAAATCAGGCATACCCTTGGCAGAAAGAAAATGCGCCACGTCAATCAGCGCCACCGAAAGAAACAGGCAAGCGAAAATAAGCAGATTGACCGGCCTCTCGCTACTGTAGGCATTCCATCCCAAACCGAAAATCAGCGCCGCCACTGCTACAGCGAAGGTTTCGAGTATCGTGTGCAACGGCGCATAAGATGACAGACCTTGCACGAAATTGGCAGGCGGTGATAACCAAAGTGCAACGAACAGCAAGGTGAGGACGAGCATCAAACCCATGAGGCCGGCACTTGGTAGCGTTTTACGGATATGCATAAATGTCATAGTGAAACTCCGCGTGATAACTCTGACAAGCTTACCATTACTAGCGTCCATCATCCGTTGGCGTTTTGCATGGAGGGCTTGCGCACCCAGGCATGGCCGTTCCAAATATCAAAAATAACTTGCCGATGCCCATCTCCACCCAGGTCTTCAGCATCAATTTTAAATCCATGCGAGGTAACCAACGAGCGTGCAGCCAGCACATTCCTGCCTGCCACATCCATACTGAATTTCTTGCCTGTACCACTTATACCGGATTTCCCAAATACTTCTTTTTCAGCTTTAAGAAACATATTTCCCCCGCCGAATACTTTTACGCGATATTCAACAGGATGCGTTTTCGTGGAACAGATTTCCCGCATGAACATCTTCATGGCTTCCTCCGCATAACGGCCATCAAGTGCGGAATCTGCCCCATTTTTGCGGGACGGAAGCAGATAATGGCACATTCCCCCTATCAAGCGCGTTGGGTGCCACATAGTAATGGAAACACATGACCCCAGCAACGTACGGATGCGCGTATTGGCATCGCCGAAATAAAAATCCCCCGGCTGCAGAAATATGTCGATGACATGGTCAGGTTTTATCATCGTATAGTCACAGCTTGCGGTAAATGGACGGCGTTAACAGCTTCAAACTGTCGGTAATTCCATTCAGGCTTTCTGAATGGCTGACGATGAAATATCCGCCCGCCTTCAGCAGCGGCAGCATGCGTGCAACGACTTGGCGCTTGGTTTCCATATCAAAATAGATCATCACATTGCGCAGAAAGATCATATCGAACTCGCCAATTTTCGGCAGCGCGGCATTCAAATTGATTTGCATGAATTGCACACAACTGCGCAAACTCTGCTCCATCAGGAATGTCCCTTCCTGAGCGCCCGTACCTTTCAAACAATGCCTGACGAGCATGGGCTGCGGAATATCCTCCGCCCGTTCCATTGCATAGTGGCCGGAGCGTGCTTTTTCCAGAACACGCGTACTGATGTCGGACGCAACAATTTCCCACGGGGTACTCGGCAGGCCATCCGCAAGCGTCATCGCAATCGTATATGGCTCTTCGCCGGACGAACTTGCTGCACACCACACACGAAAGGTTTTACCCGGCTGCACCCTGGGTAAAACCTGCAAGCGCAAATAGTCGAAATGCTTGGGCTCGCGAAAAAAATAAGTTTCATTCGTGGTGAGCAAATTCAGCGCTATCTGAAACTCCGCAGCCTCCGATTTTTGGGTTATGAACCGAAAATATTCCCCATAACTACCCAGCTCGTAATGCTTCAAACGCTTGGCTAGGCGACCTGCAACCAGCGCTTTCTTTGACGGGGACAGGTTGATTCCGGCAGCATCGTACAACCAGGACTTGAATTGCTGAAACTCGATATCGCTGAGTGTAGTTATATGCATAAATTATATTTTTGTATCGCACCAAAAATTGGCTGCAGTATTTTGATTGGCTACTGCTATCCGCTTCCCCCCTCCCTCTCACCAGATGTGGGGAGAGGGGGGGCGAATGTTAAATTACCTGCCTTTCCCTGCGCCTGAAAAAAACTCCATCAACTGTTGCAACTTTCTGGCCTGGTCGCTCATGTCTTCGGCAGTCGTAGCAAGCTCTTCCGAGGCGGATGCATTCTGCTGGGTGATCTGGTTGAGTTGATTCATCGCGCTGTTGATCTGCCCGACTCCGGAAGACTGCCCCTCGCTGGCAGCGAAAATCTCTTGCACCAGATCTGACGTTTTGTTGATGGAAGGCACCATTTCATCCAGCAGATGACCGGCTTTCTCCGCCATCTGTACGCTATCGGATGCCAGCGTTCCTATCTCCTGCGAGGCAAGCTGGCTGCGTTCCGCCAGCTTGCGCACCTCCGCCGCAACCACCGCAAAACCCTTGCCGTATTCACCGGCACGGGCCGCTTCGATGGCGGCATTAAGCGCCAGCAGGTTGGTCTGGTAGGCGATGTCGTCGATGATGCCGATCTTGCCCGCAATCTGCTTCATCGCCGCGACAGTTTGTTTCACCGCCTCACCGCCCTCGACCGCTTCCTTCGCTGCTTTGCTTGCCATACCATCGGTGACTTTGGCATTCTCGGTGTTCTGCTTGATTGACCCGCTCATCTGTTCAATCGACGCGGAGGCTTGTTCCATATTGGCGGCTTGATCCGAACTGGCCTGGCTTACACACCGCGCGGTTGCATCCAGCTCTTCAGAAGATGAAGAAAGTTCAAGCGAGGCCGTGCGAACATCCGTGACGATGCTGGTTAAATTCCCTGCCATCGTGTTGATCGCATGCAAAAACACACCCATTTCATCGCGCCTATCCACAGCATTGCCAGTCATTGAAAGCCCGCCAGACGCAATAGTTTGACAGGTGAGCGTCGCGTCGTTAAGCGGCCGAATGATCTGGTTGTGCAGGAACCACCACATCCATGCGACCAGCACCAGTGCCAACACCGAAGCCAGTACAGGCAGTGCAAAAACATCCGCCTTGTCGCCACCGCCCGCCATCAAACTGGACACCAGCAGTGTAGAGATAATGACTGCCAGCATTGCGCAGGCCGCCGTGATACGGCTCATGATGTTCATATTGGTGATAAGTCCCAACCAGCCATGCAAACCGGTGCGGACAACCCGACCCGCTTTGACACCCAAACCGCTTGCTCGTCCTTCACGGAACTGGCGATAAATTCGCTCGGAGGCTATAATTTTTTCGCGGCTCGGCTTCTCCCGTAGCGACATGAAGCCAACGATGCGGCCCTTCTCCCAGATGGGATTGGCGCTCGCATCAACCCAGTAAAAGTCGCCGTTCTTGCAACGGTTCTTGACCATGCCGCGCCATGGCTTGCCGCTATGCAAGGTTTGCCACAGATCGTGGAACGCCGCAGGTGGCATGTCCGGATGACGCACGATATTGTGCGGCGCACCAATCAACTCCTCCTCTGAAAATCCGCTTATCTCCAGAAACGGGCGATTAGCATACGTAATCTGCCCCTTGAGATTGGTTTTTGAAACGATAAATTCACCTTCTTTTAGACTATGTTCTACATTGGTGACTGGAAGGTTGCTGCGCATAATTCCCTTGTTATTGTTCAAAAAAATTTCAATGACATTTGAGCTATAAAATCGTTGTAGGAACGCAGATTTCTGCGCGATTGCTCATTGCAACAATCGCGCAGAAATCTGCGCTCCTACGATGCTTGGGCTCCAATAGATACGTGTTATTCCAATTCTCATTAAAAACGATAATTTTGTAGGTCGGGTTTTAACCCGACATGTCGGGCTGAAGCCCGACCTACGCAAGAAATTAATTTCGTTTCTATTGCGAATTGGAATTAAACCTGTTCCGGCCTGGCAAGCGTTGCTGCCGCATCAGCGCCGCTAATCTCCACTCCCGACAACATCGCCATTTCATCCACAGACAACACCTTGTTGGCATCGAGAATAATCACGAACTTGTCCTTCACCTTGCCCATGCCCTTAATGAAGTCGGTGCGAATTTTGGCGCCAAAGCTGGGAGCAGGTTCAATCTCGGCGGCGGGTATTTCCAGCACTTCCGATACAGAGTCCACCACCACGCCGATATCCTGCTTCTCCCCATCGCTTTCGGCTTCGATGATGACGATGCAACTGCGCCGGGTAACCGCAGACGCGGCACGGCCAAAACGGGCCGACAGGTCGACTACCGGCACGACTGCCCCGCGCAGGTTGATTACGCCGCGTATAAAGTCAGGCATCATCGGCACACTGGTGAGTTTGCCGTATTCAATGATTTCCTTGATGCCGAGAATGTCGATTGCGAACATTTCGCTGCCCAGCAGAAAAGTGAGGTATTGAGCCTCTTCTTTCTGCACGACAACTGCCTGTGCATCTTTTTTAACGAGTGCGCCCATGACCGTCTCCCCTTAAAACTTGACGAACTCTGCTTCGTTAGGGGCACTGGCTGCATGCGCGAAAGCTGCCATCTTGGCGGGTCGCGCTGCGGAGGGCTTGCCCCCTGCAGCCACAGCCTTGTGTGCCACTGTTTTGTGCTGGCTGGCGGCAGCGCTGGCTTCCACCTTGAAGAACCCCATCGAATGCTGCAATTGCTCGGCCTGGCTGCTCATTTCCTCGGCTGTCGCTGCCAGCTCTTCAGAGGCCGACGCGTTCTGCTGGGTGATCTGGTTGAGCTGGCTCATCGCGTTGTTGATCTGCCCGACACCGGAAGATTGCTCTTCACTGGCAGCGGTAATCTCCTGCACCAGGTCGGAAGTCTTGTTGATAGAGGGCACCATTTCGTCCAATAGGTGTCCGGCTTTTTCCGCCATCTGTACGCTGTTTGAGGCCAGTTCGCCTATCTCCTGCGAGGCTATCTGGCTGCGCTCTGCCAGCTTGCGCACCTCGGCTGCCACCACCGCAAAACCCTTGCCGTGCTCGCCTGCGCGTGCGGCTTCAATTGCGGCGTTCAAGGCCAGCAGGTTGGTCTGGTAGGCGATGTCGTCGATGATGCCGATCTTGCCTGCGATCTGTTTCATCGCGGCGACAGTCTGTTTCACCGCCTCGCCGCCTTCGGTCGCTTCCTTGGCAGCTTTACCGGCCATGCCGTCGGTGACTTTTGCATTTTCGGTATTCTGGTTGATGGACGCGCTCATCTGTTCGATCGATGCGCTGGTTTCTTCCACGGAGGCGGCTTGTTCGCTGGTTGCCTGGCTCATGGACTGCGCGGTGGCGCTCACCTCTTCCGATGCACTGGAAAGGTTGTCGGCAGCACCGCGCACTTCGGTAATAATCTGCGACAGCTTGCCCACCATGTTCTGCATCGCCAGCAGCAACATGCCGGTTTCGTCGGTGCTGTTCACTTCGATCTTTGCGGTCAGGTCACCCTCAGCCAACATGTTGGCTACACTGACAGCTTCATTGACCGGCTTGGTGATAGAACGTGTGACCCAGAAGGCAATGCCCGCCCCCAGCAGGAAGGCGACAATGGCAAGGCCGAGCATCAGAGTGCGTGCAGCGAAGTACGCCTCTTTAGCTTCCTTGCCGGCATCTACCATCAGCTTGGTCTGAAATTCAATCAGCTTGTTCAAGCTGTCAAAGTAGGCAAGTTGCTGTGGTCTAACATCGCCCAGCAACAGATCGCGTGCTTCATTTTTTTTGTCAGCGTTCACAAGTTGCAGAAATTTTTCCTGGCTGCCAATATATTTACCACGCGTTTCAGTAACTCCCTTCAACACCTCCTTGCCCTTCTCACTCTTGATGGTTTTATCCAGGCTTTCGAGTCCCTTTTTAATTTCTCCGCGCGATTCATCAATACGCTCTAATTCCTTCTTGATATCAGCCTGCTTTTCCATGAGCAACGTGTTGCGCATGGAACGGGCGATACGGTTAAGATGTTTCACGATATCATTGGCGACAACCGTCTTGGGATAACGGTCTTCTACCAATAATTCCATACTCTCATTGATATTTGCCAGCCGCGTGATACCGATAAAGGCAATGGTGGATAACAGCAACAACACCGTGCCAAAGCCCAACCCGAGACGCATCCCTATTTTCATATTCTTGAACATCACAACCCCCTTCGTATCAAATGAACCTGTAAAGTTACCGGACTTCCAACTGTTTTTTCTGCTGCTGAACTGAAACCTGCTGCATCTCCTGGTTGCTGGCCTGCTGCACCAGTGAAGGCACGTCCACGATTAGCGCCACTTCGCCGCTGCCCAAAATAGTGGAGCCGCTGATGCCGTGCGGTTATCCATCGACGAACGGTGCTATTTATCAGATTGACATTGACTTTTTGTAATCGAACGACTACATTGCTTTCATGCTCTCGATCAAGCGCACCGACGTATTCAACGACTGGCTCAGCGGTATCCGTGATGGCATGACGCAGCGCCGTTTGGTGAAACGTTTGCGCAAGGCTACGCTGGGTAATCTGGGCGATGTCAAACCCGTTGGCGATGGTGTGTTCGAAATGCGCGAACACTTCGGGCCAGGCTGGCGCATGTACTACATCCAACGCGGCTCGGTGTTGATAGTGATGCTGGGCGGTGGCGCCAAATCCACACAGGCTGCCGATATTGCCAAGGCCGTGAAACTCGCGGCGAACATTGAGGAATAAACCATGACCAAGAAAATCCGTATTGCCGACCTGCCTGATTTTGACGCGGCGGAGTATCTCGATAGCGAACAGGCGATTGCCGAGTACCTGACTGTTGTTTTGGAAGATAACGACGCCTCTCTGCTGGCGGCGGCCTTGGGCGATATTGCCCGTGCGCGGGGCATGAGCGAGATTGCCAAACAATCCGGCCTCACCCGAGAGGCGCTGTACAAGGCGCTGCGACCGAATGCGCATCCGCGCTTTGACACGATCAGCCGCGTTTGCGCGGCGCTGGGCGTAAAACTGGTGGCGCAAGCTGTTCATGTTTAAGGTTGGTTGCGTATGCATGGCTTACCGCGCTTCCAGCAGCTTGTCCAGCCGGTTGCCCACCATCTGCATTTCCTTGTTGCTGGCCTGCTGCACCAGCGACGCCATGTCCAGTATCAGCGCCACATCGCCGCTGCCCAGGATGGTCGAGCCGCTGATGCCGCGCAGCTTGCTGAAAATTTTGCCCAGCGGCTTGATTACGGTCTGGAATTCGCCTTTCAGTTCGTCCACCACCAGCCCGGCCTGTCTGCCCGCGTAGTTCACCACCACCACGTTCTCGCGCCGCAACGCGGCGGAATGCACGCCGAAGTGGTCGTGCAACAGCACCAGCGGCAGCACCAGACCGCGCAGCTTGATAAAGCCGCGCTCGCGCGCCGCCTTGCGGTCTTCATCGTTCAGTTCGATGCATTCCTGCACCACGTCCAGCGGCACCACGTAACTGGATTTGCCGACCTCGACCAGAAAGCCATCGATGATAGCCAAGGTCAGCGGCAGGCGTATGCTTACCGTGGTGCCGATGCCGGGCTCGCTGTCCAGGCTTACGCTGCCACGCAAGGCGGTGATGTTGCGTTTGACCACGTCCATGCCGACGCCACGCCCCGACAGGTTGGTAACGGCTTCGGCGGTGGAAAATCCCGGCTCGAAAATCAGGTTGTAAATCTCCTGATCGGTGGGGTTTGCGCCCTCTGCAAGCAGGCCGCGCTCTTTGGCTTTTTGCAGAATTTTGTCGCGATTCAGGCCGTTGCCGTCGTCGGCGATTTCGATCACGATATTGCCGGAATCATGGTAGGCATTGAGGAATAGAGTGCCTTTGGCCGATTTGCCTGCGGCCCGGCGTTTGTCGGCCGATTCGATACCGTGATCCATGGCGTTGCGCACCAGGTGCATCAGGGGGTCGCCAATTTTTTCGACCACGGTTTTGTCCAGCTCGGCATCCGCGCCAGTGATGACCAGTTCGATGTCCTTGCCCAGCTCGTTGCCCACGTCACGCACCACGCGCTGGAAACGGTTGAAAGTTTCACCAATCTGCACCATGCGCAGGTTCAGTGCGCTGTCACGGATTTCTTCAACCAGTCTTGATATCTCCGAGGTTGACTCTTGCAGCGCGCTATCATTTGAGCGATGCGCAAGCATATTGGCACCTGCCCCTGCAATCACCAATTCTCCAACCAGGCTGATCAATTCATCGAGCTTGTCTGCATGCACACGGATGTGGCGGCTTTCCTTGTTTTTGCTGTCCTTGGTCTGTGTCTGCTTGTCGAGTGCAGCTTGCACCACTTCTTTTTCAACAGAGCCTTGCTCGATCAGGATTTTGCCCAGCGGTGTGGGGGTGCCGTCCTGCTGGGCGCTGGTCTGCTGGGCGCTGAGGCCATCGTCCAGCTCTTGCTGCGTAAGCGCACCTGTGGTGACGAGGATTTCACCCAAGCGAATCTCGTTTTCCGGCAGGGATCGGATTAACCCGATATACTCGGTCAGTTTGCTGTGCGGCGGCAGGATATGTATCAGGCTGCCCTCGCGCACAAACTCGAATACGTTGGCGATAGCTGCCTTGTCCGCATTTGATTTAAAATCGATTTCGAAACCGAGATAGCAGGTTTCCGCGTCCATCTTTTCGGCTCCCGGCATCGCGTCAGGCAGCGTCGTAACAGAAACGATTTCCCCTATCTTCGACAAATATCGCAGGAAGGAAAGCGGATCCATACCGTCCCGCAGGACGTTTTGCCCAAAGCGCAGGGAGATATGCCAGTTGTCGGAACTGACCTCGCCGCCGCTGCTGGAAGTCAAAGGAATATCTTCCTCTTCTGCGACCGTAACACGCGTTTCCTTTGAGCTGCCACCCTTCGCATGAACATCCGCCTGATAGGCTTGAAGGCGTTTACGCAAGTCGATTTCACGTACCTTTGCGGCATCGTCCAACTGCTCGCCTTGCGCGGCGACCACATTGACGAGATATAGCATATGGTCACAACTTTCCAGCAGCACCGCTACCAGGTCATTTTCTATCGCAACCTCGCCGTCACGCACACGATCGAGTACGTCTTCGACGATATGCGTAAATTTGACAATGGGATCAAGATTAAACAGGCCAGCCGAACCTTTGATGGTGTGGGCGGCGCGGAAAATGGCACCTATCATGTCTGCATCGTCAGGTTCATTTTCCAAACGCAAGAGTGAGTCTTCCATGTCTTGCAGCAGCTCGCGGGCTTCGGCAATGTAGGTTTGAAGTGCTTGATCGAGATTGACGCTCATTTCCATGATCCTTTACGTAATTACCAGCAGTCTTTCAATTAGAGGCAGTCCTGTTTCACTCCGCTCCTCACAGGAGGCAAGAAGGTTGGGGTGAATGGTTCCATTGTTGTAGCCAATATTTCTGGTTTGTGAGTAATTACCTTGCACCCTCCGATTCCCATATCGGATCGCCAAAATAAGCTGCCATGCTGCATATATCCATTACCTCCATCACAGCACGGCTATGCCCGGTCAAACGCAAAGGCATGTTGCGGCTGACTGCTTCGCGTTTGGCCAATATGAGCAGTTGCAGGCCCGCACTGTCCATATCGCTTACTTCGGATAAGTCGATTTCATGCTCACATGGCCGGGCTATGTGTTTCATTAGCTCTTCCTTGAGCGCGGCCGCGGTATAAATGGTCATGTCACCATCTATAGACAACAACGATATTCCATTCTTTTTCCTGGCGCGTATCGGCATGGTTATATCCCATCGTTAGTTTTAAGGAGAAACATGACCCCGTAATGCTTTCAGGGCAAGATTAACTTGGACACAGCATCCAGCATTTGCTCAGGCTGGAATGGTTTGACAATCCAGGCTTTGGCACCCGCTGCCTGACCTTCCTGTTTTTTTCCTTCCTGCGATTCCGTGGTAAGCATGATGATGGGGGTAAACTTGTAGTCGGCCAGTTTTTTGACTTCTTTGACAAAAGTGATGCCGTCCATATTGGGCATGTTCACATCGCTGATGATGAGGTGTATTTTTTGACCGGTAAGCTTGGTCAGCGCGTCCGCACCATCATGCCCTTCCATCACATCGTAACCTGCACTTTTTAACGCAATGCTGACGACTTGGCGCACGCTTGCAGAATCATCGACAATCAATATTGTTTTTGCCATAAATTTCCCTTAAAAAAAAGTGATTTCCTGTTTTGTGGCCGCTGCATTTTTTGCGCCGCTATGTATTTGCCGTTGCTCCTGGGTGGCATAGGTCAACTCCATATCTGCCAACCATTCTTGCGCATTGATTTTCCTGGATTGACCGGATGAATTTGCAATGTCTTGCCTGCTTAGAAGAATGCGTTGATATAGGCTGTCCATGTTATTGCGCACGTGTGCCAGTATCTGGCTCACCCGGTCCTGAAATTGCAGCGATACCAGTACGTCGGATATTTCTTTGCTGATGCCGTTGCTCTCCTGTTGCAACAGGAGAGCGGAGTCAGACAGGCTCGATGTAACATTATGAAAACGATCCATTACCTGTTGGATGGCAGATTCTGAGCTTGCGACTGATTTTGAATCCTGATCGGAAGTGTTTTCCGCTATTTTGAATACACTGGAGATGGCACTGTTAATGACATCTACTTTACCCGACATTTTTTTTCCGGTATCGCTGGAGAGGTTGGATAATTTGCGCACTTCGTCAGCCACCACGGCGAAACCGCGCCCTGCTTCACCGGCGCGGGCCGCTTCTATCGCGGCATTTAAAGCCAGCAGATTGGTACGCGACGCAATCTCGGCCACTTCGGTTGCCATCGCCCGCAATTCGCCGGTGTAATCGGTAAGACTGCGGATTTGCGCCAGGATTTCATTGCGGCTGCACTGCGATGCCTTGAGGGAGTCGATGACACTGATTAGCTCAGTCCTGCTTTGCTCCAGCACTGCCAAAGCACCGCCTGCAGCATTCCCCGCCATATCACCAGCAGTAACTTGCGAGGCTTTCACTTCGGCTTCCAGCTTTGCATGTATCCCTGCAAAACGACTGCTCAGTGCCAGAATGGCGTCTTCAGTCTGAACACGGGAAGTTTCAATTTGTTTTGACCAGATCGGTACAGCTTCTACGCACACTTCTTCCAGACCGCTGATGGCTGCATTGGCATGCGCGACCTCATATTCAGCGCGGGCCTGGGATAGCGCTTGCGCTACAGAGTGATTAATCTGTGCGCCGTGACGCCGTGAAAGCCACCAACCCACAACGGCAGCCAATAAGAAAAAGCATATGGAAGATGAAATTCCTGCCCAGTCGCTTCCACTCAGTAAAAATATTAAGGCTGCCCCACACACACCCAAAACCAATATGACCCACAAGAAAAAATCATTTCCAAACGATGCTGCACAAATATTTCGATGTGTCATCCACTCGATCCTTCTAATGGTTGTGTGACTGCGTAAAAATATGAAGCAACAACTCCACATGCGCGTTATCCAGTGGATTTGAGCAGGCTTATCAAAACAACTGTATGGATATACCAGAGTCATTTAATTCTATTTTGTTCTGATATTTCGCATAAACTATGCAAGCCTATCTTCAACAATCAGTTGAAAACAATAATGAACATGAAAAACTAAGGAGGCAGACAATTAGGTAAATTAAATTACTCTGATATCAAACGTGCCCGTCGCACTCAAACAATAATTCCGCACCTAGCTGTGTTGCCCACAATGCAGAGGGTGCGATCACGCTTGCGCTTAAGAGATGTTTTCTTTACGGCTGTATTTTGCATATTCGATTGAATGTGTAATATTTTTTTATATAAATCGATGTTATGACTGCAGTCATAACTTGTCAAGGGTCAGAGCTATTATTTTACAACTATTTAAATTATTTGCTTAAAATCAACATGCTAAATATTTCTCAATTTTCATTAAGTCATAACTTTAAATCATGAGTACGGACTATGATAATTGGTTTTCTGCAGCTGCGCTAGCACTTCTAGGCGAGCGTTTTGTCGCGGGCTTACCTCAATCCATGAGTGGCTGCATGAGACGTGCTAAAAAAGAAAGTTGGAAATCGCGAGTAGTGAAAGGCGGTGGAGGCAAAGATGGCGTCCGCACCGAATATCAACCACCCGACGGCATTCTGGCATTGATCCACACATTCCTGTCGGCCAATCCTGATTTCTTCAACAAAAGCAAAAGCCGCACCAAGGCTGAGTTACCAAACACCCTCAATCAGGTTCCAGGCGATTCTCCCAGTCAGAATGATATTCAAGGTGCCGAGGCGTTTACACGCTTATCAGACGTAACACAGGCGGTGATAAGGGTGAGCACTGCTGTTGATTTTGAGCCACCTATGATATGGACTTACTTGATACAGGAGTTAATGTTTGCTTATGGGTTGAATGAAGCAGGGGCGAGGAGGATTGTTGAAACTTTAAAGCGACATAGCGCATCATCATGAATAATATTGTCTAATGTGAGTATATTCTGGTTAATCAGTAGTGTCCGGTTAACTTACAAATTTCCGAGCCAAGAGTGAGTATTGGCGCGGGTTACATAGCAATTTATTTTGGTGCCGATTTGAAATCAGTTTACGCACATTCCGATTCAAGTAACGTCCAGAGATTGATTTCTCTGGAGGTGAGCTATGAACATGGGCAAGACGCTGTTCGCACAAGTTATGGAGTTTGTTCCGTGGACCAGCTTTGCGCGTATCGTGGCGCGTTATGGCGGCGATTCCAGGGTACGCAGTCTGGCCTGCACCGAGCAATTCCGAGCGATGGCTTTCGCACAGCTGACTTACCGCGAGAGTCTGCGCGACATCGAAACCTGCTTGCTGGCGAATCAAGCGAAGCTGTACAGCATGGGCTTTCGTTCGCCAGTCAAACGTTCGACGCTGGCCGACGCCAACGAGGGACGCGACTGGCGCATTTGGGAAGACTTGGCTATGTTGCTCATTCGGCGAGCGCGCAAGCTCGTTCTGACCACAAATATCAGGGTGAACCGTCACGCTTATCCAGCGCCGCATTTTCATCTTGCCCACGAGCCGTGGCTGCTCAAGATGCGTTTCAATCTTGATATATTGAACCACCAGTAGGTGCTGGGTTGCGACACGGAACGCCAGTTTGCTTTCCTCACCGGACTCTTCATGGAAGTCTCAGCTAGCAGAAGATAGCCTTCAATCTGCTGAGCGGGGTGGCGCTGATAGTGTTGTTGATGCTGCGCAAACTTTATTTACGGCAAACCGACGAGACGGAGACCTCGTATCTCAAATTCTGCAAAAAGCTGACCCAAGGCGGTATCGTGCGCGCCGTGCATAAAGGGCCACAGGATTTCGCTGTACGCGCCGCAGCCAAGCAACCGAAAAATACAGACACCATCCATCGCATCAGCACACAATAACTTGCTTTGCGCTTTGAAAAACAGCCCGATGAAATTGGCGTGCGTGCCTTACGCCGCGAGGTATCGTCTTTCCAGTTATAATTAGCAGCAAGTAATAACACGTTGGCCATAAAGGGCTGCTCTCCAGCCAATATTTCTGACGCATAAGCAACCCACAATTATCTATTTGAATAAACCATGCAGATCACACGCCGCCTTGAATTTGATGCAGGTCACCGCATCCCCAACCACACAAGCCAGTGCAAGCATCTGCATGGCCACCGCTACGCGCTGGAAATCACCCTGTCCGGCGACATCATCACCCGGGAAGGCGCTTCAGAACAGGGCATGGTGATGGACTTTTCCGATGTCAAACGCATTGCCAAAGAGCAGGTGGTGGATGCTTGGGATCATGCCTTTTTGGTGTACCGTGGCGATACCAGGGTGCTTGAATTTCTGCACACCATGCCGGGACACAACACTGTGGTACTGGATGTCGTGCCGACCGCGGAAAATCTGGCATTAGTGGCTTTCAAGTTGCTTGACCAGGCTTACCGTGACACGTATAACAATCACCTGACCCTGCAGCGGGTGCGCCTGTATGAAACGCCCAACAATTGGGCGGATTGCCTGCGCGAAGAATAGCCTCCCGGAAACAGTTCGTTTAACTTCGCATGACCGGCATTATGCGGGCAGCAGCAGGTCAAAATTTTCAGACAGCCTGCAGAATACCCGTCTTTAAGTTAGGCGAAAATCGGAATGATTGTATAAATAACATCCTGACGAAGATGTTAAGGTAACATACCATTTATGGCCGAAATTTCTTCAGCGCTCAACAAAAAACTATCCGCAGCCGTGGAAAAGATGCCCGCTTTCCCCAAAAGCGTGCAGCGTATCCTTGAGCTTTCACGCGATATAAATTGCTCGCCCAAGGAATTGGTCTCAGTCATCGAAAAAGACCCGGTGATGACAATGAAGCTGCTGCACATTATCAATTCCGCCTATTACAGCCTGCCCAAGCAGATTACCTCGGTAAACCAGTCCATCGTTTTTATTGGTCTCAACACCATCAAAAACATGGCCTTGTCGTTCGCTGTCATCGGTGCGCTGCCACAGCAAAATGCGGCCGGTTTCAACATGCAACGTTACCTGATGCACTCTCTCGTCACAGCCAGCATCGCGCGCCTCCTGTGCCAGAAATTCAACCAGGATGGAACCGATCCCGCCGACTGCAATCTCGCCGGGCTGCTGCACGATTTCGGCAAAGTGGTATTTGCCCAGTTTATGCCCGAAGAATTCAGGGAGGCATTGAGATACAGCGCCGAGAACCATGTCCCCTTGTATGTAGCCGAGCGGAAAATCATCGGCGTTGACCACAGCGTGATGGGTGCCATGCTGGTGGAAGGATGGCAGTTTCCGAAAAAAATCAGCGATGCCATCCGCCATCACCATGATGCTGCACTACAAATTTCAACACTGCAAAACTGCCTGTTTGTGGCCGACCAGCTCAGCAAACATAAGTCTTTGAATAACAGCGACTATAGCTTGATGGCAGAACTACCTCCCGCCATCGCCAAGCGCTTTGGCGGCAATCTCGACGAAATCATTGTAAAATTGGGAGACCTGTCCAATGTCGTCGCCGAGGCGCAAGCCTTCGTGCAAATAAGCAAAGAGATTCAATCATGAAAATCAAATTCTGGGGAGTGCGCGGATCCATCCCTTCACCCGGCCCCAACACCCAGAGATATGGCGGCAACACCACCTGCATCGAGGTGCGCACCGATGATAATGACCTGATCATTCTGGATGGCGGCACCGGCATCTTTCCCTTGGCACAGCAACTGCTCAAAGAGCTGCCGGTCACTGCGCATATTTTTAATACCCATAGCCATTGGGATCACATCCAGGGCTTGCCATTTTTCATACCCATTTTCATACCGGGCAATACGATACATCTGTATGGCGCATTCGATCCCATCTCCGGTGCCGGCCCGGAACGCATCATGAACATCCAGATGCAGTACAGTTATTTTCCGGTGCGCGAGGCAGAAATCCAATCGCGCATGCACTATCTGACCGTGATGCCACATGAAGTTATCAAGATAGGCAAGACCAGCATCACCCCCACCCTGCTCAGCCACCCGGTCGTCAATCTCGGCTACCGTATTGAATGCAAGGGGAAGTCGATATTTTTCACCGGCGATCACGAGCCTCACTACAACATCTATGATGCCGGCGATGATGGCTACGAGGATTATCAGGCATTAATCGAAGAACAGCGCTTGTCCATTGTGGAAGCGATCAGAGGCGTTGATATTCTGATCGCAGATTCCTCCTATACCCTGACCGAGTATCCGTCGAAACAGGGCTGGGGGCATGGCACTTTTGACAGCTGCATCGAATTGGCCAAAGCCGCCGGCGCAAAAATCCTGTATTGCACACACCACGAACCCACCCGCAGTGACGATGATCTGGAAAAGGTTTTTGCTGAAGCGGTAACGCGCCATGCCTGCAAGGATATTGACATCCGCCTGGCGCGCGAGGGGGAAGAAATATTAATTTAGGCTGGACAATTCATCATTGTGCCGCTTGAAGTCCTGAAGACATTTACTGTTCAGGCAATCTCTTTGTTCACTTGCCCGTATTCCGCGCCTACCACCCTGTTGCGCCCCTGCTCCTTCGCCTGGTACAGCGCATAGTCAGCCGATTGCAGCAAAATCTCCAGTGACAAATTATCTCCGGGTATTACCGAAGCGACGCCACAGCTGACGGTCACATACTGCAACGGCGAGGCAAGGTGCGGCATCTTGAGATCAGCAATACGCTGGCGCAAATGATTGGCCACCCATTTTGCGCCAGCCATGTCTGTCTCACCCAGCGCAAACACAAACTCCTCCCCGCCATAGCGCGCCACCACGTCGCTGGCGCGAGGTGCTGCGCGCCGCATCTGCGTAGACACTGCCTTCAGGCACTCATCACCCGCCTGGTGACCATAGTGGTCGTTATAAAGCTTGAAATGATCAACGTCCACCATCACCAGTGAAACAGGTTTTTTCGCGCGCTCGCAACGGCGCCATTCACGCAGGGATAATTCATCATACATCCGCCGGTTGGAAAGGCCGGTCAAGCCGTCGGTAGCGGAGAGCAGCTGCAATTCCTTGTTGGCCTGATTGAGCTTGTAGGTGAGCTCGATCAATGAACGCTGCATCTCGACCAGCCTGCGCATTGCGTTGACCTTGGCTTGCAGCACAATCTGGCTGATCGGCTTGATCAGATAATCATCGCCGCCTGCCTCAATGCCGCGTGCCAGGTCTTCGTCCTTGGTCATGCTGGTCAGGAAAATAATCGCGGTCCAGTCTTTTTTCTTTTCCATCGAGCGTATTTCCTGGGCAACTTCAAAGCCGTCGATATCGGGCAGCCTTCCATCCAGCAGAATGATATCAGGACGTTCGCGCCGGTAAATATCGAGCGCTTCCTTGCCCGTTACCGCAGTCAATGGTTGAATATCCATACGCTCCAGGTAGTTGCAAATCGCTTTCAAAGTCACTCTGCTGTCTTCGACGACCAGTACTTTCAGTACCGCTTTGCTAGCCATGAAACAACCTCTCAATATGATGATATGCAATCATTGTCACACTTCCGTTGCCTGCTGCGCTGCGCCGGACAGCAGGTTGCGCATGGCATCCCTGGCCAGGCACAGATCGCGCCAGGCCTGTGCCTTGTTCTGCGGCGAGAGCAGCAGCGCGGCGGGGTGATGTGTGATGATAAGCGGGATTGCCTGTTGCGAACCGTCTTTTGAAAAGCCACGAAACTCATGCACATTGCCAAGCAAGCTGTTCCACTCCCGATCCTCGCCGAGCAAGCCGGTGGCGGCTGCATGGCCCAATGCCACAATCATTTTGGGTTGTAGCAGCTGAATTTGCCGGGCCAGATAGGGAGCGCATTGCGCAATCTCCTCCGCCTGGGGGCCGCGCTTGATGGCGCCGCAGCACTTGACGACGTTGGCAAGATACACATTGCTTTCGCGCTTCAGCTGTATCGCCGACAGCATATTATCCAGCAACTGTCCTGCCTGTCCCGCAAAGGGCTCGCCCTTGGTTTCATCGTCCTCGGTTGGCCATGACCCGACAAACAGCCAGTCTGCCTTTTCATCACCCATGCCGAACACAGTCTGCATGCAGCCCGCGCGCAGCTTGCATGCGCTGCACTCCTTCACACGCTGCTTTAATTCAGGCCAGCCCGGAACGTCGATGGGCGTGGCGATGTCGGCCCCCGGTATTTCGCTTGCGATGGTTTGTTCTGCCCGCACAACTGGTACAGGTACAGACTCAGCTGCGACAGCAGGCAGTGCTGCGGGCACCTTTGTGGTCGCGGCCACGCGCAGCTGCCACAGCGGATGGAGATTCAGTTCGCGTAGAACATCTTCTCTGCGCCGCGCGCTTTCAACATCCGAAACAGGCATTGAGTTCACTCTAGTTTGCACTCCATGACGATCGCATCTTCTCTTTCACTGTTTTCCGCTCGTCCATTATTTTTTGGGTAATAACCGCGCCGCACGCCGATCTCGCCAAAGCCCAACTTGCGGTACAGCGCGCCGGCCGCAAGATTGGAGCGGCGCACTTCCAGTATCATTCGTTCAAATTTACGCTCACGCGCCAAGGTCAGCATCTCGCCCAGCAATTTTTCACCCAAGCCCTTGCGTTGAAATTTGCCGGCAATGCTGATGTCGAGCAGGTGTACCTCATCCAGCGCAGGCATCAGCACAACATAGCCGGCTATCTCACCACCTTCTTCAACTATTTTGCAGATATAGCCGTTCGCCAGCGCGTCGCTGAACATGCCTCGCGTCCACGGGTGGCCGTGCACTTGCTGCTCTATGTGCAGCACCGCATCAACATCTGCCGGCGTCATATCGCGCAGCTTTATGCGGCCAGTCACGATGGTTGACGATCCATAGCCTGGCGCTCGCTGTTTTTCAGTGCCACCTTGTCGCGCAGATAGAGCGGCATCGCCAGTGCTGCATCCAGGCCCAGGCCTGCCGCAAACAGCGGCGCGGCGAGCTCGGCAATGGCGCCGGCTTGCGGCACGCATGACGCATCGATTGCACTCAGCTGTCCGGCATAACGTTGTTGCAGCACTGTGCCATGGGCGGCAAAACCGCTGCCGGCGCCGAGCCAGCCACTTCCCTCCACCGCAGGCGTATCTTGCGGCAGGCACAAGCACGGCGCGCACACTGTCTGCCATGCGCCATCGCGCTTTTCATACACGGCAAAATACACTTCGGCCATGCGCGCATCGAGCGCTGCGATCACCTTATCGTTACCCGCGCCGTGCGCGACCGCCTGCAAGGTGCAAATGCCGATCACCGGCAGATTGGCCCCCAGCGCCAGACCCTGTGTCACGCCGCAGGCGATGCGCACCCCGGTAAAGGAACCGGGGCCGGCACCAAAGGCAATGCCATCCAGTTGCGCAAGCCTGATCCCTGCGTCACTCAGTACGCCATCCAGCATCGCCATCAGCACTTCGGAATGCTTCTGTCCTACATTCTCGCTTTTTGCCGTCACCACACCGTCCTGCCACAACGCGACGGAGCAGTATTCGGTCGATGTTTCCAGCGCCAGTATTTTCATTGTGCAGTGAGCAGCAAGGCCACTGCTTCTGCTGCAATGCCCTCACCGCGCCCTTCAAAACCAAGCTTCTCCGTGGTGGTGGCTTTCACATTCACCGCATTCATCGGCACGCCCAGATCCGTGGCAATATTTTCCACCATGCGCGCGATGTGCGGCGCCATTTTCGGCGCCTGCGCAATGATGGTCGCGTCTACATTGCCCACGCGGAATCCGGCGTTATTCAGCAGGCGTGCCACCTCGCGCAGCAGGATGCGGCTGTCGATATTCTTGAATTTCGCATCGCTGTCGGCAAAATGTTTGCCGATATCGCCCAGTGCCGCGGCGCCCAGCAGCGCGTCGCAAATGGCATGCAGCAGCACGTCGGCATCGGAATGTCCGAGCAAACCTTTGTCATACGCAATCTCTACCCCGCCAACAATCAGCTTGCGCCCTGCAACCAGTTGGTGCACGTCATAACCATGACCAATTCTCATATCACTTCCTTAATAAATCTTTTTTAGCCACAGAGATCACAGAGAAAACCAATTAACTTTACATTTGATAAATATAATCAACGAATTATATCGTACGCCCAAGCCTCTGTGATCTCTGTGGCTAATTGTTTTTTCTTTCAAGTAGCAATTCCGCCAGCCGCAGATCTTGCGGGTATGTCACCTTGAAATTCGTCGAGTCGCTGCTCACCAGCTTTGGCTTCAGCCCCAGCGCCTCGACCGCAGAAGCCTCGTCGGTGACACTGCGCACCGTTTCCAGCGCCTGCACCAGCAAGCCGGTGCGGAACATCTGCGGCGTCTGTGCCTGCCACAGCCCTTCCCGGCTTTCCGTGTGCGCCACTCGGTGCATCGCATCGGCACGCTTCAGGGTGTCGGCCACAGGCACTGCAAGCAGGCCACCCACCTCGTCGTTGCGCAGCTCATCCAGCAACCGGCTCAATTGTTGCGCACTTAAACAGGGACGCGCCGCATCGTGTACCAGCACCCAGTCCTCCAGTTCCAGCTCGGACGCCAGCAAGCCATTCAGCACGCTCTCCGCACGCGTTTGCCCGCCGCAAAACAACGGCTGCAATTTCTCGCCAAACGTTGACCAGTCATAGGTATGCCAATGCGCATCATCCGGCGCAAGCACGACAAATACGGTGGCGATTTCGGGATTGGCGCACAGGATAGCAAGCGCGTGGTAAACCATGGGCTTGCCTGCCAGCGCCCTATACTGCTTGGGAAGCTCGTGGCCCATGCGGGAGCCCGAACCTGCGGCAGGAACGAGGGCGGAAAATATATCAGTCATTAGTGAATTGTAATAGAAAAACCGGCAATTGCCTTAAGTTATGGTGCTGAAGCACTGGAATGCTCCGCTACGATTGCCAGCCTCTACCAAAACCAACAAAGTCAGCTGGCAATCCAACTTGCCTTTGCATTTTTCCTGCACTCGCAAACAGTCAACATGCCCAACCTTGCCTGGGTAACTCCCCACTCTGTTTATCCTGGTTACTGATAATCGAATGACGCTTGCCAAATATTGACGGGTCGACATACTGCATCTGATTTAAGGATTCTCCCTATTTGGAGAGGTTGATTTATATGATTAAATTCAATTGGTAACACCAGGCTTTAAATCTTGGCAATTTCGGTTGCGACTGATAACTCACCAGGTGAGTGCCCAATATTTGCATTGGCAAGAGATATGCTGCAATTGAGTGCCAAGTGCAAATCTGCTTCCCCATATACAGGCTCAACTTTTGCTGTTTGCTTTTTTTGACATTGATGCTGCAAGTTGCCCGCTCCCAGACTAGATTAGGGTCACTATTATGTTCACACCGCTTACCCCCAAACAAAACCATCTCCTTGCCGCCCTGCCTGAGGAAGTATTCCAGCGACTTTCCCCCCATCTGGAACTGGTCTCGCTTCCCCTCGGTGAAGTCATTTACGAATCCGGCGGCCAATTGCAGCATGTCTATTTCCCGACGACCGCCATTATATCCCTGCACTACGTGATGAAGAATGGCGCATCGACTGAAATTGCAGGAGTGGGTAACGAGGGCGTACTCGGCATTTCACTTTTTATGGGCGGAATGACTACACCCAGCCGGGCCACTGTCCAGAATGCAGGCTACAGTTATCGGCTGAAAGGGCGGTTGATGATGGAGGAGTTCAATCGAGTAGGGGGACGCCGTTCCGGCACATTACAGAATCTGTTGCTGCGTTACACGCAGGCTTTGATTACACAGATGTCACAAACTGCGGTCTGCAATCGCTATCATTCGGTGGAGCAGCAACTGTGCCGCTGCCTGCTGTCAACCTTTGATCGATTGCACTCGAGTGAATTGACCATGACACAAGAATTGATTGCCGGCATGCTTGGTGTTCGCCGCGAAGGAATTACCGAAACCGCCGGAAATTTGCAGCGTGCTGGCTTGATTAGTTACCACCGTGGCCATATCACAGTACTCAACCGATCGGGATTGGAGTCCCGCACTTGTGAATGCTACAGCGTAGTTAAAAAAGAATTCCAACGCTTGTTTTCCGATACGGCACCCAATAACAGCGCTCCAAATATTCATAGCGTAAGGGCGGCTCAGTTTTATTAATATGAACTGCCTTAAGGACATCAGTCACTGGAAGTTGGCCTGTTCGGCTTACGAAGGCAACACGGAAACTGCCGAAAATTGGCAGTGCGCTGGCTTGACTAGCTACCGCCACGGTCACATCACAATGCTTCAGCGATCGGGATTGGAGTCACACGCTTGCGAGTACCGAAAAGTAGTCAAAAAAAATGCCATCGCCTCTGTGATGCACGTAATCGCCAGGAATTTCCTCAGCCAGCCACTCTTTGCATAAAAACACCGCCCTTATGTGTAATAGCGCACAGAGAGCGAAAAACCTAATCGCTATGATGATTAATGGCTGCTCAAAATTCATCTATGGACTGACTCTCCCAGCACCCGGCGACTGTAGCAAAAGCATGCATTTTTTTGTGCAGAATACGCGTTAACCAGGTGAGGTGCTGCTCGCACCTTCGGCCACGCCGATCCGCCAGACTTACTCACGCTTTATCAGAGGTCGGCCATGCCAAAAAAGAAGACACTTCAATCCTGCCGCTTTCAACTCCGCCGCTGGCACGACCAAAGACATCACCAAGGCCCGATGCCCGGAGCCCTCATTCAAAACCACGGTGTTGCAGAACGCGATTTTTACCAGCGCCAATTTCGCGATTATCGCCACAGACGCAAAGGGCGTGATTCAGATTTTCAACGTCGGCGCCGAACGTATGCTGGGATACAAGGCTACTGACGTGTTGAACAAGAACACCCCGGCCGACATTTCTGATCCGCGGGAATTGATCGCGCACGCCAAGGCGCTGAGCATCGAACTCGAAACCCCGATTGCGCCGGGTTTCGAGGCATTGGTTTTCAAGGCCTCGCGCGGTATCGAGGACATCTACGAGCTGACCTATATCCGCAAGGACGGCAGCCGCTTAGCGGCCATCGTGTCAGTCACCGCGCTGCGCGACGCTCAAAACGCCATCATCGGCTATCTGCTGATCGGCACCGACAACACCGCGCGCAAGCAGGCGGAAGAGGCGCTGCTCAAGGCGGGGGCGTTGCAGAAAGCGATTTTCGACAGCGCCAACTTCTCCAGTATCGCCACCGATGCAAAGGGCGTGATTCAGATTTTCAACGTCGGCGCGGAGCGCATGCTGGGTTACACCGCCGCCGAAGTGATGAACAAGATCACACCGGCCAACATTTCCGATCCGCGGGAAGTGATTGCGCGCGCAAAGGCGTTGAGCGCTGAACTCGGCACGCCGATTACGCCTGGCTTCGAGGCTTTGGTATTCAAGGCGTCGCGCGGCATCGAGGACATCTACGAACTGACTTACATCCGCAAGGACGGCAGCCGCTTTCCTGCGGTGGTGTCCGTCACCGCACTGCGCGATGCGCAAAACGAAATCATCGGCTATCTGCTGATCGGCACCGACAACACCGCGCGCAAGCAGGTCGAAGCAGAGCAGAAGCTGCTCGATCAGCGCCTGCGCGACCAGCAGTTCTACACGCGCTCACTGATCGAATCCAACATTGATGCGATCATGACCACCGATCCGTCCGGCATCATTACCGATGTCAACAAGCAGATGGAGGCGCTCACCGGCTGCACGCGGGATGAGCTGATCGGCGCGCCATTCAAGAACTATTTTACCGATCCGGAACGGGCCGAGGCGAGCATCAAACTGGTATTGAGCGAGAAGAAGGTCATCAACTACGAGCTCACTGCGCGCGCCAGAGACGGCACGGAAACGGTGGTGTCCTTCAATGCGTCCACCTTCTACGACCGGGACCGGAAGCTGCAGGGCGTGTTCGCCGCCGCACGCGACGTCACCGAACGCAAACGTCTGGATCATGAGTTGGAGCACGCCAAATCTGTAGCGGAAAAAGCCAGCCTTGCGAAATCGGATTTCCTTTCCAGCATGAGCCATGAGCTGCGCACACCCCTGAACGCCATCCTCGGCTTCGCCCAGTTGCTGGAGGCAGGTTCACCGCCGCCAACGGCCGCCCAGACGCAAAGGCTTCAGCAGATAATCAAAGCAGGATGGTATCTGCTGGAACTGATTAACCAGATCCTCGATCTCGCGGTGATCGAGTCCGGCAAGCTGTCGCTATCGCGAGAACCGGTGTCACTGGCCGAAGTCATGCTCGAATGCCAGGCCATGATCGACCCGCAGGCGCAACAGCGTGAAATCAAGTTGACTTTTCTTCCAGTCGATCCGACCTGGTTTGCCAATGCCGATCGAACCCGGGTAAAGCAGGCTCTGATCAACCTGCTTTCCAATGCGATCAAATACAACCGCGAGCATGGAACGGTCGAGGTGAAGTGCACCGCGAGCACCACGGAACGCATACGCATCAGCATCAAAGACAGCGGTGCGGGATTGCCTCAGGAACATCTGGCGCAGCTGTTTCAGCCGTTCAATCGTCTCGGACAAGAGAGCGGCACCGAGGAAGGGACCGGCATCGGGCTGGTGGTGACCAAGCAACTGGTCGAGCTGATGGGAGGCAACATCGGCGTGGAAAGCACTGTCGGAGTGGGTAGTACATTCTGGATTGAACTGATCCGTGACGTTCCACAACTTGTCGCTGAAAACACACTGCCCGCAGAACCTGCGCCGCAAGCACAGACAAACACCCGGACAACCCCAGCGCTGCACACCCTTCTCTATGTGGAAGACAATCCGGCCAACCTGATGCTTGTCGAGCAAATAATTTCTGACCATCAACATATAAACATGCTGAGCGCGAAAGATGGCAATATTGGCATAGCCCTTGCACGCGCCCATCTCCCGGATGTGATCCTGATGGACATCAATCTGCCTGGCATCAGCGGATTCGAAGCGCTGAAAATCCTGCGCTCAGACCCGGCCACGGCCCACATCCCGGTGCTTGCCATCAGTGCCAATGCCATGCCCCGCAATATCGAGAAGGGCCTGGAGGCTGGATTCTTCCGCTATCTCACCAAGCCGATCAAGGTCAACGAATTTATGACCGCGTTGGACGATGCACTGAAGTTGCCCAAAATGAAATTGGGCGACACAAATAAAGGCGGAGAAATATGATGATCAGCGAACAAGAAATTCTTAACGCCAGCATTCTGATCGTTGACGATCAGCAATCCAATGTGCTTATGCTTGAGGAAATGCTGCGTGAAGCCGGCTATGCTTGCATAGCGTCGACCAATAATCCCTATGCAGTCTGCGAGTTGTATCGCAAGAACCACTACGACCTGATCCTGCTCGATCTGCAGATGCCCGGCATGGATGGCTTCCAGGTTATGGAAGATCTTAAAAAAACCGCAACGGATGACTACCTTCCGATACTCGTGATTACGGCCCAACCGGGCCACAAATTGCGTGCGCTGACCTCCGGTGCAAAGGATTTCGTAGCCAAACCGTTTGACCTGATCGAAGCCAATACGCGCATTCACAACATGCTGGAAGTGCGCTTGCTGTACAAGCAACTCGAGCAATACAGCCATAAGATGGAATCCCTGGCGCTGCATGACTCACTGACCGGGCTGCCAAATAGACGGCTTCTATTGGACAGACTTTCGCTGGCCATCGCCCATGCGCACAGGAACAAGCGCGCCATGGCGGTGATGTATTTGGATCTGGACGGGTTTAAGCAGATCAACGACACCCTGGGCCACGATGCGGGCGACAAGCTGCTGAACATGGTCGCTGCGCGCCTGACGGCCGCAGTGCGCCAAGAGGACACGGTAGCGCGCCTGGGGGGCGACGAATTCGTGATCGCGTTGTGGGAATTGATTCATGCAGACGGTTTGGCCAAGCTGGTGTCAAAAGTGATACAGGCCGTGTCACAACCCTATGTCATCGACGGGCATACCGTCAACATTACCACCAGCGTCGGTGTCAGTATTTATCCGACGCATGGCGAGGACGGGGACACGCTGATGAAGAACGCGGATCTGGCCTTGTATGAGGCTAAGCGCACAGGCAAGAACGACTATCGCATCGCAGCGCAGCGTGAGCGCTGGCGCGGCAACAGTGATCCGATTTGATGCTATCGAAAGTTGCCACGGCCTATACTGAAAATTGGGCAAACCGTTTTTGTCCAACACCCGTCGCACCTTTTCATACCACGTTCAAAAGGTCGTCCCGAACCCCTTATCAGATTGCAGCCTCAGATCAGGCAAACCGGCTAGTTCATGAATAGGCATGAGCACGCCGCGCGTATCAGGCATGGCGTCAAATAACATATAAAGATATTTGCCGCCGCCTTTGGATTTGTACGCCTCCTCGAGAAAACGCATATGCTCATGCGTGGTAAAACAGTCGTGATCATCCTTGCAATCTTGCTTATAGTGCTCGATCAATGTGTGAATCACGCTCATGTGTTCGTCGCTCAGCACGAAGTTTCTGGCTGCGGCATTTTTCCTGACTGTTTGTTCAAGCTCGTCTTTGGTCATGTCTTTGACGGCGTCGTAAATCAGATTCTCCCCTTTGCCCATTGGGTTATTGTCAGTACTCATCATTGATCTCCTTGATTATTTACGGACTAATGTCCCACAGTGGTTACGTGTGCTTCATTACAGATTTACCCTGATGCGCGCGCAACCACACACTTTGAATTCCTGATGTGGTCAACCGTGCCAAGTTATTGCTCTCTATTCCGTCGCTTTGCCGCCGGGAATGTTCGTTGTCGGCCTCAACCTCGCCAGCCTATTTACACGCGAAAGAACTGATCGAGCTTATGCACTTACATCCCGATTTTTTCTTTTTGCTTCAACGTCATGACAACGAGCCGACAGCTTCTGGCCGTTAAAGCATTCGATGAAAGCCTTCATTCTTGACGGTGATCCACTCAATGTTTTGTACAAAACCTTTCATGGCAATTTCTCAGTTGACGGCTTCAGGTCTTAAGAAATGCCAGCAAGTCTGCATTGAGCTGGTCTTTGTGTGTGTCGGCCAGTCCGTGGGGTGCGCCCGCATAGATCTTCAGGATTGAGTTCTTGACCAGCTTCACTGAGCGGAGAGCTGCGGCGCCGATCGGCACGATCTGGTCGTCATCGCCGTGAATGATCAAAGTCGGCACGTTGAACTTCTTCAGGTCTTCGGTGAAATCCGTCTCGGAGAACGCCTTGATGCAGTCGAAGGTGTTCTTGTGACCGGCCTGCATCCCCTGCAGCCAGAACGAATCGATCATGCCCTGCGAAACCTTGGCCCCCGGACGGTTGGCACCGAAGAAAGGGCCGCTGGCGATATCCCTGTAGAGCTGCGAGCGGTCGGCCATCGCGCCCTGGCGAATCCCGTCGAATTTCTCGATCGGCATGCCGCCGGGATTGGCCGCCGTTTTTAGCATCAGCGGCGGAACGGCGGCGATCAGCGCGGCCTTGTCCAGCCGTTTGGTGCCATGGCGGCCGATATAGCGTGCAACTTCGCCACCACCCGCAGAGAAGCCGATGAGGACGGCGTCCTTCAGGTCTAGCGTTTCGATAAGCTCCGCGAGATCGTCGGCATAGGTGTCCATCTCGTTGCCATACCAGGGCTGGCTCGACCGCCCATGGCCGCGCCGGTCATGGGCAATGCAACGATAACCGCGGGCAGCGAGGAACAGCATCTGCGCTTCCCAGCTATCTGCACTGAGGGGCCAGCCATGGCTGAACACCACTGGCTGCCCTGTGCCCCAGTCCTTGTAATAAATCTGCGTACCATCTTTCGTCGTAATCGTGCTCATTAATTTCTTCTTTTTTCAATCGTCGGGACCGTTGACCATTCATATCTGCCGCACCAATTAAGGTAAATTTCCTGCTGCGCGGCCAGGCTGGAAGCACCGATAAGCATCAGAATCAGAACGACCAATAGTATGGATGTCCACGCTCATGATCTTCTCCTCGAGTTGTGATGCGGGTTCAGTTAGCCATGCTTATCTGCTGCCGGGCAACTGCACACGAATTTCACCATTCGGATACCGAGCGCTGTGCACGTTGACATAAAGATTGCCGGCCATATAACTCGTGTACTGCGCGTCGGTCAGCTTGGCATCGGGAGGGACGGCAAAGCTGTCGTTTGCAGTTTGGGTCAGTGTAATAACAGGCGGGCCGCTTTTCCCGGCAGCGGCCTCATGAATATGTGCCATTGTCGGTGTCATCCCGGAAATTTTGATGCTGCCACTTACCGTATGGTCTGGCCGCACCGAGATTTGCACTGTACCCGTCGCTAAGGTTGTCACCGGCGGCACCTCGGAGTCTCCGTTCAGATAAATTGGCACGGGTTGCTGGGCATACAGGTTTGCAGAGGCCAGGAGCAGCAAGGTCAGAGGGACCACTCGAGAGAGCAGGGTCTTGGGGGATTTTGTCGTGTTGATCATTTTAAACTCCTCGAAAAATTACAGGGAAGGCGTATCGGTGGCAGCCGCTTGTGAAAATGCGAAAACTGCCACGAGCCAGCCTGCAAGATGCACCGTGAGTGACCTCCAGTCTGTTCGGTAACGCACACAGGCACCGGTTTTCTATGTGCGTTTGCGCACTGTGCATGGCACCACTTGATGGCATCCTGTGCAAGACTTGTGACAAGGAGAATTGGAATGGACAGGATAAAAATTCTGGGCATCGTGGGGAGTCTGCGCAAAGACTCCTTTAACCGTTTAGCACTCAAGGCCGCGCAGGAACTGGTGCCGGAAGGCGCGGTGCTGGTTCTGATGGAACTTCATGACATTCCGGTCTTCAATCAGGATAATGAAATGGCGCCACCCGCTGCCGTGCTTGAATTCAAGCAACAAATTCTGCTCGCCGATGCCATCCTGTTCGGCACGCCGGAGTATAACTATTCGGTTTCCGGCGTGCTCAAGAACGCCATTGACTGGGCGTCCAGGCCCTATGGCGAGAGCGCCTGGACGGGCAAACCGGCAGCAGTTATGGGAGCTTCCAGCGGTAGCCTGGGCACGGCACGCGCGCAATATCATCTGCGGCAAATTCTCGTTACTCTGGACATGCCCGTGGTCAATCAGCCGGAAGTGATGATAGGCAACGCCGCGAAACGGTTTGACCAGAACGGCAAGCTGGCCGATGAGCCTACCAGACAGCACATTCAAAAGCTTCTGGCTGCACTTGTGCGATTTGCAAAAAACAATCCATCAATTAAAAGTCAGGCCGTTTGATGTTAGCTGTGCACTGGGCGGCCTGGTCGAACACAGCCGAGCCAGTCGATTGTTCACGACAATGGTTCGGCCAAGCCAAGCCCGTCACCCAGTGACTCACTACGTATGCCACCGTACAGACTGCGCACGATGAGGCCACTATGTTTGTACACTGCATCGGGACTCTGCAAGAAACTTGTCCATGCGGGCATCACACCGCCCCTCCGCAGCCTGTCATCGCTGCGCGTGGTACAAACGTGACGAAAACCGGCTGCAACTAAGGATGCTCGATTGGCAATTCCGCCAGTCAGGTCCATAACCCAAGGAGCTTGAGATGATTACGGATATTGATGAAGGCAACAGGAAGCAGTTCAAGGACAAGATGGAAGAAGAAATACTGCCACGCAGGGTGGTGTTACGCGGCGCGCTCGCGGTGACTGTTGGCCTGTTGCTGCCGCCCGCACTTTTTGGCTGTGATTCCAGGAAAGGCGCGAACTCAACCAGCAGCGCTCCGCCCGGCTCTCCAGCCACCAGCACGGCATATACAGCCCCGAAGACGACGGCGAAAGCGTCACAGGCAAGTGTGCAGTACCAGACTCAGCCGAAAGGCGATCAGAAGTGCAGTGGCTGCCTGCATTTCATCCCCGAGTCGAATAGCTGCAAGGTGGTTGATGGCCAGATCAGTCCCGATGGCTGGTGCAGGCTGTGGGCCAAGAAGGCTTGAGCCGTTATTTCATCAGGCTCGCACTGATGATGTAATTGCGGATATAGGTGATGTGTTCTTCCCACAGCCAGATTTTCGACTTTAACTCGCTCATTTTTTGTCGTTTATTTTTTCATTGACTTTATCCGCTGCATCATCTATTTTCTTTTCCGCTTTATCAACTGTCTTGTCTATCTTTTTGCCTGCGGATTCTGCAGGTCCGGGCTTGTTGCATGCACTAAGCCCTACAATCATTAACATCGAAATACCCAATAACTTTATATACGATGAAAGTTTCATTTTGATCTCTTCTTTCAATTGGCAAAAAAATTTTTAATTGCACAAATTATTGGGCAGCGTCACCCCAATCCCTCACTTGAATTTTGAATGTGCGTCAGCTACGCCAGCCTTAAGGTAACCCCATATTTTGTCGCCAGTTTCTTTGGCATGATCCCATGCTTCGCTACCGGATTTAACCAGTTCCTTAGTTTTAGCAGCAGCCGTGCGCTGTTTTGCACGCAACTCCTGATGCATTCGAGCGTTCCATTCTTTTAATTCGCGCCGCCATTTTTTGTTAATACGCGTCTTTAATATCCATGATCCACTTCTTAACCGATGGATGGCAATTCATTCTTATTTTTTGTTTGACTTGAGTACCAACCGGTTTTCAACCTCTTTTACGCCATCGACTGCGCCCGCCAGTGCTTTTGCCATATCGCTGTTCGATTGAGAATCCACCGATCCGCTTAATGTCACTACGCCTCTTTCGGTATCAACACTGATTTGCAACGTCTTGAGACCGGGCTCTGCGAAAATAGCGGCTTTAACCTTGGCCGTAATCTCGGTGTCGTCGATGGCTATACCGGCTTTCGCGCCTTGCTCGCTCATTTTTTCACCGACTTCATCGACCACCTTGCCAATTTTCTGGCCAGCTTTATCAGCTGTTTCGTCTATCTTTTTACCTGCGGTCTCTGCCGGCCCCGGCTTTTCACAAGCGCCAAGCCCAACAACCAATATCATCGACATACCAATTAATTTTAAATTTTTTGATGCTTTCATTTTTGCTCCTTTTTAATTACTTGATTGAAATTGCATACATCTGCCCAGGATTAGGTCGCCACTGCAACAAACCACATCAATGGCTTGGTAACGATTTCAAATCCGGTAATTTTCTGTTCATCAATATTTGATTTTGGCAACATCTGTGCAATCGACCCACTACTTATTAGTGCCTATCCTGGTGTACTACGTCAATGTTCGTTATTGACATCCAACACGAATATACGAACCCCAGTTTGTTCCGCTGCAATATAAAATCAGAACCAGCAGAACCCAAGCCACAAGTCACACCTGACGGAACTATCCCACTTACATCAACGATGCTCTGTACGCTAGCGCACATAAAGAAAATTCTTTTAGGCAATCCTTAATGCTTTATGTGCTCCTCTAAAACCAGGCAGAGCCGGTTTTGCACCTGAACTTTTCGGTGCCATCCATCTTTATGCTGTTTTTTTCTTTGGCGGCAAGGCATCCGGCGCATGCTGCTCGGTGCGCCGCTGGCTTCAATCGCCAAAGTTATTTGTGACCGTGTCGATTCGCTCAAACCGCTTGTGGATTTGCCTGGGCGCCAATAAGCAAGATGACAACTGCGGTTATAAGTTGTTTTCACACTGTGCACTAGCGCACAGTAAAGGTCTTATAGAAAGGGGATGATCGACCCTGCGATGCAGTCCTATCAGGATCAAATATTGCAGTGCAGGATCTTCAACAGCCACAGCAAAAAAAATATTTCCGCCTGGCGTCTATCGGTCGAAATTGCCCGATACAGCACGCAAATTTCATGCCGCTAATTAAATCTTGCGATCTCGACATGAACGTCACCTGGGGCAAGATCGCCCGAGGGGTATGAGTTTTCGAACACAGGCCATAAGGCCACTGTTGCGCTGATGAACACGAGTTCGTGCGAGGAGGTTATTATAGCAATCAAAGAGTTATTGTTTTCGGCACGCACACGGAATGTGCTGCGTCACGACCGCGATACTGAGTTGTTGCGCTCGGAGTTGTTCAGCATCGAGCAACTGAAGCGTCACGGGGTCACGCTGGCGGGCCAGCATCGAATCGACCCGCATCCGGGGACGGACAGGTTGCTGCCACGCTTGGCGGATAATGCGCGCGTTCTGCTGGCAGCGTACGACGTCGTCACAGCCGCAGCCACATCGGGGCAACGGGTCGTGCCGGCGGAGGCCTGGCTACTCGACAATTTCTATCTGATCGAGCAGCAGATCGGTCTGGCGCGTCGGCATCTACCGCGCGGATACAGCCGGCAGTTGCCGCGGCTGGCCGGCGGCCTGTCAACCGGCTTTCCCCGCATCTATGATCTGGCGCTGGAGTTGATCTCTCATATGGACGGCCGCGTCGACAGCGACAACGCCACCCAGTTCATCGCCGCCTACCAGACCGTCGTACCGTTGAAGCTGGGCGAGTTGTGGGCCTTCCCGATAATGCTGCAGCTGGCGCTGCTGGAAAACCTGCGCCGTGTCGGGGTGCGTATCGCCCAGCGGCGCGAGGAGCGCGATGCGGCCATCACCTGGGCGGACCGCATGCTTGCCACGGCCGAAAACGAACCAAAACAGCTGATCCAGTTGCTGGCCGAGTTTGCCAATGCCGATGTGCCGCTGACCGCGCCGTTTGTGGAGGAATTTTACGACAGACTCCAGTCTCAGGGTTCCGCCATGGCGTTCGTTCAAACCTGGGTCGAGCAGAAACTGCTCGAACAGGGGGTGACCGCAACAGAGTTGTCGGAGGCTGCCGGCCGAACGGCCGCGGCCAACCAGATCTCCATCGCAAACAGCATCGGCAGTCTGCGCTTCATCGGTGCCATGGACTGGAAGAATTACGTCGAATCGCTCAGTGTCGTCGAACAGATCTTGCGTGAAGATCCGACGGCGATGCACGCCAGCCAGGATTTCGCCACTCGCGACCGCTACCGGCATGTCATCGAGGACGTGGCGCGAGACAGCGCATGCAGCGAAATAGCAGTGGCACGCGAAGCTATTGTTCACGCGAAGGCTGCTGCAGCGCAACGAGGCCAGCGTGACCGTTGCGCGCATGTCGGCTACTACCTGATCGATCGGGGACGACAGCGCCTGGAGCGTGCGGTCGGCTGCCGGCTGTCGTTGAAATCCCGGGTCAACCGGGCGAGCCGGCATGTCCGCCTTTTCCTGTACCTGGGTCCCATCCTGGTGCTTACGCTACTATCGACAGCTGTGGTGCTTTCCGCATTCGGCAGGTTCGATCCGGGAGACTGGCGGATCTGGTTTTTTGCGCTTCTCCTTGTCATCGGCACTTCTGCGTTGGCCGTCCCGCTGGTGAATCTGCTGGTCACGCTCGCCCTGCCGCCGCGCGCGTTGCCACGAATGGATTTTTCCAAAGGGATTCCAGACGGCCATCGCACCATGGTGATCGTCCCTACTCTGCTGACAAGGCCGCAAGACATCGATGACCTGCTCGAAGCCATGGAGATCCGCTATCTCGGCAATCGAGATCCCAATCTGTTCTTTGCGCTGCTGACGGACTTTCGCGATGCGCACGAGCAAACGCTGCCTGACGACGAGGTCTTGCTCACCCAAGCACGCGCTGCAGTGCAGGCTCTCAACGAGACCTACATCGAGGATCGTCCGTGCATCTTTTATTTGTTTCACCGGCCACGGGTGTGGAATCTATTCGAGCGGTTGTGGATGGGGTATGAGCGCAAGCGCGGCAAACTGGAGCAGTTCAATGCACGGCTCAGGGGCGGTGCACAATCGGCTTTTTCGGTTATCGTCGGCGATCAGTCCATTCTCGCTTCGATCCAGTACGTCATCACCCTGGATACCGACACGCAACTGCCACGCGATGCGGCGCGCACCCTGGTCGGCAACCTTGCCCACCCGCTCAATCGGCCAGTCTACAATGCCCGCAAGGGACGCATTATCGAAGGCTACGCGATCCTGCAACCCCGCGTTTCGATCAGTATGACCAGTGCAGGCCAGTCACGCTTTAGCAAACTGTTTGCGGGTGACTCAGGGATAGACCCCTACACGCGCGAGGTTTCGGATGTCTACCAGGATGCCTTCGGCGAAGGCTCGTTCATCGGCAAGGGCATCTACGACGTGGATGCGTTTCGTCAGGCCGTCGACGGGCGCTTTCCCGAGAATCTCATCCTCAGTCACGATTTGCTCGAAAGCGGGTATGCGCGTTCGGCACTGGTGACCGATGTCGAGCTCATCGAAGAGCATCCGGCCAGCGTCGCTATCGAGGCCAGCCGGCGCCACCGCTGGATACGCGGTGACTGGCAGCTTGCCGGCTGGCTGCTGCCGCGCGTGCCGGGACCACCCGGCTTAAATGGCGCGAATGAGATGCGGCAAGCGAATCCGCTCTCGGCCCTGTCACTGTGGAAACTTTGCGACAACCTTAGACGCAGCCTCGTGGCACCGGCGCTGCTTGCCTTGCTGGCAGCGGGATGGCTGCTGGGCCCGGAACCCGTGTGGTTGTGGAGCACGCTGGTCGTGGCTGTGGTGTTCCTGCCCACCGTGCTGTCCACCGTAATCGAGCTTATTCGCAAGCCTGATGAACGGGATTGGCTGGTGCACCTGAGCCTGACCAACAAATCCGCGGGCCGCCCGCTCGCGCTCGCCTTGCTGACCTTGGCCTTTTTGCCCTACGACACGCTGATATGCCTGGGTGCGATCCTGCACTCGGGGGTGCGGATGCTGTTCACGCGACGCGGCTTGTTGCTGTGGCAACTACCCTCCTACGCAAACCGCAACGCACGCCGTACACTGGCCGATTTTTTCAGGGAGATGTGGATCGCACCTGTTCTAGCGGTTGCGTTGGGCGTGCCGTTGGCAATGGGGTGGAGCCAAGCGGCGCAGTGGCCCTACGCTGCACCGATCCTGTTGCTGTGGCTGGTTTCGCCCGTCGTCGGCTGGTGGATCAGCCGTCCGCTGGTATCCCCCGCACCGGACTTGAACGTGGATCAACGCGCGTTCCTGCGGACGTCGGCCCGGAGAACCTGGCGCTATTTCGCAGACTTCGTCGGCCCACAGGATAACTGGCTGCCGCCCGATAATTTCCAGAAATATCCGGCGCCACTCGTTGCCTCGCGTACCTCGCCCACCAACATCGGCATGTCTCTGCTGGCAGACCTGGCTGCGTACGATTTCGGTTATCTCACTGCAGGGGAATGCCTGCGTCGCATCGGCAACACCCTGACCTCGATGGAAAAACTGGAACGCTACCGCGGCCATTTTTACAACTGGTACGACACCCGCACGCTGCAACCGCTCCACCCGCAATACGTCTCGTCGGTAGATAGCGGCAACCTGGCAGGCAGTTTACTCACCCTGCAGGCGGGACTGGCCGAGCTGAAAAATCAGCCGGTGCTGACATCCAACGCGCTCCAGGGGCTGCAGGACACACTGCAAGTGTTTGCCGAACATCTGCCCGCATCACCCGCCACCGGGATTTCAAAAAAAATCCGCTTGCTGCAGGACACCCTCCGCGCACTCACGCTGGACGGTCCGCCACAGACACTGACTGCCGCCGCCAGCGCGCTGGACGAAATACACAAAACGGGCGGAGAGCTGGTTGCATGGTTGCCGGCGGATATCGATGGCGAACTGATTTACTGGGCGCAGGCATTCGACCAGCAATTTCGCGCCCTTCGGGATGAGTTTGAATTTCTGATGCCCGAGCCGCGGCAGAGCAGCGCCATCCCGACACTGGCAGAGCTGGCCGGTACGGGCGCGCTGAAGCAGCTCGGCATCATCGATGATCTGATAAATCGTTGCCGCGAACTGGCGGTGATGGATTTTGAGTTTCTCTACGATACCGCGTGTGATCTGCTGACCATCGGCTACGACGTGGGCGAACGGCGCCGGGATCCGTCCTGCTACGACCTGCTGGCATCGGAAGCGCGCCTGGCCAGTTTTCTGCTCATTGCACAGGGACAGGTTCCACAGAAGCACTGGTTCGCACTCGGCCGCCTGCTGACCAGTCATGGCAGCGATGTGACTCTGATTTCGTGGAGCGGCTCGATGTTCGAGTACCTGATGCCGCAGCTGATCATGCCGAGCTACGCGAACACCCTGCTGGAGCAGACCTGCAAGGCCGCGGTGTCGCGCCAGATCGAATACGGCCGACAACGCGCGGTGCCCTGGGGCATTTCCGAGTCCTGCTACAACGTCACCGACATGCACCAGGTCTACCAATACCGGGCATTCGGCGTGCCGGGGCTGGGCTTCAAACGCGGGCTGGGAGACGATCTGGTTATCGCGCCTTACGCCAGCGCATTGGCGCTGACAGTGATGCCGCGTGAAGCGTGCCGCAACCTGCAGACCCTGGCCGATCATGGATTCCTCGGCGCCTACGGCTTCTACGAAGCGGTCGATTACACGCCCTCGCGGGTGCCGCGCGGAAAGCCTCACGCCATAGTGCGGTCGTTCATGGCGCATCACCAGGGCATGAGCCTGTTGGCCTTTGCACATGTATTGCTCGATCAGCCGATGCAGCGCCGCTTCATGTCCGACCCGCTCGCGCGGGCGACGGAATTGTTGTTGCAGGAGCGTGTGCCGAAGAAGGGTGCCACGCTGCACCCACATGCGGCCGAAGTGAGCGCCGCCGCCCGTCCCCCCAGTGCGGATGCTGGCACGACCATGCGCGTGTTTACCGACACGAATACGCAGGTCCCTGAAGTTCATCTGTTGTCGAACGGCCGCTACCACGTCATGGCAACCCATGCCGGGGGAAGTTACAGCCGCTGGCGCGACCTCGCAGTCACCCGTTGGCGCGAGGACGCCACCTGCGATGGCTGGGGCACTTTCATTTACCTGCGCGACCGCGACAGCGGCCGGTATTGGTCGACTGCACATCAACCGACTCTGCGCCGTGCCGATCACTACGAGGCAATCTTCGTGCAGGCGCGCGCCGAATACCGTCGGCGCGACCATGCGATCGAAGCACATACCGAAATCAGCGTGTCCCCTGAAGACGACGTCGAGATCCGACGAGTCACGCTCACCAACCAGTCGTCCCGCACCCGCCACATCGAGGTAACAAGTTATGCGGAAGTGGTGTTGGCGCCGTTAAATGCCGACTTGGCACATCGCTCATTTAGCAATTTATTCGTGCAGACCGAAATCCTGCCCGGGCGTCAGGCGATCCTCTGCACGCGGCGTCCCCGCACACCGGGGGAGCAGGTGCCATGGATGTTTCACCTGTTGGCCGCACCGGGCGCGGTGGCCGACGAACCGTCTTACGAAACCGACCGCGCCCGGTTCATCGGGCGCGGTCGAACCGTGGCCAATCCGTTGGTGCTGGATAGCCGCGACAGTCCGCCTGCCTTGTCGAACACGGAGGGGTCGGTACTCGATCCCATCGTGGCGATCCGCCGCACCATTACCTTGTCAGCCGACGAATCGGCGAGCGTGCAGATCATCTCCGGTGTCGCGGACACGCGCGAGGCCGCATTGGCTTTGCTTGAGAAATATTGCGACCGCCACTTCGTCGAGCGCGCCTTTGAAATGGCATGGTTCCATAGCCAGGAGGTGATGCGCCACCTCAATGCAACCGAAGCTGATGCACAGATATTTGGCCGCCTGGCCAACTCCGTCATCTACGGCAATGCCATGCGCCGCGCCGCGCCCAGCGTCATTGCCCGCAACCAGCTGGGACAGTCCGGGCTGTGGCGTTTTGCCATCTCGGGCGATCTGCCAATCGTCCTGCTGCACATCGGCGACCTCAACCGCATCGACCTGGTCAAGCAGGTGCTGCAGGCCCATGCCTATTGGCGAATGAAAGGCCTGACCGCCGACCTGGTGATCGTGAACGAGGATTTCTCGGGCTATCGGGCGGTGCTGCAAGACCTGATCATGGGGCTGATCAACACTAGGGGCGATGCGCAGATGATCGACAAACCGGGCGGGGTCTTCGTGCGCCGTGCCGATGAGCTTAGCGAGGACGAGCGGGTCCTGCTGCAGACGGTCGCCCGCATCGTCTTCAGCGATAACGCCGAGACCTTGATCGAGCAGGTGGAGCGCCGTGTGTCGGCAGAGCGCGCGTCGGACCGTCTGGAGCCTTTGCAGCAAGCGGTCACCGAAGCGGTTTATCCGCTGGCTGCGCGCGATCGCATTTTCAGCAACGGTCTGGGCGGTTTTACGCCCGACGGGCACGAATACGTCATCACCCTTGAACCCGGTCAAAACACGCCGGCGCCATGGGTCAACGTGATCGCCAGCCCGCACATTGGCACGGTCGTCAGCGAGAGCGGCAGCGCGTATACCTGGGCGGAAAACGCGCACGAATTCAGGCTGACCACCTGGCACAACGACCCGCTGAGTGACAGCAGCGGCGAGGCGCTCTACATCCGCGACGAGGATACGGGAGCGTTCTGGTCGCCGACGCCGTTGCCCGCCCGCGGACGCTCCGGCTATGTGTGCCGGCACGGGTTCGGCTACAGCGTGTTTGAACACTACGAAGCCGGCATCGCCTCCGAACTGTTCACCTACGTTGCCATGGACGCACCTGTGAAGTTCGTGGTGGTCAAGCTGCGCAACCATTCGAAGCGCACGCGCCAATTGTCGCTGACCGGGTATTGGGAACTGGTGCTCGGCGAGGGCCGACACGCCAATTTGATGCACATCGTCACCGAAACGGATCCTTACAGCGGGGCGCTGTTTGCCCGCAATGCCTATGGGCACGAATGCGCCAATCGGGTGGTCTTTGCCCATGTCAGCGAGCGGGAGCGGACGGTGAGCGGAAACCGAACCGAATTCATCGGCCGCAACGGCTCGCTGGCCAGCCCGGCTGCGATGCGCCGCAAGCGCTTGTCGGGCAGGACCGGGGCCGGCCTGGATCCGTGCGCTGCGATACAGACCCGGATCGAACTGGCTGCGGGGCAGGAGTGCGAGATCGTGTTCGTATTCGGTGCTGCCCGCAACGCCGACGAAGCGCGGCATTTCATCCGGCGGTTTGGCGGGCGGGCGGGCGCGCAGCAGTCTCTAGAAGCGGTGTGGGAACACTGGAACCGCACCCTGGGCGCGGTGAATGTGGAAACGCCAGACCCCGCACTGAACGTGCTGGCCAATGGCTGGCTGGTCTATCAGACCCTGTCCTGCAGGCTGTGGGGACGCAGTGGCTATTATCAGTCCGGCGGTGCCTACGGATTCCGCGATCAATTACAGGACACCATGGCGCTGCTCCATGCGACACCCTGGCTCGCCCGCGAGCAGTTGATCCGCTGCGCCGGGCGCCAGTTCCTCAAGGGCGACGTGCAACACTGGTGGCACCCGCCCAACGGACAAGGCGTGCGCACCCATTTCTCCGATGACTATCTGTGGCTGCCATATGCAACCTGTCGTTATGTGCTGGCGACTGGAGATACGGGCGTACTCGACGAGCCCATTCATTTCCTGGAGGGACGCGAGCTGAATCCGGAAGAGGAGGCTTACTACGACCAGCCGCAACGCTCGCCCGAAGCGGCCAGCCTCTATGAGCATTGCGTGCGTGCCATCAAACACGGTTTGCGTTTTGGCGCCCATCACTTGCCGCTGATAGGCTGTGGCGACTGGAACGATGGCATGAATCTCGTCGGTCGCGATGGCAAGGGCGAGAGTGTTTGGCTGGCGTGGTTTCTGTATGAGAATCTTCAGCTGTTTGCAGCCCTGGCCAGTGACCGGGACGACGCGGCCTTTGCCGAAACTTGTACCAGACAGGCCGTACTCCTGCGCAACAATATTGAGACCAATGCCTGGGACGGCGATTGGTACCGGCGGGCCTATTTTGATGATGGCACACCCTTGGGTTCATCCGGCAATGACGAATGTCAAATTGATTCGATCAGCCAGAGTTGGGCTGTCATTTCGGGTGGCGGCAATCCGATGCGCGCACGCCAAGCAATGGCCGAGGTGGACAAACGTCTGGTGCGACGCGATACACAGTTAATTCAGCTGCTCGACCCGCCCTTTGACAAATCAGACCTGGAGCCCGGTTACATCAAGGGCTATGTACCCGGCGTGCGCGAGAACGGCGGCCAATATACCCATGCCGCAATTTGGAGCACGATGGCGTTTGCCATGATGGGTGACAATGAACGCGCGTGGGAATTGTTCGCCATACTCAATCCCATCAATCACGGTAGCCAGCCAAAAGAGATAGAACGCTACAAGGTCGAGCCGTACGTCATGTGCGCGGATATTTACGCTGCACCGCCACACACCGGCAGGGGTGGCTGGACCTGGTACACCGGGGCAGCTGGCTGGATGTACCGGCTGACCGTGGAAACCCTGCTGGGCCTGCAACTGGAAGTAGACCATCTGCGTATTGCACCGTGCATCCCGGCGCATTGGGACTCGTACAAAATCCACTACCGCTATCGCGAGACGGTCTACCACATCACCGTTAAGCACGTCGACGAACAGTCGGAGCAGGTGATCCGCGTGACGGTCGACGGCGTCGAACGCCCCGATAAAATAATTCCGCTGATCGACGACCGCCAGGAGCACGCGGTCGACGTGAGAATAACGGCTCTACCCCCGGCTCACCAATAACAAGGAGATAAACATGAACATGACTATAACCCTCGCCCCGCTAATTTCGCTGATCGCCGGGATTCTCATATTGGTTGTGCCGCGTATGTTGAACTACATCGTCGCCATATACTTGATTGTTATAGGCTTGATCGGGTTGTTCGGCGGGGGCGATTTTCATATCCGGTGAGTCGCTGCCGGTGTTCCCGCAAGGTCGCGTCTCGTCACCCGGAGATCGAAGCGGAAATGAAATGGCAAAGATCGAGCAGATTGAATTGGATGTGTATCGCAGAAAGAAATTGTTGGGCAACGCGGAATAGCACGCATAGGGTCAGTGTGCCTGCTCCAATCACCTGCCTAGGCCAATAGCCCGGGAAAGTATGGAAGTCCTGAATACGCCATCATTCAGGACCTGGATTTCAATGCATTGCGGCATCGGGCATTTTTCACTGCTGATGGATTACAACCAGCGTGCCCACAAGCGCGCAGCCCATTCCCTGATGCGTGTACCGATTGAACGGTTTCTCCATGATTCGAGCGTAACGAGTTTGGACGATTCCAGGTCTTTCTCGAACATGGCCTGCATTTGTGCGCCGAAATCCTGCCCCAGCATGACCGCATTGATTTCCTGGTTGTTGAGGAAACTGCGCCAGTCGAGATTGGTTGAGCCTACTGTTGACCAGACACCGTCGATGAGCGCGGTTTTAGCATGCAGTAATGCAACTTGCCGTTCATAGATTTTCACTCCGGCGCTGAGTAGTTCATCGTAATAAGACCGCGATGCGTAATACACCAATGACGAATCGATTTTTTCGGGTAGCAACAGCCTCACATCCACGCCGCGCTGCACCGCCCCCTTCAGTGCGGCAAGCAGTTGTGGATCGGGGACAAAATAGGCATTGGTCAGAAAAACCCGGGTTTCCGCACTATTGATGGCGGAGATCAGGGTTGCAAAGATCTGGCTGTAAGGCTCCGCGGGCGAACTACCGATGGCGCGTACCACCACATTTCCCTTACTGCCGGGCTCAGGAAAATAATCTCCAGATGCCAACGGATCGCCTTTTTGCTGACTCCATGTCGCCACAAACAGTTTCTGGAATTCGCTTACAACCGGACCCGCCATGCGCAAATGGGTATCACGCCATTCCGGATTATCTGTGCTCGATTTGGTTCTGCCAAATGACCCGCTGGAATATACGCTGCTGATATTGATGCCGCCAACAAACGCAATCTGCCCATCCACGATCAATAGTTTGCGGTGATCACGCTGATTGACTTGCCAGCCCTTGCGCGCCAGCAGTGGATTAACCGGGTTGAATTCAAGCACATTCACGCCGCTATCTTTCAGCCGTTTGAAGAACTCTTTGGGCGTGTTGATTGACCCCACGCTATCGTAAATAAGATTGACCTGCACACCACTACGTTGCTTGCTGGTCAATAGTTCGGCAAAACGCTGTCCGATCTCGTCATCGTCGAAGATGTAAGTCTCCATGTTGATATGGTTCTTCGCCTTCTGCATGGCTGCGAACATGGATTTATACGTTGACGGGCCATCGACCAGCAGATCCACCTTGTTGCCCACTATCAGCGGGCTGCCGACAATCTCAGCTTCCAGTGCCAGATGTTTATCAAAGATATTGGTATCTGCGCCATTGCGTTTAAGTCCGGCGAGAATCAACTTGCTCTGCTGTGTACTCAAGGGGCCGTGCGCACCATCGAATTGCACAAGATGCGAATGCCGCATCGCCATGTCGGGCACCATGGTAGGTATTGAGCCACAACTTAATAAAAGCGCCATACAAAGTACGGATGCAAGTGTTGCGAAGCTCACAAATATGATTCTCTTGAGATACATCAGCATGTCTTCCAAGCGGTTGTCATGATCAGCCCACAAATTGAAGAAAAAACAAACCTGCTTACGTAGCTAGCAGTGTTACCTGGTCAATTGCAATGTTGGCCCTGCTTATCCACTTTGTTTGTTCGCCAGCGCACAGACACGACAATACTGCCGCGATACTCTGAATTTTCTTGAGACTGGAAGGATGCCATGCCACCGCACAATTCCGTGCCGTGCAGAGGCGGCCAGCCGAAATAGTCAACTCACGCTAAAGGAGAAAAAAATGAACTGGGACCAAATCAAAGGAAACTGGAAACAATTGAAGGGCAATATCAAGCAGCAGTGGGGCAAGCTGACCGATGATGAATTGGATGTGATCGCAGGCAAGCGCGAACAGCTGGCCGGAAAGATTCAGGAAATCTACGGCACCACTAAAGAAGAAGCGGAAAAACAGGTTGCAGAATGGCAGGAGAAACAGAAAGATACACTTCATTAACGCGATGCGTGTATGGGCGAAAATAAACGCCCTGCATGCTTCTTCTTTTTGTAAATATTAAACAAATTCTAGGAATCATCACCATGAATAATATCAATCTCAGTGCAGCAATCGTGCTGGCAATCAGCCTTCCTTATAGCGTTAACGCAATGGCGCAAAACATGTCGAAGAGCGAATACAAGGCTGCCGAGAAGAACATCGTGGCCGAATACAAGGCCGCCAAGACGAATTGTGATTCATTAGCCGCTAACGCGAAAGACATCTGCATGGCCGAAGCAAAAGGCAAGGAAAAAATCGCAAAAACGGAACTGGAAGCGCGACACAAGCCTTCCAAAACAGCGGGCTATAAAGTAAGTGTTGCCAAGGCGGAAGCGGATTACGCGGTAGCCAAGGAACAGTGCGATGACAAAGCCGGCAACGACAAGGACGTCTGTGTGAAAGAAGCCAAAGCCGCATTGGTGAGTGCAAAAGCCGACGCCAAAGCCCAGTTGAAATCCTCGAAGGCAAAAGCAACAGAACGCGAAGAGACCTCCGAGGCACGCATGAAGGCGAAAGAGGAAGGCAGCGAAGCTCGCAAGGACGCAGCGGATGCCAAGCGTGATGCGGATTATGCCGTGGCAAAAGAGAAATGCGATGCCATGTCGGGCAACGCCAGGGATCTTTGCGTGAACAATGCAAAGAAGCTCCACGGAAAATAATCTGACGGGTAGAAATTCACATGGCACCGGATGTTTAATGCGGAGGTATTCCAAATGAACAAGATACAAAGATCAGCGTTAAATGTAGCGTCAATAACACTGCTGCTCGGTCTGATGGGTTGCACAGTAATCGGGGCCGGCATCGGTGCTGTGGCCGGGTCTGGCAGCACCGCTGGCGTGGTGGGCGGCGCGATTATCGGTGGTGTCATAGGCCACGCAATCAGTCATTAAACTGCATCAGTTACGCAACTACTGCGCTATAGCTGGCATTGCGTCTGCATGCATAAGCCATTTTTTTAGAAAGGTGAATATCATGCTTTATACCATTGCAGTTGTGATGCTTATCTTGTGGCTGCTGGGGCTGATAACTTCTTACACCATGGGTGGATTCATTCACATTCTGCTGGTAATCGCTATCGTGGTTATATTGCTGAGAGTGATTAACGGCTGACCCTGTCTGTGCCTATTCGTTTTTGTTTAAAGCTTTCTGCTGACTGAGCGGAGGGAAAAGGATTTTATATCAACTCACTGCTTGATGCCGGGCGTCCGCAGATTGAGTAGAGCAACATACAAAAAATACAAAGACAGCGTCAACTGACCGTGGCACTTTGAGCTGGCAATCAAACTGAATAGCTTTTGTCTCAAGCAATGTACGACAGCGCACAGACGTCATTTCATTCGCATATTATTTTACGTTCAAATAGTGGACGGAGCCGAACATAAGCCGAGGTCAAACAAACGCAACATCACCTGATTGGTTTTTAACCTGCTGTCATAAAAGTATAAAACGATGCAATCTCAATCAGTATTCACTGCAATGTTTGCGTTTTTTGTTTAACTCAATGGAGAAAAAAAATGATACAAAAAATTAGCCAATTAAAATCGAATCAAATGATACATAGCATCGGCTTAAGCGTTGCTGTTGCTATTTTTATGGCGGGCTGTGCAAGCACTCCTGCGCCTATTGAGCAGATGGCAGTTTCCAGAGAAGCGGTAAGCAATGCAAGCAGCGCCGGAGGCAACGAGTTTGCACCAGTGCAACTCAATGCCGCGATAGAGAAGATGGATGCTGCCGAGCGAGCAATGGTCAAAAAGGATTATCTGCGCGCCAGACAACTGGCTGAGCAAGCGGAGGCTGACGCGCAACTGGCTGGTGCGATGGCGCGATCAGCCAAAGCGAAAAAGGCGGCAGACGAATTGCAGGAAGGTAGTCGCATATTGCGCCAAGAGATTGAGCGCAAAGCCGACTAAAAGCATTTCTTAACATTAGGATTTCCACTCGATGCCGGAGTCGGATTCTGAATTTTCGCAGTCACCTTAATCATCAATGGAGTTAATCATGAAAAAAAACAGATACTTTTCTCTGGCATTGATCGTTGCATTCGCGATTTTATCTGGCTGCAGATCCACTCCACAGAATTCGAATCTCTCGGCAGCACACGCCAATTACAGCAGCGCATTGAGCAACCCCCAAGTCACAAATCTGGCAGCGCCTGAGTTGAAAGATGCCGGTGACTCTCTGAACAAGGCTGACGCTGCCTTGAGCAAAGGAGAAAAAACCGCCACAGTCGACCATCTGGCCTACATCGCCAACCAGAAAGTGGCGATCGCGCAGGAAACCGCAAAACGAAAAACAGCTGAATTAGCGGTCACGGAAGCCAGCGCCAAACGCGACAAAATTCGCCTTGAGGCCAGAACCGCTGAAGCTGATGCGGCCAAGCAGCAGTCTACTGCCGTACAGGAAGCAGCCAAGCAGCAGGCTGCGGCCGCGCAGGAAACTGCCGAACAGCAAGCTGCCGCATTGGCTGCTGCCGGTGCCAAATCCGAACGCGACCAGGCAACCATTGCGCAACAGGAAGCTATGCTCAAGGAATTGAATGCAAAGAAAACAGAACGCGGCATGGTGATTACACTTGGCGACGTATTGTTCAGCGTCAACAAGGCGCAACTGAAATCGGGCGGCACGCGCAACGTTAAAAAACTGGCCGATTTTCTCACGCAAAACCCGCAACAAAAAGTATCGATTGAAGGCCACACTGACAGCACCGGCAGTAACAGTCTCAATCAGAAGTTATCTGAACGCCGCGCTAATGCCGTCAAGGCCGCTTTGATCAAGATGGGAATCAGCAGCGACCGTATCACTACACGCGGCTATGGTGAGGAGTTTCCGGTTGCCAGCAACGATTCTGCCGTAAATCGTCAAATGAATCGGCGTGTGGAAATCATACTTTCAGACGAGAACGGCAATATCGCTCCACGCTAGTAGCCTGCCAGTCGTAAGTGGAAAGATCTGAATGATCAAATGCATGCACCGCTATTTTTTTATCCGATAAGGAGAACGAAATGTCATTGGGAACGATTCTATTAATCATTCTGATATTGATGTTGATCGGTGCTATTCCTGCCTGGCCTCACAGCAGGACGTGGGGTTATGGCCCAAGCGGCGGACTTGGATTGCTATTGATCATCGTGATAATTCTGTTGCTGCTGGGACGATTATAGCGTGATCGATCTTATATTTTGCTGAAGGCGCAAGCGTGCTGCAGTTGGTGAAAAGTTACCCGTAAGTAAATTTTGTATTAACCAAGGAGATTGACCATGAAACAACTTAAGTATTTTTCCATATTATTTATGACCTTCGCGTTGCTTTTTTCGCTGGGTTGCTCGTCCACACCAACCAAGGAAGGCACGGGTGAATATATTGACGACAGCGTCATCACCACCAAGGTAAAGGCAGCCATATTCAACGAACCTACTTTAAAATCATCCGAAATAAATGTTGAAACGTTCAAGGGTGTAGTCCAGTTGAGCGGTTACGTCAACTCTCAGGCCGACATTAGCAAGGCAGCCGAAGTAGCACGTGGCGTCAAGGGAGTGAAATCCGTCAACAATGACATGCGGCTTAAATAAGAACGCGTTTTTAAACTTCAGGGATGCAACTCGTGTCAACCTTAATGCTTTAGCATGTGGACGAATCGACCGCTTGTCAGTCCCCGTCCACTTGGTCAGGTGATTTATGCATTAATCTTTCATCACTCAACATTTCGTGCGTCGACACAAAATGCTAAAAATTACTTATCTATAACATTATTTGTATTTAAAAAACCGCTTTTAATGCGATTCATGCGATATCAGTCCTTTGGTTTAATCTGCACAAGCATGATGTAACATTGTTCAGCGTAATACTATTAGCGGGTAATCACATTTCACCGCCGCTATAATAGCGAAACGTAATTCGTGTTACGCATCGCCTCTTTTTTTACCATGTCCTTGCTCCATCCCTCCGCCGAAGCAGCCGCTACAGCAACTGCAAAATCACGCCCGTGGCCGTCTGTACTGAAGCTTGCCATTTCAATCTACCTGCCGCTGATTCTGGCAGTGACCGCGCTGGCCTATAGCCTGACCAAGATCGATGTTGATGCGCGATCTATTCCTGGCGCAAAGCATGTCCAGCCCCCCGAACAGAGCAAGGCCGGCAAGAAGGGCGAAAATAGCCAGGACTACTATTTTAAAATCGTGTCTCTGGTTCCCTCAGCCGAGCTCCCTGCGCTTACTCCCAGACAGTACCCGCGCAGTTTTTCGCTGTTCTTTTTCAGCTTACTGCTGCTCGCCCTGTTTTCCATTTACCTGGCGCACAGCATACTTAGCCGCAGGCAATTGCGCGCAGCCATCTTCGAAAACGAAGCGCATCTGAAGGAAATCACCTCCACCCTGGGCGAGGGCATCTTCGTTGTAGACAATCAGGAACGGACCACTTTTGTTAACCCGGAAGCAGAACGCCTGCTGGGCTGGTCCCAGGCAGAGCTGCTGGGACAGAATGCGCATGATAAATTCCATTATCGCACCCTGGACGGTTCCCCTCTTCATTCACGCGACTGTGAAATTTACCGGATTATGCAGTCCGGTGACTCCTACCGTAGCAACACCCAGGTTTTCTGGCGCAAGGATGGCTCACCCCTGCAAGCGGATGTCAGCGCCTCCCCCATCATACGCGCCGGGAAAATAGTAGGCGCTGTGGTCGCATTTGGCGATATCGGCAAGCAAAAACAGGCGGAAGCAGCGCTGCTCAATAGCGAAACACAGTTAAAGCAGGCCCAGCGCCTGGCGCAGCTGGGCAGCTGGGATCTTGATCTCGTTACCCAGGCACTGACCTGGTCGGAAGAAATTTACGGAATATTCGAAATTGATCGGGGCGCTTTCGAAGCAACTTATGAATCCTTCCTGAATATCGTACACCCGCAAGACCGCGACCGGCTCAATCAGAGCTACACCGGATCCGTTTTAAACCACACCCCTTACAGTTCGGAACATCGTTTGTTATTTGCCGACGGCCGCGTCAAACACGTGATAGAACGCGGTGAAACTTTCTACGACGCCGATGATCACCCCATCCGTTCCATCGGCACAGTACAGGACATCACCGAACGCAAGCACGCAGAAGAAGAACGCCTGCTCGCCGAAAGACTCTTTCACATGGTCTTCAACAATGTTGCCGATGGCATTGTGATCCATGATAGCAACGGACGCTTCCTGGAAGCGAACCGTATTTTCCATGATCGCCTGGGCTATAGCCGCGAAGAATTATTAAAACTCTCCCCGCTTGGCATTAACAATCAGGAAGGCGCGGCAAAATTCCTTGAGCGGGGCCTGCAGCTACAAGAACAGGGGCATATCACCTTTGAGACAACTCATATCAGCAAAAGCGGACAGCAGATACCGATGGAGATCAGCGCCCGCCTGATTGAATACAAGGGAAAATCCGCCACACTCAGCGTGGTGCGAGACATCAGCGAGCGCAAGGCGGCTCAGGAAGCGTTGCGCACCAGCAAGGAAACCGCCCGCACTCTGCTCAACGCCACATCCGAATCGGCCATACTGATGGATGCAGCAGGCATCGTGCACGCAATCAACAGAGTGGGTGCCAAGCGCTTGCGTAAACGTCCCGATGAAGTCGTTGGCCGAAATATCACAGAATTCCTGCCGCCAGACGTCGCTGCAAGCAGAAAAAAAATAATTGAAGAGGTCATGCATAGCGGACAGCCCGCGCAGTTTCAGGATGAATGCAATGGCATACACCTGAACCAGAACGTCTATCCGATTATGGATGAGCATGGCAAGGCCAGCCATATTGCCATTTATGCCACCGATATTACCGAACGCATCAAGCAGCAAGCAGAAGATACACTGCTGCATCGTATTGACCAGCAGGTATTGCGCAGCAGTTCGCTACCCAACCTGCTGCAATTTGTCTGTGACGAAATCGTGCAATTGTTCGACTACCAGTTCGCATGGCTGGGCAAGAAAGAAATGAGCGGAGAATTTTGGATCACCGCGCAATCCGGCGACGCTTCTGCATACCTGCATGAGCTGCAACGCATCGGCGTGCGCTGGGATGAGTCCCCGCAGGGCAGAGGCCCGGCAGGGGCCTGCATACGCAGCGGACAGATGCAGATTTTCAAGATTTCGGACCGCAGCTTCCAGCCCTGGCATGATGCGGCGCTACGTTTTGGTTTTAAATCCATCGCAGGCATACCCCTCTTCGTGCGCGGGCAGATGTATGGCGCATTGATGCTTTACTCCCGGCAAGAACATGATTTCGATGACGCAATCATGCTGCAGCGTCTGGCAGGTATCGCCAGCCGCATCTGTGTCGCGCTGGAAATGGCAATGGATCAGCAACAGCTGAGATTGCTCAGCACCGCGCTTGCCTCTGCCGGAAACGGCGTATTCATTACGGATGCACGGGGTCACATCCTGTGGATCAACAACGCCTTCACCCGCCTTACCGGCTATGACAGCGAAGAAACCATCGGCAGAACAGCTGCGCTGCTGAAGTCGGGCAAACAGGATGCGAGTTATTACAGAATATTATGGAACACCATCCTGCAGGGTGATACCTGGAGCAAGGAAACCGTGGAACGCCACAAAACCGGCACCCTATTCACTGTTCAGCAGACCATCACCCCGATCAAAAATGATGACGGCGTGATCAGCCATTTTGTTTCAATTCTGGACGACATCACCGCACAAAAGGAAACGGCTGCACGCATCCAGTACATGGCGCATTACGATGCGCTCACTGCGCTGCCGAATCGGGCGCTTTTCCATGACCGTCTCAGCCAGGTGCTGGCACAAGCCAAACGCGAGGGGCACATCAGCGCGTTGATGTTCATTGATCTGGATCGCTTCAAGGCTGTGAACGACACCTTGGGGCACCATATAGGCGACCTGCTGCTGCAGGCCGTTGCAGAGCGGCTCAAATCCTGCGTACGTGAAACCGACACTGTGTCGCGTCTGGCCGGGGATGAATTCACCGTGCTGTTGCCGCATGTGCACGGACGGGAGGATGCCAGCCTGATCGCCAGAAAAATCACGGCTGCCCTGGCCGTCCCTTTCACTCTCGACGGGCACGAAGTGAATATCGGCTGCAGCACCGGCATCGCATTTTATCCGGCAGATGCCGAAAGCGATGAGGCGCTGCTAAAATGCGCAGACCATGCCATGTATACAGCCAAGGAACAGGGGCGGGGAACATTCCGTTTTTACCAGCCAGACTGATATTTTCAAACCGTACAGCAAACGATTATTCCCGCAGCATTGTCTGGCGGTTAGCCATGCACCGCATGGCCGGGATGATTACAACCGCGTGAGTTTATGCGCCCCTGCATCCGCCATCTAAATGTCATCGCCAGCCGGCAGCACGAACCAGAAGATGCTGCCCTTCCCCTGTACGCTCTCAACCCCAATCTCGCCATGCATCGCCTCGACCAGCTGTTTGCACACATACAAGCCGATGCCAGCCCCTTCGATCTTGCCGTGTTTCTGGTCCAGGCGTTCGAAGTGCCTGAAAAGAAGAGGCAGCTTGTCGCTGGCGATTCCGTCGCCGGTATCCTGCACCTGAATGCGCAAGCGTCCGCCCGGCTGCTTCATGCTGCTGATGGTGACAGTGCCGTTCTCGCGGTTATATTTCACCGCATTGGTGAGCAGATTGATCAGTACCTGCCGTATGCGGAGCCCATCCCCCTTCACTAACAGGTTCCGGTCGACGATTGCATTCTCTATCATGATGATTCTATTGTTGATGCGACTGCTCGCAACCAGTGACACACTGCTCTCGACCAGCTCTGCAATGCTGACATCCTGTATGTTGAATTCCAGTTTTCCAATTTCGATTCTGGACAAATCCAGCAGATCATTGATCAAGCCAAGCAACTGATTTCCAGCGGTAATCATGTGACTCACGAATTCGTGCTGCTCCCGTTTTTCCGGTCCGATCTGCATCGCCAGCAACTGGCCAAAACCGAGGATGGCATTCAGCGGCGTGCGCAATTCGTGGCTCATGTTGGAAAGGAATTGCGACTTTGCCTTGTTCGCATTTTCTGCTGCCGCACGCGCCTTGATGAAAGCTGTAATATCAGTACGTACTGACACATACTGGTACGGTTTGCCATCCTTGTTCAAAAACGGCACGATGGTTGAGTCCACCCAGTAGAAGCTTCCATCCTTGGCCCTGTTGCGGATTTGTCCATGCCACGCCTGGCCGCTGGAGATGACATGCCACATTTCAATAAAAAAATCCCGCGAATGCAAGCCTGAATTAAGTATTCTGTGGTTCCTGCCAACAAGCTCCTCAATGCTGTAGCCTGATACTTCACAAAACTTGTCATTGGCATAGGTGAAATTGCCGGATACATCCGCGATGCTGACAATGGAATGATGATCCAGCGCCAGCTTCACATCATCCAGCTCCAGTTCCAGCAAATCCTTCTCTGCCTGGTCTTTTGCATGATTGGCTTCAATGATCTGTTGATTGGCCGCCTCTCGTTCTACTTCCCAATCAGCTTGACGTCGCGTCAGCCACAGATAGATGCACACACCGCTCAACATGAATACGCCGGTGAGCAAATAGAACGCCTGGTTGCTTTTCCACCATTGTGCACGGATATTTGACAAGGGGGTGCCCACGCTCAGCGTAAGCGGGTACCAGGCAAGCCTGTGGAACGCCACAACATTCTGTGAACCCAGGCTGAAAATTCCTTCCACCACGCCTTGTTGCGGGAATTTTTTTTCCTGAAGAAAAGACATCAGCAAGCCTGCCCGCGGCTTGCCATAAGTTGCATCCAGGTCTGTTGCTGCGGGACTTGGATATCGGCTCAGCAAATAGCCATCGTCCCGCAACAAACCGAGCGTGGCATCATGAGGCAGATACAGGCTTTGCCAGAAGCTCTGCTGGCGGGCGAGCGGCAAGGTCGCCTGGATCACAAACAGCAACTTGCCATTACCATCGCGGATAGCGTATCTGAGCGGGATAATCCATTCATTCACCATTTTGCCTACAAACGGGCGTCCAATGTTGAAATCTTCACCCTGTTGCAGCGCATCGCGCCCCATGACAAAGGAGCTCTCTTTGATAATATTTGGTAGCTTACCCACTGGCGAATTGATAGCCGAAGCGACTAATTGTCCATCAAGTCGAACAATATTGATATTCGCCAGATCCGGATTGGCCTGCTTGATGCGCTTAATCAGCAAATGTGCCGGCTCTCCTTCTATTGCAAGCCTTTTACTCTGCAAATCTTCCACCAGCATTCTGAGGCTGTTCTCCAGATGAGCAAAATAGGAATCCAGAAACTTGCTCTCCAATTCTGCCAGCAGGGAGAGTTGATCCGTCTGTTCTTTGTGCACCCGCTGCCAAGACTGCCACGAGTATGCAACGGTGAAACCGATCAGGCAAAGCAGAACCAGGCTGAAACCGCGGCGCATATTGCGGTTGGTCTGAAAACGGGCAATCATTGTTAAAGTTTTCCTGATCTATAAATTTAAGCAATTAATCAGCATCAAAGGAACTGATACAACTTTAGCTCAAAACCGGAAAAGTTAATACGGAGAACAGCTTATGCCATTCACCGCAATTCGCAAGCTAGCAAGCCGGCTTGCCGCCAATGCCGCGGCGTCATAACGGATGAGGTGATATCGGGGCCGCGTTAGAGGAAGCTGTCCGTTGGATTTGAGTGAAAACCGACATCAGCGGCACACAGGCTATGCGCATCGCCGCACACTACAGACCTTTACTTTGCCCCTGCTGAAGTTTTGCGTCATCCGCAGCAATGCTTCCGGCAACAAGGAGGCCGTCGATGAGGTCAAATATTGTCTTGATGTTGACTGGCTTGGTGACATAGGCGTCGAAGCCCGCTGCAAGGCCTCGCTCATCGTCTCCTTGCATGGCATTGGCAGTCAGCGCAATCACCGGCACATGCGCCGTCATGGCATCGCCCTTGAGCAGTCCGAGCGCTTCATAACCATCCATACCCGGCAGATTGATATCCATCAGGATCAGCGCCGGCGGCTCGGCCCATGCCAGCGAAATGCCGATCTCGGCCGACTCTGCATCGCGCAGTTCCAGCTCTTCACGCCTGGCGAAAACTCGCTGCATCACGAAGCGGGCTGCTGCATCGTCCTCGATGTGGAGCACAACGGAGCGTGCCTGTTTGCGCTCATGCGGTTCTGCCAGCTTTGCAGCTACGGTCAACTCCGGCCCGCTTCCATCTTCTGCCCCGCCGGGCGGAAATTCGACCCAGAAGCAACTGCCCTGTCCGTGGATGCTGTCAAATCCGATATTGCCGCCCATGGTTTCGACGATGCGCTTGGTAATGACCAGGCCTATGCCCGTGCCTTCCACCGTGCCGTGTTCCGCACCCAGCCGATCAAAGGCGTTAAAGATGCGGTCTTTCTTGTCCGCTGCAATACCCGGCCCGGTGTCGGCAACACTGATGCGCACGCGGCCATCGCGCATCGCACTGGAAATGGTGACACTGCCCTGGGGCCTGTTGTATTTGATGGCATTGGAGAGCAAATTGATCACTACCTGACGCAAACGGTTGTGATCGGCAAGCACCATCGCCGTCTCGCCGCAGCCGATTTCCTGGCTGATCGCGATACCCTGTTTGCTGGCAATGGGCGCCATCAGGGCCAGGCTGTCCTCCACCACAAAGGCGACTGATACCGGCTCTATCGACATTGCGATCCTGCCCGCTTCGATGCGGGCAAGATCAATCATATCGTTGATCAATGTCAGCAGATGATTGCCGGCCTGCTCGATTTCGCCGGCATAATCCCGGTTGAGCTCGGACAACTCGGGATCTGTGGCTATCAATTGCGAAAAGCCGAGGACAGCATGGAGCGGTGTGCGCAATTCATGGCTCATGCAGGCGAGGAACTCGCTCTTGGCGCGACTGGCTGCTTCGGCCGTTTCCTTCGCATTGAGCAGCGCCTCTTCAATGCGCTTGCGCTCGGTAATATCCTGCACGGTACCCAGCGCGCGCACGGCCTGACCGGCAGCATCATGCTTCACTTCGCCCTTTAACTGAATCTCATGCTCGCTGCCATCCGGCCAAATGACCCGATGCGCGTACTCATGGAGACCACCTTCCTGCAGCGCATGCTGCACTTTTTTCTCCACCCATTCCACATCATCGGGGTGTATCGCCTGCTTATACAGTGCATAGTCGGGAGTGACGGATTCCGGTGCCAGACCCCACAAACGAAAATGCTCGGCGGACCAATGCAATTTCCCGGAAACAGGATACCAATCAAAACTGCCCATATGCGCGACTTCCTGCGCCTCGTTCAGACCGGCCTCTCTCTGGCTCAACATCTGTTCGCGGCTGGCCGCTTCGACACGCAGCCGAAAGTTTTCATGAAGATTGCCTCTCAAGCGTCCTGCGCTCATCACAAACAGCACCAGGGATAGCGCAGCCATCAAGCTCATGTTCAGCGACAGCTTGCCGCCTTCCGCCGCCAAACTCACGGCCAGCGGCAGCAACGTCGGCACGAGGAATCCCAGCGTGGACACACGGTCCACCGCCAGTGTTGTGATCGCCCCGGCACTCAAACCGGCAAGTACCATCGCAAGCATTGCCTGATGCGGCACATCCCCTGCCGGAAACAGCAGCACAGCGCCTGTGCCCCATGCCATGCCGGTGGCGAGGGCAGTAATGCGGAAGGACTGCATCCAGCCTGAGTCGTATTTTTCTGCGCCCAATCCGTTGCAGCGCCAAGCCAGTAGCAGTATCCCCCTTATCAGCAGGATGGAGCCGAGCAGGGCGAGCCAGCCAAACAGCCTGAACGGGGCGATTACCGATAACTGTACGGCAGCGAGAACCAGTGCAAGCGACGCATTGACGACAAGCGCGTTGGGCAAACCCATATACAACACCCTGGTCTGCTCTTGTTGCAGGGTGCAGGCTTGCCCCCCCTTGTCGTCGTTCAACATGGAAATTGGCCCTGTCGGGATTCACGCGTGAGAATAAAGAAACACCAGCGTCTGCTTGCAGGAAAAGAGTGAGGACGGCAGCTTTTCATGCTTCTTCGCAGTTCTTTGCTGGCACAGTGCATATGCTATTTGCGCAAGGAGCAAAGGTGCATTGATCGAACAGCGGGAGCGCCAGCATTGCTAAGCATTTGCGTCCGCCCTCAGGATTTCGCACAGATGGCGCTCTTTCGGCTCAAGCGCGCAGCATGCGATGGTGCTGAACAGCGCCTGTATTTCATCGATCGTAAAATTTGCAAGCAGACGGTTTGCGACGTCCGGCTGCAATGGCACCATCGTGATTTTTCCATCAGGCAGCACCAGGCTGAAGCCAGCCATATTCTTGAAGCCGCCTTCAACCTGGGAGGTCAGCGCGGACTGCTCTTCCTGCAGCTCGTCGTAATGTGCTTCCAGGGCGTCCATCAGTTCATCGGCCAAATCGTCAGGCACCTCGACAATCATGCCCATACTGTCATCCCGCGAAGCGCATGCAACGCCCAGCGCCTTGGCGAATTTTACAAAACTGTCGCGCAGATTTGTATCGAAAAAAATGTATTCCATCATAGTGTCAGTTCTTGATTTAATGGTCGCCGCATTCCCGGCCAAATAAGTGCCGCGCACATCTTGCCCTGCATGCCCGCGTTTTACAATAGCTGGAAATGGAAAAATTCGAATCCGGACAAACGATACCCGTACTGCGCAGCAAGCAGACTGGGCTGTATTTATTTTTCAATGAGAATGAGAACGAAAACGCAGAGGGATCTGGGAACGCAGTCAGCCATCAGGAAACGAAATTTCACGCACAACAACACCCGACTGGCCCTAGCCAATGTTCACGTTAATTATGCCCTGCTACCCAAACCTGAAATCCCGACTCATGAGCCGGAATATTTGTCTTGAGCCTGGAGATTTCCATCCTGGTTCTTCCATATTTCAAAGCACTCCAGGCCCCAGAAATGTGCAACGTAATCTTCTGCTTCAGGGTTTTCAGCTTCGCTTAATGGCACTTCCTTCAGGCATATTTCGCATGCGATTTGCACCAGTTCAACAGTCCTGTCACTTGCAGTCATAGCATCCTCCACTTCAACCGGCTATCCATCGCCTGCAGCCAGGCCAGCCGATCATTGTAACGATACGCTTTCCTGCCTGACTATGCTAGCGATACATCAATAACATATTGATAATAATGAATATATTGAAGATTCGAGCAAAGTCTTTCTATTGCTGCAAGCATCCGATACTGGATGCGCAGGGTGATGGCATTGCCTGGCTTGCGCAAAGCCGGAATTTAATACTGGCCTAAGATAAAACACACACCTTGTCACGGCCACTTTCCTTGGCCTGGTAGAGCGCCTTGTCCGCAAGATTGAGCAGGATGTCGAGGTTGACGTCCGACTCCTTCAGCATGGCCACGCCGATTGAAACCGTAAAATGCAGCGGCAATCCAGGCTCTAACACGACATCGGTGTGGGCGATAATCTCCCGCAGGCGTTCCGCTATCTCCACAGCTTCCTGAAGATCGGTTTCGGGCAGCAGCACGGCAAATTCTTCGCCGCCGATGCGGCCGATTATATCGACCGTACGCAGCGTTTCCCGCAGCACATGACCCAGTTGCTGCAGCACGATATCGCCGGTCTTGTGCCCATAGGTATCGTTGATGTTTTTGAAGTGATCGATATCGAGCATGAATGCGGAAAGGGCTTCGCCATAACGTTGCACACGAGCAAGCTCTATCTCCCCCTGTTCCATAAAATGGCGGCGATTGGAGAGGCCGGTCAGATAATCCTGATTGGCCTGTAGCTCAAGCTTCTCCAGCGTGGTTCTGCTCACGGTGATATCTTCGTTGGTGCCCACCATGCGTACCGCTTTGCCGTCAGCATTGGAATAGACGCGCGCCCGCGCCTGGATGTAGCGCAACGAGCCATCACCGCGGCGGATGCGGAAGCACGGTGTATAGGGCGTGCCATGTTCGATGGTCGCCTGCAGTGCTGCTGTTTGTGCGGGCATATCCTCTGGCAGCACGCTGGCGTACCATGCCTCGTACAGGTTGGCAACGGCTGACTTGTCGATACCATAGATGGTGTACATGGAATCGTCCCAGACCAGTGCCTTTGACTCGATATCGTAGTCCCACACGCCGATACCCGATGCCTCGGTGGCGAGCTGCAGCCGCTCCGCGCTTTGCTGCAAGGCTGCGGCTATGTCAGCCGCCTGCCGCTCCGATATCAGCTGGTAACGCTGGTAAAGGTAAAGCCCAAAAATTGATACCCCGGCGACCAGCACAAAAAGCCCGGCCTGTATCATCGCATCGCGATACCAGGGCTGGAAAACCGCGTACAGGTCACGGCTGATCGACACCACCAGCGGTTTATCCATCTTGAGCGCGACGGGTTGAATGGTCCGTTGCGCCATCATCCGCATCTCTCCGGTGGCGTACACCTTGCCGCTGAGTACGGTGGCGACCTGGCCACTATCCCGATGTTTATTGAAGAAGGAACCGGGCTGCGCCAGATTCGTGCCCTGCAACTCTTCCCGTTCCGGCACCATCAGGAACAACAGACCATCGCCGTGGCCAATCGCGTCCCACATATCCGGCGTGTACAGTACGGACGCCATCAGGGTCCTGAAATATTCCGGATCAAGGGTGGCGGTCACGATGCCTGCAAACTCACCGCGCGGGCCGGGAATCACCCGTGAAAGGGTGATGGCAAACGCACCTAGAAGGGTTTTGAATGGCGGCGAGACGTACAGCGTGTCAGGTTCGGGATGCTGTTTGACTACCTGAAAATAATCCCGATAGCTTAAGTCAGTGCCGATTATCTCTGGCCGGTTCGAGGCGGTTATCTTGCCTTGTGCGTCCATGATATTCAGGGTGCGAATGCCCATCATGGTGTTGATAAGCGCCTTGAGGCGGAGCGTTTCCGTCCTTGGCACAGACGCCGCTGTCCCGTGCAAATGCTCGCCGCGAACCTCATCCAGCGCGCGACAGGCACTCACCAGTTGTCGCTCCAGATTCTCGGCGATCACCCGCGCCTGTGCTGTCAGTCTCTCTTGCTCCCGATCCGCAATGCGCCCGTATTCCTGATACAGGTTGAATGCAACCGCCCCGCCCAGGATGATTAATGCCATGGCAAGCTGAAGCCTTTCGACAAGGACTGATCCGCTCATCTTTTTGTTTGGCGTGGCCATGATCACTCTCGCTCTTGTGTATTGGCTTTTTTTCCGGCAGCAACAGAATACGGAAATCCTGCTGGATTGTACTAACTATTTGTTTGGACAGATAGCTTGATCTCCGCTGAATTGCCCGCGTCATCGTCAACAGGCAAATTCCGCTTTCGAATATTGCTGGTTGAGCGCTTCGCATGGCCCGCGGTTATGGATGTATCGCAATAAATACCCACGTCATAAGGAAGCCTGTGCTGCGCGAGCAACAGGTGCAAGGGCCACACTTGATCAGCCAGCGCAAAACCTCATCCCCATAAAAAGGGTACTTAAACACCCGTCCGGAAACAGGAATCAGGAACAGAGATTACGCCGAGCGTATTGCTTTCCCGTGCCACTGACCCTGCCCGTGAAAAATATCCCTTAACTGCGGTTGAAATGCAGACTCACCCCGTCATATGAAAAACATCAAGGCATGACCTCAAACTTCCTGCACTGCCTGACCATAGACTTCTGCGGATAACATACATGTCACATACACTCCCCGTCCTCTCCCTGCTTGAAACACGCGTGCTCGGCGTACTCGCGGAGAAGCAGCGCACGGTGCCCGACAGCTATCCGCTGACGCTGAATTCGCTGGTCTCCGGCTGCAACCAGAAGAGCAGCCGCGACCCGGTGATTGAAGCGACTGAAGCGGAAGTACAGGCCACGCTGGACAGGCTGCGCAGCCTGTCGCTGATCGTGGAAACAAGCGGCGGCAGGGCAGCGCATTACGGCCACAACATCGAGCGCGTGCTGCACATCCCCGCACAAAGCACCGCACTGCTGACCATGCTGATGCTGCGCGGCCCGCAGACTGCGGGCGAGCTGCGCATCAACTGCGAAAGGCTGCATAAATTCGCGGATATTTCTTCGGTCGAGAGCTTTCTGGCAGAGTTCGCCGAACGCACCGAGGGCGGCCTGGTCATGGAGCTGCCGCGCCAGCCCGGCGCGCGCGAAAACCGCTGGATGCACCTGCTCTCTGGCGCACCGGCTATTGAAGAGCGCACATCCGCCAGCGCCACCCTGGCCACACCCGATATCACGGTGGGTGAAATCGCCGCGCTCAAGGCCAACGTCGCCAAGTTGGAAGCTGAAGTCAGCGAGTTGCGCACACTGCTGGGCAAGCTGTATCAGGAGCTGGGTGTATCGGCGACTTGATGCCTGCCCGGTGCAGGCTGCAAGGGCTGAGCGCGAAAAAAAAGGCGGCCTGACGGTCGCCTTTTTACAGCATAACAATTATTTAATTAATTCAATCTGTTACGCATAACACTGCAATCGATCGAATCTGCCCACCATCGCATCACTTCCGGCGGGCTGGGCGGCGGCTAGCGCTTTGCCACAGTTTCTGTATCGCGAACTTAACCAGCCACACCACGGCCAGACTGGTGAGAACACCTGCCAGCACATCGGCCGGAAAGTGCGCGCCAAGGCTGATCCTGGAAAGCCCGACCCACACCACAAAGCATGCGCCTGCCACGCGCCACCAGCGATTCAGAACCGGCCACAGGCTGGCCACAAGCATCATGGCAAACGACGAATGTCCGCTCGGCAGGCTGTGATGATATTCCGCCGTACCGATTACATGCACCATGTCCACAGACAAGGCTAGCGGCGGGCGCGGATAATCGAGCATCGGCTTCAATACACTGAGCAACAGGCCATCCAGCCAGTAAGCAAGACTGAACACGGCGATCGTCGCCATCCAGCGCTTTACCCGCGCCTGGTAATGCCCGGCATCTGCTGCCGGCTTGCCCAGCGCCACAATCGCAAACAGGGTCAGCAACACCAGATAGAACGGGAACAGCTTGTGCCCGCCCAGATAAGTCCCGAGCAGCATGACGTTGTCCAGCCATTCAAACCTGATGTCGTTGATGGCGTGAAACAGCCAGATATTGGCACCGCCCCAATCATAAAGTATGTCTTTCATCGCGACTTCATCCCTAGGCGATAAAGGCCATACCCCACATTACCAGTCCACCGGCTGCCGCGACACCCGCCACTGCAAACAACCATCTTTTGCGCGTCAACACCGTGATGGATGCGAGGGAGATTGCGATCTGTATCAGTGTCATGGATTGCGCCAGGCGATGATGAGGATGCATCGCGTGCTCGCTGGCCTCATTGGCATGTTCCGATTCCTCTTCCAGAGCCTCGGCTTTTACCTTGATCTCCTTCTTTTCCTTGTCGTATTTTTCAATCTGCGCCTTGTAATATTCCTTCTTGCTGGCTGGTGCAATTTCGGCAGCCAGCTCCATCAAATGTCCCTTGCTGCTCTTGGCCTGATAGAAATTCCATTGGTCGGAAGCATGGGCTTTTTTCAGCACCGCCTCGTTCTTGTACAGCATCGCCTGATTCTGCGTGTCGCCGCCCTGATAGCTGACGATCGCCCCTACCGATGCAAGGATCGCGGTGAAAATCGCGATGTAGCCCGCCAGGCTATCGCCGTGCTGAGCCTGATGTTCGACTGCATGGTCGTGGGCACCGTGTACATGAAAACCGTGTGACATTCTGTTTCCTTAAGATAAATTTAAAAGACGATTGAATTGGATGCGTGAGTATGAACGCTCGATCAGCAGCGGTGTGGACAGCTTTCCGGCCACACCTCGGCGCCGCGCATATTGCCCCACGCAATCAAGTTTTACAATAGTTGAAAATGAAAAGGCGCTATTCGCGGAAAACAAGTCTGTTTTGCGAATTTACCAGGCTGAATGGAGGAGTATCCGACAATGAGGTTGGTTGCCCGAGTGCAGCAGGGACAGCATCAGCTGGCGTGGCAAAAACCAGAATAGGAGCTTGCGGTGCAGGGTCGCAGCATTCTTGCATGCAAATGCAGGCGGGGAAGACTCCCGTCTTCCCGCCGCAACCCGCAAAGCGGCACTTTCATGCAATCCGCATCACAGCGGCGCGATGACCGGGACCAGGTAGTTCCAGGTGAGCAGCGTAAGGTAGAGCATCAGCGCCCACGCCACCATGCCGATCGCAAGAATCAGGCCAAACAATATGCTGGCTTGCCCTTTGTCTTCGATCTTGAGGAAAGCAGGCACGGTGTAGTAGATCAGCGTAGCGGAAAGAATCAATGCCGCAGCGATCGCCGTGACGATGAGCATAAAATTGGGGATGGCCAGAAACAGCGACGCGAGCCATAACGGCGTCGGCACCACCACTGCCATCTTGTAGGCATCCTCAAAGGCGGGCTTGCTGTCCACCACCCATTCGGTCAAACGCTGCACGATGTAGGCGACCAGAAAGGTCATCGCCAGTTCGCACAGGAAGAACACCGCACCGATCAACTGAAGCCTTGTAGAACTGAGCGCCGGCAACAAGCTCCCGCCATAGGTGATGCCGGCGTAATACAACATGAGCGGCGGCAGCACAGACAGCGGCACGGCATAGAGGAGAAACAGTTTCAGCACCGAGATATGCGTGCGCGTTAAGGTGTTCCAGCCGGTAGACGGGGACAGATGAGGTAAATGAAATTTGGGCATGATAGACCTCCTGTTCATTGACAAATATTCGCAAATCTTAGGCCAAAACAATTCACCGAGGTTGTATGCAATTTTTATCAATAAAATCAAAGATGTGGGCATGCATATTTGTCTACCCACCCCTGCCTGCGCTGGAATTGAGCGCGCATCATCGCCATCATTTCCGCTCGACATTTCACTACGTCGCCACCTGGCTTATGCTGTGGTTCGCGCCCATGTTACGCAGGCAAACATAAGCAATTTACCGTATTTAGCAACCCGGTTTCCGGCTCAACATATATGAGGAAGTCCGCTACTAAACCATTGAAGAAAGGGAGTTTCAAATGACTCGACATAAAGTTAAAAGGAATGAATTTCGTCTTGAAAATGGCGCTAAAGTAAATATCGAGTATTGGACTGACGCAAACAAAGTGCATGTAGCCGCGTTCGGCGCGGATGGGCATCAGATCTCTGTGCCCGCATTTCAGGCCCATGTCGATGCTGCCGATGATCTCAACCCTCAGCTACAGGAGGCTCTGATCGACAGCATGGCCAATGCGCTCGAATACGCCCTTATCCGCAAACCGGAGCTCTATGTTCGAAAAATGTAAAACCATGTAGCTAAATCGTCACCATGCTTAGCCTGCAATCCTGGGGGTAGCCAGCCCCTTTGCTGTCTGTCACTTCAAACTTTAGCAGAGCCGCTGGCACAGCGCTCAAATCAGCCCCAGCACGCCGAAGTCCTGCGCCGCCGCTATCGCAAATTTCGGGATCAATTCCCGGAATGAAAAATGCGACCAGATGGCCGCATTTCTTTCGTGCATGATTACAGCAGCGCTAGCGGCCTATTTGAAACTGCCGTAATAATTAATCAGCTCGGCCTGCTTGCTCTTATCAATTTGACGAAAGTTTGTCATCATCATATCCGGCATATGCCGCTTGCCTTCGCTGATAAATTTGAACTGCTCCTCCAGGTAAGGCATCTTCTGCCCCGCCAGGATGCCCGAATTGTTGGCTTTCGTGCCGCCTTCAGTGTGGCACATTTCGCAATGTTTATCGTGCAGCGCCTTGCCCTTCTGTGCCAGGCCAGCGTCAAACTTCTGCGCAGTGCGCACAAACTTCTGCGCGGAGAAATAATCGGCAATCTGATTGATATCATCACTGCTCAAGTCCTTGACAATCTCGCACATGATGAGGCAGGGACGCTGCTTGTTCTTGTACTGCGTCAAGGTGCTACGCATGTAGCCGGTGGAAAAGCCGCCGATATTCGGCATTTCCTCGGCACCGGCGCCAGCCTTGCCATGACACTCGGTGCAGGGCTCAATCAGCTTGTTCAAGTCGCCGGCCCCTGCGCCAGCAGCAAGAATAAGGCCAAACAGTGCACCACATGCCAACAATACGTATCTAGTGTGCGAATTCATCATGCTTATTGCTCCAGTTTACCGACGAGGAATTGTTGACTCAGTCTGCGCCTGCATAACCCCTCGTCATATTGAGTTGTGACAGATCTGAGCCGGCCGGAATTTTACAGGCCAACATAACGATCTATCTTGATATTGATCAATCAAAACGCTTGAACTATGCGTACACGCAAGGAAGCTAGCGCTAACAACCGCACAGCCTCAGACTACGCTGGGCCCCAGCGTTACTATTCCGCCTCAAGCGTGCCTCCCGCTTCGGGAAGCTCGATGGCTTCGGGCAGATCAGGACTTTCAACCGCCTCAGGTAGTTCCAGCATTTCTGCATCCTCCGGCAATTCGCCGGATGGCTTTTCCATTGAAGTGGAAAGCCCATCACCGCCAGCGGATCTATCCGTAGATCGGATAATTTTTTCATGCTTCTCTTCTTTGCTGGAGTCGTCCCCGTGAGTACTCATGGCAGCATTATTCAGGTAGAAGCCGGGTAACTCATGCAACAAAACAGGCAGATCAACCTTGCTTGCAACATATCCCACTTGATTAGGGTGAATGGTCACTTCCCCTTTTTCGGTTTTAATAAAGGTGATGCCTTTATTGACTTTGTCGTAGGTACCGGAAGGATGGCCCCTGCTGTCTCCAGGCAATATGACCGTTGCTTCATGATCTGTGCCAAGAACACCAATCATTCCACTTGGCGTCTTGATCAGATCGTTTTGCGGATACTGTTGCCCAATTTTCCCGGTGGCCACCTGGAATGCACCATCAAATAGGACAATCAAACTACTATCCATATTGCTTCCCGTGTAGGCATATTTTTCAATTTTGAGATGCGTCGCTGGACGAATTGCGATCAACCCGTCGTCTATCATTCTGATATGAATGTTGGCCTTATCTGCTGTCAAGATTGTCTCACCCACACAGACTGCATCCCCTTTTGCAAGAAGCCTGGAATTACCATTGAATTGCGCCACAGCCCTGCCTTGGCTCAAAATCACCTTACCTGCAGGCTGCAGTTTATTAATCTCATCCAATGGCTTGATTCCTGTTCCGCCCATTCCGCTCCCATTTGCAGGCATACCTGTGCCGCCCATGCCTGTACCGCCGCTACCCGGATCGTTATAGGCGCAAGTTGCTGAGATCGCCCAAACACTACTGCTGGAGGTGAGCAGGAAAAGAATTAAAATATAGATGCGCAAGAACAGCTTACTCTTTGGCTGTTTCATCGACGGCCTCCGCTTCACTAAAATGATATATGCCAAAATTCGTTCTATAGTTTGCATCTACCCTGCCCTTATCCATTTCCTGTAATTCGGCCGCACGATTGTTGACTGCATGTAAAGCTCGCATAGCAACAGTTCGAGAATACTCGGACAATTTTTTAACCGACTCCTCACTCAATTTGTCATAAAAAACGCAACGCTCGAGAAGTGGCGGCTCGTTTCCTGCCATGTTGTTAACTGCAGCAGCCAGGTGGTCATGAGTGTTCTGCCCAAAATAAAATATTTTTTCTTCTATGCCCTGTGGCTGTACAAAGGCATCGGCGCACAGATGCACCCTGTCTTCGCCATCCAGCGCGACAATACCCTGGCGTAGCCATTCATCCAGCACCACGCGCGCGCGAATATCTTTACTGATCGATTGAACCAGCGACTCAAAGGAAATACCCCCTCCCTTATTTGCAAGACGGGGCAAAGGAATCGGCAAACCCTGGCTATCCAGATATTCATGATGCCCGCTCCAAATTGTGAGCAAAAGTGCACTCATGGATGCATGCTGAGAAAGATTGATTTCTCTCACCGTTTCATTGCGCAAGCGGTTGATCTCGCGACGATGGATTCCAGTTAGCAAACTGATGCGGCTGTCCGTCTGCGGCTTGTCTGCCAATTTAAATTCTTGTTCCGCAACCTTCACATAAACAGATTTGATCAAGTCGCAAAACGCCTGGTACGCAATACCGTGTTGCAGCAATAGGCGAACCAAAGGCCGCAGCAGATGATATATAGCCGACAATATCGCCGAATGAAACTCAGGCGCAGGAATACTTTTATTTTTCATTTACTTATCCAAGCATTCAATCTTCGTACAAATCCTAACATAAAAAGCTTGACGTGTGCAAAATTCACACGTACGATGATTACGTGTGAATTTTGCACACATATTTACGCGGCATGACTATATAAATATGAGGCTGAATCTCTTGCAGCAGGCAGCAGATTCCATCGTTAAGTTATCTTAAAGGAGTAAATCATGTTTAAATTAAATCAAAAAAATGTAACAACCGTTATCGCTGCTTTATTGCTGGCTTGCGCTTCCTCACTCACTTGCGCAACCCCTGAAGCGCCAGCGACACCTAACGTGATTGAAGCGCCCGAGGCAGTGGAAACGCATGAAGCTGTTGAAGCTCCCGAGGCAGCCGAAGCCCCGGAGACAGCTGAAGCGCCAGAAGCCCCCGAAGTCCCGGAAGTAGAAGCCCTGGAAGCACCTGAGGCCGCCGAAAAACCTGAATCCCACTAAGTTTTCTACATAAGGAAAAATTATGAAATACGCCATATTGACTGCCAGTATTATTGGCTTTTGCACCGCAGCGGCCGCATGCTCATCTGTGCAGGCAGCAGAAGATGCCAAATTAAGCATAGCTACGGGCATGGACTACAACACTGGCAAATATGGTGGCACCCAAGCCACAGATATTTTGTATATCCCTGTCACGACAAAATATCAAAGCAAATCATGGACAATGAAATTGACTCTGCCTTACCTTCAAATAACAGGGCCGGGTAGTGCAATAAACATCATGAACGGTGTAACGATTATTCCCGCGCCAACCAACGCTCCCATCACCCGGTCAGGGATGGGAGATGTGGTTGCAGCGGCCACACATAATGTATACGACAGTGGCGCGTCCGGCTTGACTGTTAATTTGACTGGAAAAGTTAAATTCGGGACAGCCAGTAGAAATCAAGGCCTGGGTACCGGGGAAAATGATTACGCGCTCCAATCCGAGCTATATCAGGTAACCGGCAACCTCACCACCTTCGGCACTGTCGCTTATAAAATCTACGGCAGTCCGCCTGGCTATACACTTATCAACGGATTTTACGGTTCGTTAGGCGGCAGTTTTAAGCTCAAGGAAAAAACAAACGCGGGTGCGCTGATTAGCGCTGGCCAGGCAACCACAAGCACAGGCTCAACTCGAATGGAAACAATTTTCTTCGTCAACAACAAACTCGATAAAAATTTGAAGGCTCAAGGTTATGTTCTTAAGGGCCTCACCAATAATGTTCCGGACTTGGGCGTTGGAGCATCCATCACCTATATTATGTGAGTGAACCGCTCAGACCACGCTGAGCCCCAGCGCGCACCAGTCCTGCATGCCGCCGCGATACCATTTCAGCCTGGAGGCGGGATAGCCGAGCGCAAGCAGCGTGCGGATGTAGTTGGGCGTCTGCCCGCACCACGGGCCATTGCAGAAAATGGCCAGGGTATGCGCGTCGCTGAAGTCGTAAACCCCGCCAGTTTCTTGCACGCCAAACACATCGAGCAAGGTCCTTTTCACGCAGGGCAGGTCTGTGGCTTGCCCTGCCATGTTCTGCGCATAGGGGATGTTGATCGCGCCGGGGATGGTGCCCTTCACATACCAGTCCGTGGTGCGCGAATCGATCACCATCAGCCTGCCCTCCCCCTGCGCTATGCGCTGCAGGCAATCCAGCACCTCCAACTCGCCCAGCGTTTCCACACCGGGTGCCAGTTGCATCGGCTGGATGCAGTAGGGCGGGCACTTGCGCGCGGTGAGCGCATAGTCGGCGCGGAGCGTGGCGGAGGCATTGTCTTCGCGTTGGATGGTGACGGGTTTGCCCTGGTGGAGGACTTCTACCATCGGGATGTCTGCGGTGATGTTGTAGTCGGTCATGGTGATGCCTGCTGTGGGAATGTTTGCACGGCTTGATTGTACCGGACAAATTATGGGGGCGGCAGCAACTCAACTTGCGGCCGTTTTCGCCAGCCCAGCCTAAGCAATTGAGCGTATTGCCCGCAGGAAATTTTCGGCTCAACATTTAGCGCGGAGCCGTGTGATGCCTGCAACTGAGGCAATATTGGCACTGTTGTTCTGCCAGCGATGACAGGAAATTCGAGGAGAGTTAACATGAAAGCAGCGACTAGCTTTAAAAGAGAAATTGAAATCAACCGGCCCCTCTCCTTCTGCAGATACATTCACATAGCCCCCGCGAAAAAAAACGAAGCCGAGCTTTCAAATCGCCATCGAGCCTGACTCAATTTCCTGAATGGATTTATAATCATTCGGAACACCATGACCACAAGCCCCGCCGACAATCTCGCCACCCTGCACCTCGTCATCCACGGCCGGGTACAGGGCGTATTTTTCCGCGATTCGCTGCGCCGCGAAGCACAGCGCCTGGCGGTGAGCGGCTGGGTACGCAACACGGCGGAAGGCACGGTGGAAGCGATGGTGCAGGGCGAGCAAACCGCACTGGACAGGATCGTGCAATGGGCACATCGTGGCCCGGCAAATGCACAGGTAAGCAACGTTGAGGTGGAGGCCGGCAGCGGCGCTTTTCACCAGTTTGAAATTCTCTATTAAAGGACGCCTCTAAAGCGGAACGAATATGAGCATCATACTGATTACCGGCGCCACCGACGGCATCGGCCTGGAAACCGCGCAACGGCTGGCAAGGCTGGGGCACGAGCTGGTGCTGCACGGGCGCAGCGAGGCCAAAGCCGCACGCGCACGCGACGCCGTGCTGGCACAATCGCCCGGCGCAAAGCTACATACCGCCCATGCCGACCTCGCCGATCTGGGCGAAGTTGTGCGCATGGCCAACAGCCTCAACGCACTGCTGCCGCGGCTGGACGTGCTGCTCAACAACGCCGGGGTTTACATGGCAGAGCGCAAAGACAGCCGGGATGGTTTCGAAATGACGCTGGCGGTGAACCATCTCGCGCACTTCCTGCTCACCGCCCTGCTGCTGCCGCTGCTGAAAAAATCCGCCGCGCCGCGTGTGGTCACCGTCAGCTCGGTTGCGCACATGAGCGGCCGCATCGCCTTTGACAACCTCAACAGCGAACGGCACTTCGACGGTTATGCTGCCTACGCCAATTCAAAATTGGCCAATGCGCTGTTTGCCGCCGAGCTGGCGCGGCGCGAACCGTGGCTGGCTTCCAACAGCCTGCATCCCGGCGTGATCGACACCAAACTGCTGCATGCGGGTTTTGACATGGCCGGTGCCAGCGTTCGCTCCGGTGCTCAAACTTCGGTATATCTGGCGACCTCTGCTGAAGTAAAAGGCATCAGCGGCAAGTATTTCGACGACTGTAAAATCACGCCGCCGCTGGCTGCAGTGAATGACCCTCGGCTGGCGCAGCAATTATGGGCGTGGAGCGAGCAGGCGATTGGCACGGCTCTGTAGATTTGCTGCGTAAGGCCGGTCAGCTATTACCTTCTCTGGCTGAGCTATGCCGCCAGTGGCATCATCATTCGATCCCGATCCCGCCGACTCCTTACTCCGGAATCTCGGCATTGACCAACTGTGCCAGCAGCACAAGAGATTCCTGCCAGCCAAGATAGCAGGCCTCGGCAGGAATAACCTCGGGTACGCCTTCTTGCACAATGTTTAGCTCGGTGCCGCAGGACACCTGCTTCAGGGTAATCGTCGTCACCATTTCTCCGGGCAAATTGGGGTCGTCGAACTTGTCGGTATGGCGAATAAACTCTGACGGCACCAGCTCCAGATACGTGCCGCCAAAAGATTCGCTGTGGCCGTTGTAAAATTGGTGAACGACATCCTGTAGCTGCCGCCGACTTTGGCATCCATCTGGTGCACCTTGCCGGTAAAGCCGTGCGGCGGCAGCCACTTCACCAGCGCATCCGCATCAAGAAATGCCCGGTAGATTCTTTCGGACGGTGCAGTCAGCACACGATGCAGCCGGATAGTGTTGGCAGCCATGATCACACCTCTTTCTGTTTTTGGTTTAAAAAAATCAGATTGTGAGCTGCCGCAAAAATTCAAGAGTGCATTTTATCTGGCACTGCGACAAACATACAAAAACCCTATCCATCTCATGCTAAAGTAAGTCGCTACTGTACAACTCAAGCGACAAATATGACCAAGCTAGCCCAACTCCATGTCGATATCGATGTGCGCGTACAAACCATACTCGAAGACCGTGCTGACTGGCTGTGCGCCAAGGGGTGTGATCGCTGTTGTCGGCAGCTCGCCGAGGTGCCTCAGCTAACGCAAGCTGAATGGGACTTGCTGCGGGAGGGCTTGCAAGGCCTGACAGCGGAACGACTCCAGGAAATCAGCAACAACATAGCCGCCTTAGCCCAGGCGCGCCCCATCACTTGCCCAATGCTGGACCTTGCTGCCGGCACCTGTCCTGTCTATGCCCAACGCCCAGTGGCGTGCCGCACCTACGGCTTCTACGCGCAGCGCGACAAAGGGCTTTATTGCCACGACATCGAAACCCGCGTGGACGATGGCACATGGTCAGACGTGGTGTGGGGCAATCACGATGCCATTGATCAGCAACTAGCAGGCCTTGGCGAAAGCCGCGCTTTGACCGACTGGTTCGAGCGTTGGAGAGTGGCCAATAAGGGAGAAACAGCTTTCGCGTAAAGACCCTGATGCAGCCACTCTGTCAAGACTTCTATCGAAGCCGTTTTTGAATCTGCTGTTGATTTTGATTTTCCTTTGCCCTCCCCTCATCCGCCACCGAGTAGCGCAGACAGGTCAGGGGATTTCGGCGAGGACTGTCTGAGCACGTGGACGCGCAGCGGATCGTGCGAGTTCCGCAGCCGCCTGGCCTGTCGAGCAACGCAGGGAACCTCGAAGAGGTGGCGGATTGGGGATCGCCTTCTTTTGGTTCCTTTTCTTGGCGAAGCAAGAAAAGGAACTAGCCGCCGGGCTACCCCCGGCAAACTGAAACAGAACGATTAAACAATCAGATATAAAACTACGAAATAAAGAGAGGCTGGCATTTCAGCATATCGAGCCACAGAACAATTTATTAAATATAATCAATAGATTGTATTTGTATTCGAGTCTAACCCCATTTTCCTGATAAAAAACCCACCTGGCAAAGATGGGTTACTCAGTCAGGCTTCGGTATGGCTCACTGAGTCGCCGCACGCATCCTGTCCATCTTCTCGATAACAGCCTGATAGAGATCATGGTCGGTATCGGGGTTGTTGCGATCTGGATGGTGGGCACTACGGATCTTTTTCAGCGCAGTCAAATCATCGGGCAGGTCATGCACTTTGGTCACCCGGTCACCGTTTTTGACCATCTGGCGCTGAAGCTCAGCCTCTGCACCTGCGCGTGTGTCATATAACTTCTTGCTGCCAAGCCGCCAACCATCCTGGTTCTTGCGCGGTGATTGATTTTCCTTACCATCAAACCAGATCCATTTACCGGTAGCGGGATCCTGTTCAAAATTAATCGTGGTGATGCCATAGGTGTAAGCGGGCGGCTCGATATCCTTGGCGAATAGATTGATGATCGTGGCGACAGTCCCCACCGTAGCAATGTAATACGCGCCTGCCTCATGCGGGCAAAAAGCGTTGGTGTGCGTTGGTTGGAGCTTGCTGTCGTTACTTGCCGAATTCATTTCAGCCATGCGGCTGAGTGCTTTGCGTTGTGCGTTGGTCACTGCTAGTGCTCCTTAAATATTGTTGAAACCCACCGGGATTTCCCCTCGCAGAAGAGATCGCCCGCTGGAAAAGCAAAAGGCCACCTCGAAGGATGGCCTGATTGCTTGTGCTATGTCTGGCGCCGCTAGCAGGATTCGAATCTACAACCTGCGAATTAACGGTCGCATACATGAACCACTACTGGGGCAGAAATCAATTACATCAATTAAATCAGTTGCATGATTATACCGTAGGTGAGGTAAATATGCTGCACTTTGGCGGGTCTAGTACAGAAAATAATACAAAAATTCAGATTAAATGAAGGAATTCCAATGTGCGTGCCATGCCGGACACTGGAAACAGACGCTTAATGAGGACTCAATTCACCAAAAGCCGACCGGGTCTAGCCGGCAGAGCGGGGGTGTCCTGAATTTTGTGTAAACGGAATTCATTAATGCTGCGGCATCCGTTCCTCGAACTGGATAGTAAAACGATTCAGTGCCGCTTTCCAGTCCCTTATCGGCATCGTCCATTTTTTACTG